>VOFI01001452.1_pt1 | contig 50000 bp, 64 predicted proteins | sample 5384131 | NCBI WGS metagenome assembly VOFI01 (sample SAMN12384728, study PRJNA508395) | human gut metagenome | isolation source: healthy gut H | host: Homo sapiens
CTCAATTGTCACTTCGTTCAGTTACGTAGCGAACACGACCCATCAAACGCCGATTGGTCAGGATTCCGGCGAACCTATCACGGCATTGGACGGTACTTTTGACGATACCGGAGCGTGGGGAACGAGACACCCTCAAGGGGTGGATATGAGATGATTGCGAGCACATCGTTTCACTGCCGCCTGCCGACATGCGCATGCGGCAGTCATCACGAGCGAAGTACAGCCATGGAATGGTAATGTGTGAAAAGAGTGGCCACGAACGGCAGACCCCCATTTCCGAAATGCGGGTATTTTCGAACGGGATGGCGGTGTCCGCACCGCCAATACTAAAACTTAAAACAGAAAGATGTGATAGCCAAGACGTTGATATTGCAGCGAGATGAGGCGGAAAAGCGACTTCACCGCCATGACAGGTAGCCCGGATTTCGCCAGGTATGGGCAACGGCGGCACGGATGAGCGCTTCCTGCAAGGAACAAAAGCAAGTGCCAACTCGCCTTGATTCGTTTTCGAGCAGGTAACGGTCGTTGGGAAGGAACGTGATGCCGTTATCCATTTTCAGGGAGCCTTCCCCCTCGAACTGGAAATAGCGGATGGTATATAGCGTGTTCGCAAAATCGCCCGTCTTTTTCAGCTCACAGCGGATTTCCACCGTTTGACCCTTCGTAACCTTGTTGGGTACCGGCATCGTTTCCACCGTGAAGGGATAGGATTGCTGGATGTCCATGTCATCGTCGCACGATACGGATGTGAATGACATGGCGGCGAACAGGCAAAGTGCCAACGCCTTGAAAAATGATGTTCTCTTGTTGTTCGGTATATTCATTGTCATTTGATTTTTAGATGGTTGATATTCTGTTTTTTCGTTGTCCGTTGCAGGTGCTCGTTCAAGTCCTTGCAACCGTCATAGAGGGCGGAGCGGTCTGCGACACGCCCGCCATACCGTTCTTTCAGGGCTTCAAGCGTCCTTCGTCCCGCATCGTCACGGTCAAGGAAACAGCCGATGCGCCCGTAACCGTCCAGATACCTCAGCGCCTTCTTCACGTTGGCGACCGAGTTCAGTACAAGGTGGTCGCACCTTTCGCCTATGCCGAGCGTGACAGCGGAAAGGAAGTCCATAAATCCCTCGTACACGCAGCAGGCGTCAGTGCCGGTGGTTTCCGTCCTTATCAGCGACACATCCTTCGGCGGCACGCAACCCTTGAAATGGCGGCTGCGGATTTCATAACCGCCCGCCACATTGGGGAAACCGACTGCAAAATACCTTTTCCCGTGCACACCATAGTTCAGGCGGCAGCAGTGACGCGATGCGACAACGTAAGGGATACCCCTCTCTTTCAGATATTCCGTCAGCGGAGAGAGGAGAAGCCGGGCGGCTTCCACTTCCTCAAAGACCGGCTCCGGGGGCTTCGGTTCAAAAGCCGGCAATGCCGTTAGCGGCATATGGGCGGCTTCCGATATGAACCTCGCCTGCACCATGAAATCACCGCTTCGGACAAACTCCCCGGCAAGCGTGAATATGTCGCCGCCCTTGCCCAAGCCGAAGTCGTACCAGAGCTGTTTCGCCACGTTCACACGGAACGAGGCTGTTCGCTCGTTGCGGTACGGCGCACGATACCACAGCTCGTTTCCGCTTCTTCGGACAGGCTCATGCCCCAACCGTGCGAGGAAGTCCGCAAGGGGTATCCGCTTCATGTTTTCAATGTCCGTCCGTTCCATACACGCCTTTCAGTTGATGATGAACTTTATGCCCACACCCCATTGGCAGTGCAGCTTCTTCGTGTCGCCACCCCACAGCAGGCGTTCCCTGAGATTGGCGAGCAGGGCGATACGGTCTGCCACATAAAACTCCACATCAAGCGTCAGCGCACCGCCATAGATGAAAGCGTCCCGGTCGTGCAGTGTGGCTCCGTCATACAGCATCTTCTTCCCCCAATTCACCGACTCATATCCGGCGAGAGCCGAAACACCCCCATAGACAAAAATGATTTTTCGGGCATCCGTCAGCAGTTTGAAGAAGTAGCCGCCCTCTGCCGTGAACTGCGCCACAGGTATGGCGGTGTCCTTGTACGGGGTGTTCTTCAAGAGATATTCGCCGCCGAACACCCACTTGTTTCCTCTTTTCGTATAGGTGGATAAAGCCGCCCCGAAACTGTACCCTCCGTCATTGCCGCCGGGCTTGAAGCCGTCCGTCATGTTCGCCCTGACTTCGATACCCTGCATTTTCGGCAGGCATCGTTGGGCGTGCGCCTGCCCCGTGAAAAGGGCAAGCGACGCGATGATGATTGCGATGTACTTTCTCATGGTCAGCGCACTTGAAGTTCGTCAATCGTGTTGGCACGCACCAGATCCTCGTTCTCAATCACGAAGGACTGGTGGCGACCGCCGTTCTTCTCGTTCAGTTCCACCACGAGGCACTTGTCATCGGGAATGGTGAACTTCGCCATCGTGAAGACCGTACGCTCGCTTTTTTTGCCCGGCACGCAGGTGGCGTAGTTCTGCGCACGGAGCGGCAGGATTATCTGCTCCTGCATGGCGGTACGCTTCGCCACCTTCTTGTCCACGATTTTCCACGTGATGTAGTCCACATCGAAAGGCACGTTGCTTTGGTTCTTGATTTCCGTGTGGAAATAGAGAAGACCGTTGTGCGTGTAGATGCCTTTCAGCAGGTACTGGATGCCGAAACGCTTACTGCCGATATGCTTCACCTCACGCTTGTTCTGCTTGTGTATGGACTTCATGATAAGGCGCACCAGCATCGGGCTTTCGCTGCCCAGCTCCTTCAGGTAGATTTCCTGCGCGTTGTTCGGACGGTTCACCGATTCCCCGTCGTGGATGAAGTCGCACATCTCCACGTTGAGCAGCAGCGGTTCGGCGGCGTACTTCACGTTGAACGTGTAGAAACTTCCGTCCTCCGTGATTACTGACATGTTGGTCTCGTTCGGGAAGTTTCTCACGGTAGCCTTCACACGGATCACGTTCTCCGCTCTGTCCGCTTTTCCGGCTATCAGGTCGGGAGAACCCAAATCCACATAGCGCACCTCTGCCGGAAAGATGATATGCACGGTCTTGTCGTAGGTCACTTCCAAACCGTGAGGGGGTATCATGCGGTCAAAAGTCAGTTTCTTCGTCAGACCGTGATACAGGTCGCCGTCCGCCTCCTTCTGCGGATAGACCTCCTTGGTCAATACCGGCTGTGCGTCCGTCTGTTGCTTACTTCCGTTGTTCTCTTCAGCAACGGTTACGTTCTCCTGCGCATGGACAGTTACGATGCCCATAGCAAGGGCAAACATCATGATTACTTTTCTCATATTACTTTGGATTTAGTGGTAAATAAAATTTTTGATTGGTTGTTTTCTTAATTTTCTTCCTGATAGAGCATGACCCTGTACCCCGATTTCAGATGTACTTTCACGGTACGCATCTTCTTGGATATGTATTGGCTTGTGCCCTGTATCAGCCCCTTGCCCAAATCAGAGGCAAGCTGCGCCCCGGCATTGGTGGAGATGTTGATGCTGCTGCCGAGTGAGCTTCCCATATTGGCGGCGACCTCTTTGACAGCGTTCAGTTCCAGCGAGTTCGGGATGAAGATGCCGGGCTGTCCGTCCGTGTCATAGACTGCCAGCTCTATCGGGATGATGCTGCCGTCATACTCCAGCGAACTGATTCCGATTTCGAGCCGTTCCCCCTGTATCTTGGCGGTGCCGACCACCACCGCATTACGGGGAATGATTTTATCCGCTATCGCCATCGGCTCCAGCAGCCGCAGCCTGACCGCCTGCCCGTCCGTCACGCTCTGCGCCCCATAGACGCAAGCCGACAAGGTGTTCTTGTCCGATATGGCTGTTCCGCCTACCGCTGTATTGAAGCCCCGGTTACGCTCCTGCGGGCAGGTAGCGGCAACCTCCGCATTGCCCGCAGGTTGTGCGAGCGAGGATACCACCTGACGTTCCACCTGCCTGACGGGTTCCGCTTTGTTCTTCCCTGCTTTCTGAACGGAGAAGGGTTTTGCCGTCTGTGTGCCGTTCTGTCCGCCCATGTATTTCGCTGCCAGTTCATAGGACTTCTCCATCAGTGCCACCTGCTCGTCCATTGTGGAAGCTTTTTCCTTTTCACTTTCCAGTTCCGACTCCAGCAGGGATATACGCTCCATCAGTTTCTCCATCTCCGCATCGTTCCGTGCGGGTTCTTCATAGAAGTTGCCGAGCGTGGCATTCAGGTTGCGGTAGGCGGCTGCGGAAGAGCGGATGGTCTGTGTGGCAGACCCGTCTTCCTTTCCTTCGGGAGTGGAGAGGTCGAAGCCGCCGCCATCCCCTGTATCTCCCGTTTCACGGTCGAACATGTCGCCCAGCTGCCGCACGGCATGGTCCCTTTCCTCCAGCCGTTCCTCCATCGCCGCCTGCTCGTAGGCTTTCAGTTTGTCGCCGATTATCTGGCGGTCTGCCTTGTCCGCATCCGGCATCTCGGTGTTGTAACCTCCCGTTCCCGGTTCCTGCTCCGTCTCGGAGGACGGGGCGAATATCAGCCACATCACCCCGATGAACACCAGCACCATGACGGGCAGCACGATCATTTTCTGACGTTGCAGCCTCTGTGCTTCGGTCAGCGGTTTACGCTCCTTTTTCTGTTTTTCCCTGTTGTCGGGCGCAGCCGTGTTTCCGGTATTGCCCTCAATCCTTGTTTCGTTCTTTGTCTGTTCCATACATATTATAATAAGGTGTAAAACTATTGTTCTTGTCAGGCTTCACGAACAGCTCCACCTGCCCGGCGTGGTCTATCCTCATCCGGCTGCCGTCACTCTTGCCGATGTCATGGACGGCTTTGCTGAAGGTGTGGAGGGCAAGCGCGGCGAAAATGGCAAACATGACCAGCACGATGCGCCTGCGTGTCTTCGGTGGCAAGCCGTCCAGATAGCTTTTGAGCCTTGCCACCCACATTTTCTTCTTGTCGTGGAGTTTCTGGTATGCGTTCCACTGTGATTTTCTTATACTTTTTCCTTTCATACCCTGTTACCTTTTGATTGTCTGCAAATCCTTGTTTTCGATAATGGTGAACCCCTCGATGGTGAATCCGTTCGGATTGTCGTCCGAACGGGACGAGTTGAGCAGCCGGCACGTGGTCACGAGGCTGCGCTCGGTGACGTTGCTCTGCCGGATGATCTTCTGCGTGGCATAGGTCACGGCACGGTAGGGATAGCTGTCGAAGTCGCACACCACGCTGTCCACCTTCAGCACCTGGTTGATGTTCCCTGTGATAATCCGGTTGTAGTATCCCTTCTCGGCAAAGTCCGAATAGTAGTGGTACACGCTCTTGTCCGCCAGCAGCAGGGCACGTTTCACGTTGTGCTCAATCGCGCTCTTTTCCGGCGAGAGCGTGAAGAAAAGCTCGTGGAAGCGGCGCACGTGTTCCCGTGCCTCTGCCGGACGGTTCTGCGAAAGGTCCTGCGAGAGTGCCAGCATCAGCGACTTGCCGTTGTCCAGTACATAGATTTTTTCCCTCTGCCGCTCCGCAAAGCGGTAGGAACTCCACACGCTCCAGACCGTTATCACGGTACAAAGGGCGAGGAAGACGATACCGAACAGGCGTATCTGCCTGAACGATGTTTCGATGTTCTTGAGTGACTTGAATTCCATTCTGTCTGATTTTATAGGTTATTTCCGTTTGAGAAGGCGTCCGGCGGTATGGTTCCATGCCGCCTTGCCCATATTTATCCCGGCACGTCCGACACGCCCGGCTGCGTTTCCTGCCGCAGCACCTGCGACACCCCCTGCAAGAGCCGCTCCGCGTCCGGCAAGCTGCGTCACACCGCGCCCGTAACTGCCCATGCCACCGGCTTGGATGATCCAGCCCGCAACAGTGGGTATCGTGAAGTAGCCGATGATGCCGATAATCATGAACACGATATACACCCCGTCGCTCGAATCCAGCGAGAAGTTCGGGTCAGCCTGCATACGCTCGATGTCGCTTTGCAGCATCAGCACCTGTATCTTCGCCAGTATGGTGCTGAATATGTCCGATACCGGAAGCCACAGATAAACCTGTATATAGCGGCAGAACCATTGCGTGAGCGTACTCTGGAAGCCGTCCCACACGGAAATGGCGAAGGCTATCGGGCCGAGTATCGCCAGCACCACGAGGAAGAACGTGCGGATGGTGTCTATCACGAGGGCGGCGGCTTGGAACATCAGTTCCAGTATCTCCCGGAAGAAGTCACGGATGTTCTTCTTCATGTTGTACATCCCCCGGTCTATATACATTCCAGCCATCGTCATCATGTCGGTGGGAGACCAGCCCAGTTCCTCCAGCTGCTTGTCAAACTCCTCGTTGGACACAAGGTAGGCGGTTTCCGGGTTGCGCACTTTTGCCTCGTATTCCAGCTTGTCTTTCTGCTTGCGGTATTCGTTCATGTCCAGCGTCTGTGTTTCAAGCAGTTTTGCAGTGCCTTGCACGACGGGTGACAGAATGCTGTTCACCGTACCGAGCACCACTGTCGGAAAGAACATGATGCACAGACCGACGGCGAACGGGCGGAGCATGGGGAACACGTCTATCGCTTCGGCTCTCGCCAGCGACTGCCATACCCGGCAGGCAACGTAGAACAATGCGCCCAGTCCGGCGATGCCTCTCGCCACGTCCGCCATGTCACCGCAAAGCGGCATCATCTGCTCGTAAAGCGAGCGCAATATCTGATGAAGGTTGTCAAATTCCATAGGCTACCAGTATCTTTCGTCCATGTTCCCGTACAGTCCCATGATGCGGTCGAGGTCATTCTTCTTCTTCGCACGCAGGTAACTCACGCTGATGTTCTTGTTGGTATAGTAACCCACAAGGTTACGGTAACGCTTCATCTTGGAGTAGCACCGCTCCACCACGTCCATGCGGTCCTTGTCGGTCATGGAGAGCGTGGTGATGTTCACCACGTTCTTCAAATCTGTCAGCACGTCGTTGCTCTCTTCCAACAGCTTCGTATAGCCGAAGGCGATTGCCGACAGCTCTTCGGGGGTGAAGTTCCCGTCATGGAGCATCTTCTGGAAGTTGTTCACATAGATGTCCGTGATGTCGCCCACCATCAGGATGGTCTGCTGTACCTTGCGGGCATCCTTGACGAGATTGTTCACCGATTTGAGCGCATCGTAATATTTCTTGCCCTGCTGGTAGATTTTCACCGTTTCCTGAAAGTTGTTCACCATGTTGGTGGCGGTCTTCGAGGTGTGGACGATGTTCTTCGAGGCGTTGATGATACCCTGCGCCAGATTGCCGGGGTCGCTCACCACCCATTGGGCGGAAGCCCTGCCTGCGAAAAGCAGGCACAGGCATACGGCGATTGCCATTCTTGTTTTCATACTCATATTCTTTGGATTTAGCGGTTGTACATTCTTATTCTTCTGCCGGGTTCTCCGGTTCGTGGCTTGCACGCACATAGTCCCCGTTCGGAGAGAAGGTCAGCACGTCGGTAGCCTCGTTATAGGACACGTCGATGCGGAATCCCGTGTTCATGAACAGGTTGCCGTTCTCCTCCTGCAAGAGGTAGGTTTCCGGCTTCAGCTTGCGGCGGATGCCGCTCCGCTTGAACACCGTCACCTTGTAGGCTTCGCCCTCCTTGTAGATGAGCACGTCGGGCTTTCCTTCCATGCTTGTCCAGTTTCCGCACAATTGGTCGCGGCGGTTATCCGCCATATCGCAGGATTGTAGCATCACGACTGCCAATCCTATTAAACACTTGCTGATTTGCAGCATCTTCGTTCTTGATATACTCATACGCTTTTCTTTTTTAGTTGATGAATCTGTTCTATTTATTCCTTTGTTTCTCCGCCTTTCGGCAAGCTGCCGGATGACGGCTTCAATGTCGCCGCCCAGCTGCTCCGCCAGACGGTACACCTCTACTTTCTCCGTTTCTTCGGTGGTGTATGCCAGATACTCCTCCGCACTAACTTCGGTGGCATAGACTGCCGACTGCGTGTCACCAGCCTATCCACACTTCCTTGTAGAACCTTGACGGGTTGTTCGCCATGTTGATGGAGAGTATCTGCGACTTCTCTTCTCCGTCAGTCCGAGCAACGCCTGAATCTGGTCGAACTTGTTCATGTACTTGCTTTGGTCGAGCAGGATCTTACAGTCCGAGTTGTTGATGATGCTCTCCTTGACAACGGGGGAGGAAATGATGTCGTCCACCTCCTGCGTCACCACGATTGCCTCCCCGAAATACTTCTGACGGTCTTGTACATATAACGCAGATAGTCAGCCATGTTCGCCGACGATAGAGCCTTCCAAGCCTCTTCCACGATAAGCTGCTTGCTCACGCCCTTCAATCTTCGCATCTTGTTGATGAAGCCTCCATGATGATGATGGTCACCACCGGGAAAAGCTCGCGATTGTCCTTGATGGAATCAATCTCGAAGACGATGAACCGTTTGCCCAGCAGGTCGATGTTCTCCGCCGAGTTGAGCAGGAAGTCATAGCGTCCGCCCTGGTAATACTGCCGCATGGTGGTCAGCATATTGTCGATGTTGAAGTCCGACTTCTCCACCTTGATGTCACGTTCCGCCAGTTCCCTGCGGTAGTCGTCACGCATGTACTCGTAGAAAGTATTGAACGAGGGCACGATGTTCCGGTCAGCCCTGATGCGTTCGATATAGGCACTCACGGCACTGCCCAATTCCCCGCTTTCGGTCTTCGTCACCTTGTCGTCCTCCGACTTCCAGAGCGTCAGCAGCAGCGTCTTGATGCTGTCCTTTTTCTCCACGTCGAACACATAATCATCAGTATAGAACGGATTGAAGCGAAATCGGCTTCTCCTCCGTGTAGGTGAAGTACACGCCGTCCGCGCCGCCCGTCTTGCGCCGGATCATCTCGCACATCCCTGATAGGAGTTTCCCGTGTCCACCAACACCACATGCGCGCCCTGTTCGTAGTATTGGCGCACCAAGTGGTTCATAAAGAACGACTTGCCGCTGCCCGAAGGACCCAATACGAACTTGTTTCGGTTCGTGGTGATACCCTGTTTCATCGGCAGGTCGGCTGATGTCGAGGTGCAGCGGTTTTCCCGTAAGCCTGTCCACCATCTTGATGCCGAAGGGCGAGGGCGAGCTGCGGTAATTGGTTTCCTCCGTGAAGAGGCACACAGCCTGTTCGATGAAGGTGTGGAAACTCTCCTCCGCCGGAAAGTCCGCCGCATTGCCGGGCATCGCCGCCCAATAAAGCGTCGGGCAGTCGATGGTGTTGTGGCGCGGCACGCACTCCATGCTTGCCAGCTGGCTGCCAACATCGTTCCTTATGTGTTTCAGTTCCTCCGCGTCATCGCTCCACGCCATGACGTTGAAATGCGCCCGCACCGAGGTCAGCCCGTAGGAGTGTGCCTCGTTCAGGTAGCGGTCTATCCACTCGCGGTTGATGCTGTTGCTCCGGCTGTATCGCGAGAGCGACTGCATATTCCTGGCGGACTTCTCGAACTTTTGAATTCTCCTCGCTGTTGTCGATAATCACGTACTGGTTATAAATGTGGTTGCACGGGAGCAGCAGCCCCACCGGGGAGGCGAAGGAGAGGCGACAGTCCGAGCGGTCGGTGGAGAGTTTCTCATACCGGGTGTCGGTAGCCACCTTTCCGGGAAGGTCTTCCGCGTCGGACAGGGTGTGCAGGCACAGGCGTTTGTCACCGATACGCATTTCCCGTGCCGAGAGGTCGATGTCCTGCAAGGTCGTGTCGCCTTCGGGCATGAGCGAGAAGTAACGCTCAATCAGTCCGGACTTCTCCGTCCCCACTATCTCGTCGGTGGAGAGGCGTCGCAGCCTCACGAAGCCGCTGTCGTTGATGATGCGCTCGAACTGTTCGCAGCCTCCATGAACTTCCCGGCTGTTTCCTTGTCCAGCTCCTTCGGGATGATATGCCCCCGGCACAGCGTACTGAAGTTGCTCTGCATCCGGTTACGCTTCCTTGTCGTCTTGGTCAAGTAGAGATAGCAGGTGTGTTTCAGGTACGGACGCTCGTTGAAGTGGCGCTCAAAGGAGCGGCTCAAAAAACTCATGTCGTCCTTCTGCAATTCCGGCGTATACTTCTCCTTGATGAACCAATCCTGCTTGTGCACGACGCAGAAATCCGGCAAGACCTTGATAGCCTTGCACCAGCAGCCGTGTATCGCCTCGTACTCCGCGCTTGTCACGGTATAAAGCTCCGGCAGTTCCACCTCGAAAGCCACCGTGATGTCGGCGTCTTTGGAGATGATGCAGCCGTGCTCCACTGCCAATAGCGGGAACCTGTTTTCCAGTGTAGTCATTTTCGATGTATTCCTCATGCAGTTTCTTCCTTTCGTTTACGTGTGAGTAATCGGGTGATCCGCCGTCGGTTGATAAGGTATCGGGGATGGCTCCTTGCCGCTCCCAACTTCATAAGCCCGTGTTCGCCGTACCGGGCGTTCAGCGCGAAGGTCTGCCATACGAGGACGGAGGACGATGCCGCGCCGAAGCCGATACATATCCACTGGTCGATGCCGACCATGTAGAGGATGACGAACAGGACGAAGAGAGCCAGCAGACCTCCGCAGAAGATGAAGAGGTACTGGGCTTTCAGGCCCTTGAACTCTACCGGGCGGCCGATACCCTTGTTTATCGGGTATTCAGCCATACATCATTATATTAAAGGAAGAATGAGCGCAGGATGGTGGCGGCGACAATCAGGAAGATGCACGCCCCGAACCACGAGGCGGCAGTCTTGGAGGTGTCCGGGTCGCCGGACGAGAATTTCCCGTACACTTTCACGCCCCCGATAAGCCCGACTACCGCGCCGATGGCGTAGATGAGTTTCGTGCCGGGGTCAAAATACGAACTCACCATCGAGGTGGCTTCCGTGATGCCTGCAAGACCGTTTCCCTGAGCGAAAGCGGTAGCGGTGGCGGCGATCATAAGTGCCGCAGAGATGATAAACTTTTGTCTGATGTTCTTGTTCATAAACTGTTCTGTTTTGTGCCGTCGAAAGGGTGGATGGTCCTTTTTCGGGCGGTTGATACTTGATTACTTTACTTTGGTTTAGTGGTAGCCCGTTTGTTTCTACGGACTTGGGTGTGTCCGTTGCGGATTGGCTGTACCTTGTACTGCCGTGCGCGTGGGTAATGTCGTCTTACGTTTTCATTTCCATTCTTTTTTAGTCGTTATACATAGTTTCGGAAATCGAACTCCTCGATATTGTCGGGAATCACGAACACCTTTTCCTTTTGGCGTGTCACTGTCATGTTCACCGTGTCCACGAAAACTGACATCGCCTTTGCAAGCCTCTCGCTCATCGCTTCATCGGTCAGGCGTTCCGTTATCCTTGTGAAAAGCTCTGTTCCGTCCAGTTCCGTCATGACCTTCCCGGCGTGTCGCATTTCCTCATCGGATGGTGAATCTTTCCGTATGGCGCGTACTGCTATGTCAATATCCTCGAAACTGCTTCCCGAAGCCTGCTTTTTGTCCGGTTCTTCGTCCTCCGGATCATCCTCTCCGTACTCCAGTTCCGAGGGCGACATGCTCGTGAAGGTTTCATCGAGTTTATCCTCCGGGACTTGTGCCGGACGGGAGGCGGTTTCCGTGTTTCCGTCGTCAAAAGTAGCCTCTTCCTCCGACAGCTCAATGCCTTTTTCTGAAGTGGCAGCTTCCTGCGTCGGTATGGCAGTCTTTGTCCGGGTTGGAGCCATCTTGAAACGGCTCTTGCCGATGATGTCCGAGGTATCTGTGGGAGGCGTTTCCTTATCCTTTCCCTGCTCTGCCACCGTACTGTCCAATGACCGCCACAGACCGGCAATGTGTCTGAAGAAACGGATAAGCTTCGTTTCCATGATGCGGTCGTAGAGCAACAGGGACAGAAACCACACGTTGCAAGCAACCGATACGATTAAAAACACCTTTGTCATAGTTTCACTTTTTTGGCGTTTTCAATCTGCTCCGTGTACTGTGTCCCGTATTGTCGGAAATGGTCTCGGAGGATGTTGTCCACGAACTTGCCGATGCTTAAGCCGTTTCCCATCCGACTGGCAACGATGGCGACTTTCTCATGGATCTCGCGGCTGATGTATATACATTGCCGCGTTTTGATTTCCGATGCTTGCAGGAAAGTCGAGAGCGGTTTGTCTCTGCTTTTATCCTTGCGGAAGTCACCGCCGGTATTTTCCTGATTGTAGTCGGTTGTACACTTTGCTGCACGGGCAGCGGTTCTCTCTCTCTTTTCTGTTTGCAGGCACTCTGCCTGACGGTTCTTCTTTGTTCTTTTCATACTTTTTTTGTTGTTTATTGGGTGTTTATAGGTTATAGGATTCCATATGCCGTTTGAACGATTCGGCTATCTCGTCTTGGAACAGCGTGAAATGGTGTGTCAGCACGTTGTCAAGAAAGCCGCGATAGTCACCTCGTTGCCTCCGATTACATGAAGCATTTTCTGTATGCGGTCGTGGTATTCCTTGCGGATATATACTTGCTTGCCGAGCCTTGCCGTTACATTGGACCCGCACATGAATACCGTATCATAATCCGGTTTTCCCGGCTTGCTGTTCCTTCGCCTGCGTTCCGGCTCCTCTTTGGAGTGCGAGGCGGGTGGAGAAACGGCTTCTTGTATCGCTTCTTTCGGAGGTGGGACAGGAGCGTTCCCGTCCGTGCTTCTCGCTTCCGGCGGAATGCTTGTATCATCCAGCCGGAACGAGTTGATTACGGCTTCGCTGTCGATGTCCTCGATTCTTGTTTTCTTTGCCATGATATTCAGCTTTTAATGATACCGAGAATCTCATCCGCAAGTTTGTCAAGGTTACTGCCGCGTATCAGCGTTTTGTCCGCAGGGAAGGCTGTGGATCGGAATACCGCCTTGCGTTCTGCCGCCGTTTCCTTGCGAAAACGCTTGCTATCAGGCAGGTATGTTTCCAAAATAGGCAGGGCGAACTCGGCACAGACCTTGTCGTATGCCTTATACAGTTCTGTCTTTTCGCGCCCGTCCACCATGTTCCACACGAGATAAATCCCTTTGATGCCGGACTTGCCCGTACTTATCATCTGTTCGTTGATGACAGTGGCGAACTTGATGGAACTCTCCATCACCACACGGTCGGCGATGATGGGCGTGAAGATATAGTCCATTTTGGAAATGGTCTGTACCACGTCGGCGTTGTTGATGGTTCCCGGCAGGTCGAAGAACACGAAATCGAGGTCGGGCTGCGCTTCTACCAGATTTTCGGCGGTGCTTATCGCGTCTTCCGCACGGCTGCATCTGATTGGGTACGGATTCTTCTTCAACCGCTTGAGCTGCTCATACGCCAGCACCTTGTAATGCTCATCCTCCATGACGGCTTTCATGTCACGCTTGCGCATATCATGGATGCTGTACTGCGGGAAATCGCAATCCACTACGGCTACGTTATAGCCTTTCACATAGTGCAGGTAGCTTGCCACAAGCACTGTCAGGGTTGTCTTACCCGCTCCACCTTTCTGCGTGGAGATTGCCACATAAGTTGCTTCTTTCATTTGTCTGATAATTTATTTGGTTATACATCTGTCCGGTAGCGGTAGCGTATTGCCATTCAGTACATACGCACGCACTTCCATTTATTTATTCACTCTTTAATCCGGCTGTGCCTGCGGGCATTCATCGGTCTGTCCAATCACCCACGCCTTTATCCGTCCGCATGGACGTGTGCTTGGAAAACCGGCTGAATATGTACACCTGTTTTCATCCGTTTGGATTGATGTCCGAACATCTGGCGGAAGGAGTGTATTTTCAGTCCCACATCCGAATCACGCTGCAAATAAACAATGAATTTTCAGTACTTGTATCACTTCTCCGGCAAGTGGCAGCATGTTGCGCCGGTTGACACTGATTGTCTGGGTCAAGCCTCTGTCCGATACCGCTTTAAGGGCGTAACTTTGCACCTGAACGGCAGGGTTCGCCGCAGGTGGCGCAGCCCGGAGTTTGAAAGGCATTCCCCCAATCCGTCCCCAACGGATTTTTATGTTCGCCTGAACATAGCAAGGTATGTTTTCAGCCGCTCAAAACATTTTGAGCATCCCGGAAAACGCCTTGCCCTTGCAGGGGGCGGGCTTCCCCTCCGAAGTCGGGAAGCCTCTCAAACCTACGGTGTCTGTGCCATCGAAGCGGCGGCTTATGCCGTCAAACCGCTAAATCCAAAGTAATATGAGTGAAAAAAGAAGAAACAAAGGCGGGAGAAATCCCAAGCTCGATCCGGCGGTGTTTAGCTACACCGTCCGTTTCAGCGAAGAGGAACACAACCGTTTCCTCTCCATGTTCGAGAAATCGGGTGTTTACGCCAAGTCGGTTTTCCTCAAGGCGCACTTCTTCGGGCAGCCGTTCAAGGTACTGAAAGTGGATAAAACGCTGGTGGACTACTACACCAAGCTATCCGATTTTCATGCGCAATTCCGTGCAATCGGCACGAACTACAACCAGGTAGTGAAGGAACTGCGCTGCCATTTCTCCGAGAAAAAGGCGATGGCGTTGCTTTACAAGCTGGAAGGGCAGACCGTGGAACTCGTGAAACTGAGCCGTAAGATAGTGGAACTGTCTAGGGAGATGCAGGCGAAATGGTCGCAAAAATCAGCGTAGGAAATTCGTTGTACGGCGCACTCGCCTACAACGGGGAGAAGATTAACAAGGAGGAAGGGCGGCTGCTCACCACCAACCGCATCTACAATGACGGTACGGGAACGGTGGACATCCGTAGGGCGATGGAGGACTTCCTCGCCCTGATGCCCGTGCGGTCGAGGGTGGAGAAGCCGGTGGTGCATATATCTCTCAATCCGCACCCCGACGATGTTTTGACCGACACCGAGCTTCAGGACATCGCGCGCGAGTATCTGGAAAAGATGGGCTACGGCAACCAGCCCTATATCGTTTACAAACACGAGGACATAAACCGCCACCACCTGCATATCGTGACGGTGCGGGTGGACGGGGACGGCAGGAGCATCGACACCCGAAACAACTTCTACCGCAGCAAGCAGATAACCCGCGAGCTGGAACGGAAATACGGGCTGCATGACGCGGAACGGAAAAGCCGCCGTACCGATATGCCGCTGCATAAAGTGGATGTTTCGGCGGGCGATGTGAAGAAACAGGCGGGGAATGTGGTAAAGGAACTTAACCGCCGTTACCGTTTCCAGACGATGGGCGAATACCGCGCCCTCCTTTCCTTATATAATATGACGGTGGAGGAAGCGCGGGGCAACGTGCGCGGACGGGAATATAATGGGCTGGTCTATTCCGTTACGGACGACAGTGGCAACAAGGTCGGCAATCCTTTCAAGTCTTCGCTCTTCGGGAAGACCGTCGGCTATGAAGCCGTACAGAGGAAGTTCGCCCGTTCCAAAAACGGAGATCAAGGACAGAAACTCGCCGACATGACGAAGCGCATCGTCCTTTCCGTACTGGAAGGCACGTATGACAAGGAGAAGTTCATTTCACTCAGGGAGAAAGGTATCGACACCGTGCTGCGCTATACGGAGGGAGGACGCATCTATGGAGTCACTTTCATTGACCACCGCACGGGATGCGTGTTGAACGGCTCACGCATGGGCAGGGAACTGTCCGCCAATGCCTTGCAGGAACACTTCACGCTGCCTTATGCCGGACAGCCGCCGCTCACGCTTTCCATTACCACGGAGGGTCAGGGGAGGAAACGCAAGGATACTCCGTTCCAGGGGGAATACGGAAGGGACTTGGACGGCATGGGCTTGCTCTCTCCCGAAGGCCCGGCGGTGGATGCCGAGGAGGAAGCCTTCATCCGGGCGATGCAGCGCAGGAAGAAAAAGAAGAAGCGCAAGGGCTTGGGAATGTAATCACAGAAGTATCAACAATTAAACATTTTCAACGTATGTCACAACAAGAAGACGATTTGAGGGCATTGGCGAAAATCATGGATTTTCTGCGTGCCGTGAGTATTATTTTAGTGGTCATGAACGTGTACTGGTTCTGCTATGAAGCCATACGGCTCTGGGGTGTGGACATCGGCGTGGTGGACAGAATACTGATGAACTTCAACCGCACGGCGGGGCTGTTCCGTTCCATCCTCTACACGAAACTATTTGCCGTCCTCCTGCTTGCCCTGTCCTGTCTGGGGACAAAGGGCGTCAAGGGCGAGAAAATCACGTGGGGGAAAATCTGGGCGGTCCTTGCCGTGGGCTTCGTGCTGTTCTTCCTCAACTGGTGGATACTGGCCCTGCCATTGCCGGTGGAGGCGGTGACGGGACTGTATATCCTGGCCGTTGGCGCGGGCTATGTCTGCCTGCTGATGGGCGGTCTGTGGTTGAGCCGCCTGTTGAAGCACAACCTGATGGATGACGTGTTCAACAACGAGAACGAGAGCTTCATGCAGGAAACAAGGCTTATCGAAAGCGAGTATTCAGTCAATCTTCCCACTCGCTTCTACTACAAGAAGCGTTGGAACAACGGATGGATCAATGTGGTGAATCCTTTTCGTGCCTCCATCGTATTGGGCACGCCGGGCAGCGGAAAGTCCTACGCGGTGGTAAACTCTTTCATCAAGCAGCAGATTGAGAAGGGCTTCTCGATGTATGTATATGACTTCAAATTCAGTGACTTATCTACCATCGCCTACAACCATCTGCTCAACCACCCGGAGGGTTACAAGGTGAAGCCGAAGTTTTATGTAATCAACTTCGATGACCCGCGACGCAGCCACCGCTGCAATCCCATACACCCGGATTTCATGGAGGATATTACGGATGCCTACGAGAGTGCCTATACTATATGCTAAATTTGAACAAAAAGTGGGTGCAGAAGCAGGGCGACTTCTTTGTGGAATCACCTATCATACTATTTGCCAGCATTATATGGTATCTCAAAATCTATCAGGCGGCAAATACTGTACGTTCCCCCATGCGATTGAGTTCCTGAACCGCCGCTATGAGGATATTTTCCCTATATTGACCTCTTACCCGGAATTGGAGAACTATCTTTCTCCTTTCATGGATGCGTGGCTCGGAGGAGCTGCGGAGCAGTTGATGGGGCAGATTGCAAGCGCGAAAATCCACTGTCAAGGATGATTTCCCCGCAGCTCTATTGGGTGATGTCGGACAGCGAGTTCACGCTGGACATCAACAACCCCGAAGAACCGAAAATACTCTGTGTGGGCAACAATCCCGACCGTCAGAATATCTACGGGGCCGCTCTCGGTCTGTATAACTCCCGTATCGTGAAACTCATCAACAAGAAAGGGATGTTGAAGTCGTCGGTCATCATCGACGAGCTGCCCACGATATACTTCAAGGGGCTGGACAACCTTATCGCCACCGCGCGAAGCAACAAGGTTGCCGTGTGTCTGGGCTTTCAGGATTTCAGCCAGTTGGTGCGCGACTACGGCGACAAGAAGCGAAGGTCGTGATGAACACCGTCGGCAATATCTTCTCAGGTCAGGTGGTGGGCGAAACCGCCAAGACGCTTTCGGAACGCTTGGTAAGGTGTTGCAGAAAAGGCAGTCCATTTCCATCAACCGGCAGGACGTTTCCACCTCCATCAACACGCAGATGGATGCGCTTATCCCGCCGAGCAAGATTTCCGGCTTGACGCAGGGTATGTTTGTCGGTTCGGTGTCTGACAATTTCAACGAGCGCATCGAGCAGAAGATTTTCCATTGTGAGATTGTCGTGGATGCCGAAAAGGTGAAGCGTGAGGAAAAAGCCTACAAGTCGATACCCGTCATTACCGACTTCACGGACGAGGACGGCAACGACTGCATGAAGGAAACGGTGCAGGCGAATTACAGGCGCATCAAGGAGGAAGTGAAGCAGATTGTTCAAGAGGAACTGGAACGTATCGCAAATGATGAAAACTTGAAACACCTGTTGCAGCAGAAATAACAGATTCCTTTATATGTGAAAAAGGGGATGTGTCAAAACACCCAAAATATGAAAATTACCCCTGTCACAGATATCTGTAGCAAGGGTAATTTTGTTAAAAAGAGAGTTTTGACACCCTCTTTTTATTCTCAGATTTGAGATGCTTGTTGATGGTGGTAATGGCAAGCGTCAGCAAATAATTTTTCAGCTCTGTATCGTCTTTAAGCAGTATGCTGTATTCTTCGGCAAACATTCTCAACAGTCTGGTTCTGAGTTTCGACATTTCTTCACCGAAAGGTATCTGTCGGTTTTCTTGCCAATACTCAATCACTACGGAAGATACCAGCCACTTGAACTCGGATTTCATCTCTTTGCCGAGTTTCTTGAAGCGGATTTCCGGTTCATAAACGGATATACTGCCGATACCATAATCCATGATTGTAAAGTTTGGCATCATGTCTGCCGGGTCATTGTTGTTTAAACGGATACCTTTATCAGTAAGATAGTATTTCTGTTGCGGACTCTTGCTGCCTTGGGATATAATGGAATGATATATCCTTCATTCAATGCAGGGTGCAAGTAGTTTGTTCTGAATGTGGGGCGATGGTTCAGTTCCAATGCTTCCATTATTTCTTTTACGGACAACTCATGTTCATTCAGTATTTTCACCAAAGCAAGGACTTGGTCGGTACTTGGTCGGTGCTTGGTCTGTGCTTGGTCGGTGCTTGGTCGGTGCGTCACCTCACATTTGAATATCAGTGTAACACTGTCTGCCCATATCTTGTATTCCGGTTCGGGTAATCCGGCTTTGCGGCATTCAGACATCATCAGCCCGATGCCGCGTCCCCAGCTTTCCAGTACCTTTCGTTTATACAGGACATTGGCCAATAATGGATTTTGTGGCTTCGATTCATGCTCGGACTTCATTTTCTCAGCATCCCAGTCGGGTGGAAAAGTTCCGGGGTTTTCTATCTCCACGCGGTCATCATAAATGGCTATGCCTACCGAACCACCGGCTTCTTTGTACGACCTGTGGGTCAGCGAGTTCAATACCCCTTCTCTTATAGCCTTGTAGGGAATGGTCAAATGTTCCTCCCGTTCCAATGTATCGGTTGTGCCGGATAAGGAAAGGTGCTTGAAGAATAAATGCCATTGCCGCATTGAGCAATTGAAAGAAATTACCTTGAATGCGTTGGCTGTCCATGAATACGGTTTTGTCCGTTCCTTTGAAACGGGCTAAGCGGAGCAGGCATTGGGGATATTCCATGTCCTCATGTTTTCCAAACAGCACGGCTGCCGCATTGTTCAACACCCCGTCTTTCAGTAAACCGAACTTTCCTAATATGACAGGAATGTCAGTACCGGTATCTTCCGGCAGGCGACCGCATTCTATACCTAATCTGACTGTCTTCAATACCTCGTTGGTATCCAAGTGCTGTAAGGTCAGGTTTCTGTTTTCTAAAAGTTCCCAGCGGTATCTGTTCCCGTCACGTTGCAACAGCAGTTCATTGTATGCCGGCTGCGGCATCGTGGTGGTCGCACTTTCCACACGCATATAGGGTCGTCCTTTATAGCAGAACGGACGGCTGGGTTTGGAATCTTCAACACGGAAAATAATTACTTTTTTCTCATTATCCGGCAGCGGTACATAAGATATTTGTACCATTGTCACAGGTTCCAGCCGGTTGATTGCATCAGCTATGTCCCGTTTGGTCTTGTCGCTCACGTCCTGCCCGATAATCTTTCCCTTGTCGTTCACACCGAACAGCACCGTGCCACCATTCCCGTTGAGGAAGGCGCAAAGGGTTTCCATGCCGCGCTCCAACTGACCGGTGGTTTCTTGAACTCCACCAGCCCGCCTTCTTTTTCGGCTATCAGCCGTTTTACTATATCGAGGTCTTCTATAATCATATATAATTCTGTAACGTAAGTACAAAGGTAGCGTTTTTCACTGACTTTCGGGCGAATAGATGATGAAAAGTATCTGTGCGGAACGGGTAGCCTATAAAAATCAGAGGTGGCATCCCGCCATCCTCTGACTTGTATATGGTATAAAACTATCTCCTCATCCGCTCCAATTCCTCGTCGCGCAGCATCTCGCGTTCAGTTTGTCCTGCATCTTTTCAAGGAAGTAGGTGCGGCTTTCGTTCTTCCTGCGTTTGATGTCCGTGTAGAAGCGGTAGCAGTCTTTGGCTTCGACACCGAATATCCGGTACAGCAGCGGGGCAAGCTGTTTGAGCGGCATTTCACCGTTGTTGATGCAGCCCATCTCATAGATGCCGTAGATAAGTTCCACAAGGTCTATGGCGTTGCCCGTCCATTGAAGCGGCGGAGTGGGATTGTCGGATGGTGTTTTGGCTGAGGAGTGGAGGTTGGATAGTGGCGGCACTTGGGGTGTGGAAAGGAACTTCTGCATCTTCCTTACGAAAGAGAGGGCCTTGCCGATATAAGTGGCGGCTTCCTTACGTTCTTCGGAAAGCACACGCATGGGATGGTGCTGCAACTCGATTTCAATGTAAGCCAGCGCGATGATGGCATGGCTCGTATTCATGCTGCCGCACAGTTCGATTACTTGGTTGGCAAAAGCCATATATGCCGTTTCCATATTGCAGTCTCCGGCTTCATTGATACGGCGGAAGAACTCGGTATCCGCCAATAAGAAATAATTCATATCCTGTCAATTTTGAAATTCAACACTTTGATGTTAATGTGCGCACATGAATATGTACGGCAAAAAGTGCGTCAAAACGGACAGAATCTCCGGTGCCTTATTTATAACATGTTGGTTATCAATAATATTAAAATAAATATTTATATTTCGGCAGGATTTGCAGTCAAACAGAAGTGTTCACTTTCCGAACATTTGTTCTTTTTCGGTACTTTAATAATAGGATAGCAAGTTGTTTTTCAGACTGTTTCTTTCGGAAGTCATACGATTATAGATATGGCAGGTCACGCCATTGGGAAATTTCTTCTGTGATACAAGCGTCAATTGGATAGGTGGCAGGGCAGACTGGAAAAAATACTTTCCTGTCCCGGCTATGAAAGGAACGGTATAGAGGATGATTTCATCCACCACCTGCATACGCAGCAGTCCGTTGATATAATCTGTCTTTTCGGGAGAGGCTTCCGCCAGATAGCAGGTATCCGTTTCATGTCTTCTCCATTCATCCAGCATGGAGATGGAATAATCCGGTGTGATATGATAAAGGGCGTTCTCCTTTATCTCATTGATGCCGCAACAGTCAAGGCACAGTTCCTTATACGATTTGCCATGCAACTCGGAAGCAAGACACCCGTCCATCGAGAGGACGGCAAGAACCTGAACTTTTCCCATAATCGTTCCCTTTCGTTTCATTCGGCAAGGGCAAAAAAGCAGCGTGCAAACACACTACTTCTAATGGAGGCTCTGGTAAAGCCTTTACGGAGAGTACGTGAATGCACGCTATGCGTAGGCATAGCATAAGCTTCACGCAATCGTCTCCGTAGTGTAAATTTACCAGATTTCCATTAGGACGCCTTGCGGTCTTATGTTATATATATGCGGCGGATGGACTTTCCCGAAACGCCGTTACCTTCTAATATGTCATGCAAATATAGCCATTTTCAGTGAATTGCGGGCTATGATTGCTCAAATTTATACTTCAAACCATACTCTTCCAGCTTTTTATAGAGTGTCGTCCTGCCTATTCCCAGTATTTTGGCGGCGGTATAACGGTTTCCTCCGGATTGTTTCAGGGCACGCATGATCCGTTCCTTTTCCTCTTCATCGTTGCGCAGGGCGAAACCGGCAGCAGCGGATGTTTCCGCCAAGCCAAGTTCCAGATGTGCCTTTCTGATGATACCTTCCTGTGCCTGCAATACTGCTCCCATAATCTTTTGCCGCAGTTCGCGCACATTGCCCGGCCACGGGTGTGACAACAATGCTTTCCGGGCTTCGGAACTGAACCCTTCCACGCGGCACTCCAGTTCCTGATTGGCTGTCTCGCGGAAGAACTCCGCCAATGGCAGGATGTCTTCCTGACAGTCGCGCAAAGGCGGGACGGTAATCTCGAAGTCATGCAGGCGGTACAGCAGATCCTGCCGGAAACGCTTCTCGCTTACCGCCTTCTCCAGATTTTCGTTGGTGGCGGCAATGATACGTACATTGAAACTTCTGTCCGCCTTGTCGCCTACGGGACGGTACCGCCGTTCCTGTATGGCACGAAGCAGTAGCTGTTGCGTCTCCAACGCCAGATTGCCTATCTCATCCAAAAACAGCGTACCGCCATCTGCCTCGTGGAAATATCCTTGCGTGGCGTTGTCAGCACCCGTAAATGCGCCCTTGACATGCCCGAAAAATGCAGACGGGGCAAGTTGGGCGGAGAGCGAGCCGCAATCCACCGGTACGAAGGGTTTGCCGGAACGCTTGCTCTTTTCATGCAGGTGATGGGCTATATGCTCCTTGCCTGTACCGTTCTCACCGAGTATCAGCACGCTCATATCGGTCGGGGCAACTAACTTTATACGCTTCATGACGGCACGGAAAGCCGAACCGTCACGGGCAAACACGGGCATACGCCGTGCTCTGCCGTCCTGTTCTTTCAGAATGTTGCGGAGCAGCGGGACCAGCCTGTCCTCGACCAGCAGTTTGGGTATGTAGTCCAGCGAGCCGAGCTTCATGCTTTCCACGGCGGTATGCACCTCGGCATAGTCAGTCATGATGATGAACGGCAATGCCAGCCCTTCTTTCCGCATCCACCGCAACAGGTCTATTCCGTTACCGTCAGGCAGGCGCAGATCGGAAAGCACTATATCCCCGTCAGAGGCTTGTTGCAGGAGTTTCCTCGCCGTTGCAAGCCGGTAAGCCTGTACCGTATGGAATCCCTCCCGTACCAGCATGTTGCAGATAAACTCGCAGTACACGATGTTGTCTTCTACCACAATAACCGTTGTCTTATTCTTGACCATACTTCCTCCTTTCCTCTTTCGACAGCCGGATGATTTCAGCACCCTTCTCCAGAACGCCGTCCACCGCATGGAACAATGCTTCATTGTCCGGAGTGCCTTCACCGTGCAGCAGCCTGTAAAGCACCTTTAGCGGTTGGTCTGCGCGGAGTATCTCCCACGAGCTGCGCAGATGATGCGTAAGTGCGTTCAGTCCTTCCAGGTCGTTACGGTATTTCGCTTCCCTGAGTGCCTGCATCTCCTTTTCTGTTTCCGTTGTCAGTTTATCCAGCATGGCGGCTTCGTTGCCATAGGACAGCAGTGATGAGAAATCCGGTCTTCCGGATTGTTCCACTTTCATTGCACATCGGTCGGTTACTGCCATCAGTTCGGAAATTGAGAACGGCTTGAAAAGGCTGCCCGTAAAACCGTGCGCCTGCAGTTCTTCCGCGTCGCAACTGCCCGAACCGGTCGTCACGACAACAGGAATGGTCCTTGAATTGCCCACGTTCGAGGAGCGCAGCAGCTCCAGCAGCTCGAAGCCGTTTATCTCCGCCATGTTCAGGTCGGTCAGCAGCAGACTGTAGTCTTTCCTGCGTACCAACTCCACCAGTTCTGCCACGTTGGTGCAGATGTCGCAACGGACGCCCTCGTGGATATACATTTCCTTCATCATATGTAGTGATACCTCGTCATTGTCAATGGCAATGACATCCCGGTACATCGGGACACAACGGGCAGGGGATCTCACATCCGGCATAGGTGTCTCTTCTATAATTTGTACGGGTATTTCTGTGATGAAACGGCTTCCTTCTCCTTTCTCGCTCTCTACCCGGATATTGCCACCGAGCATATTCACGATATGGCGCACGATGGAGAGTCCCAGTCCGAAACCGTCTTGCGTGGCGGCGTTGGAAAGCCGCTCGAACGCTCCGAACACCCGTTGCTGCTCCTCGGCAGTCATGCCTGTACCTGTATCTTCCACTGTCAGCACCAAGTTTCCATCCTGAAAATCAGTTGTCAGTGACACATGCCCGTTCTCGGTGAACTTGATGGCGTTGGATAGCAGGTTGTTCCCGATTTGCAGGATGCGCTCCTTGTCGGTTATGACAAAGGCATCCGCACGGTTCTCCACCTCCAGGGCCAGCCCCTTGTGCATGGCTGCGGGTGCAAACTCGGTTTCAAGTGTTTGTGTGAGGATGGAAATACGGCAGGGGGACAGGCAGGGCTGTTCCTTGCCGCTGTCCAGCCGGAAGAAGGCAAGAAGCGTGTTGAGCATTCTTCGCATACGGTCGGAGGATTGGCGGATGTTCCGCATGTATTTTGCGGTTTTCTCCGGATCGTGCTCTTTCTCTATCAGCCCGGTGTAACCCATAATGGCGTTCAGCGGGGTGCGCAGCTCATGAGCGACTGTATGCACCGCTTTCTTGCGTGAGGCGATCAGTGCCTCGTTCTGTTCAACGCTCAGGTTCAATTTGTTTATCAACCGTTCCCTCTCTTTTCTTGCCAACACCTTCTTCTTTATATCCCGTTGTATGACAAGATAAAAGACAACCAACAGGATAATCGAGAATACAATCAAGCTGGAAATGATAACGGTAGAACGTTCGTAGGATGCTTTTAGACGTGCCTCCTTGTTTCGGAAGGCGAGCCATGTCTGTTCGTCCAGATTTGTAATCAGCAAGCGCAGTTTCCGGTTGAGTTCCTTGTTACATAACCGCAAGCTGTCTGTATAGGCTTCTATATCACGTTGCTGTCTGTTTATCTGAGAAATTAGTTTTTTATCCAATGTGGTCTGTCGAGTCGTGACAGGCAGCTGTACGGTTTCCTTACCACCGAAAAATCCGGCTATGCCTTTCTTCTTGCGGGTAACGGTCTTTGTTGTCGTGTGTATGGTTACGGTCGGTTTCTGGTTGAGCAGAAGGCTGTCGGTCTGCCTTTGTTTCCGTGAGGCTTCCATTATTTGAAACAGATGCTCTTCTTTGGTGGCTAACAATATACGGAACGAATCAATCTGAGCGGGTCGTATAAAATCCTCGCATTGTACGCGTAAGACTTGTAGCATGGAATCAGTCTGAACACGACATTTCCGGTATGCCAGAGTGTCTTCATTATCCCATACCAAGACAGATTCACCATAAGTTACCAATGCAGTAACATATCGGTGGGCAGTGTTGATGTCATGCTGGGTCTGGAAAATGGCGATTGATTTGTCCTCTATCTTTTGTACCCGGTTACGCTCATGGAGAACGATGGCGACCATGCTGCCGATGATCGCCATCAGGAGGATGTATCCTACAAATATTTTATGCTGCAAAAGAATCTTCATTCATATTTGAGTTTTTTACAATCCATATACTCACTTCATAGAGTATCCACATTGGAAATGCCACCAACGAAAGCGTGAACACGTCCGAAGTCGGCGTGATAATCGCGGCAACTACAAGGATAATCACAATGGCGTGTTTACGATACTTGCGCATGAAATCCGCTGACAGAAAGCCCAATTTAGAGAACAGCCACGAGAGGATAGGAATCTCGAAAACAATGCCCATTGCAAGGCACATCATTACAAGTGTAGAGATATACGAGTCAAGCGTGATGAGATTATCCACATCGCCGCTAACTTGGTAAGTACCCAAGAATCGAAATGTCAACGGAAAAATCAGGAAATAACTGACCAGTACTCCCAAACTGAACATGGCATAGCCGCCTCCAACCATTCGGGTTACATACTTCCGTTCATTGTCATAGAGTGCCGGAGATACGAACCGGAACAGTTGGTAAAGTATGTAAGGAGAGGTACACAACACACCGGCACACAGTGCCGTCTTCATGTGAATGATGAACTGTTGCGCCAATCCTGTATTGATAAGCCTGATGGAGAACGAGTCCATGCTACCGCCTGCCCATGCAGCTATTCTGTTAAGCAGTTGGTATGTTATGAATCGGTCGTCTTTCGGGGCAAGCACAACATCGAACAATTGTTCCTTGAAGAAGAATGCCGCAATGCCGAACACGACGGCTACGACGACTATCTTCATGATTGCCGTCCGTAGCACGTCCAAATGCTCCCAGAAGGATTGTGTGTTCGTTTCGGTTGCCATACGGTTATTCCTTTCGTTCAATATCTTTGATTTCGTCTATCTCTTTCTCGACATTGTTCATTCCATCCTTGAATGAACGCACGCCTTTACCGATGCCTTTCATCAGTTCGGGTATTTTCTTGCCGCCGAAAAACAGCAGCACAACCAACGCGAGCAGCAGCACTTCCTGCATACCTATCCCGCCGATAAATAGTGGTGTCATAACGTTTTTATTTAGAATTGTCAAATGTAAATTCCAGTCGGCTCTCCATTTCGTCGAAAGCTCCCAAGTCGGAAGTAACCTTCCCTATCGGGATAACCCTCATGCCCAATTGTCCCATGTCGGGGTCATCAGCTTTGGCGTAGAAAATGGCTATCGTATTGTTTGCCGGACAGTAGGTGATGTCGCCATTCTCAAAATGAAGCTGTCCATCTTCGGTATTGGTGGGGCGTTGTGGCATGGATCCATAGTATTCGCGTCCGCCATACCGACCCAAAGTGGCTTTCAAAGGGAACATGCCTCTGATTTCGTTTGCCAACGGAGTATCAAGCCATGTTCCTGTGAATGTTCGACCTCCGGCTGTTACAGTTATTGACTGTCCTTGCGGTTCTTCTCGCTCGATGCCGATTTCCTTGAGCCAATTTTGAACTTGTGTTTCCGAAGACGGAACTTCAGTGGCTTCGATGGCAATGCCTTCCAAGACAGTCGCTCCCGGCACGGCATTTCTGACAGAAGTGTATGTTCGGCCGGCTCCGTAACCGTCATGGGTGCAGAATGGAACTACCGTCTTACCGGCGAAATCGTATGACTTCAAAAACGACAGTATTGGCTGCGGCACATCCAACGCCCAATTCGGGTAGCCAATAAAGACCATATCGTATTGGTCGATATTCTCGATACGCTGTTTGAGGGCAGGAAGTATGCCATCGGATTGTTCCTGATGATTCTGGTCACGGACATCGTCAAACTCCGTTGGGTATGGATTGGAAGTTTCTATCAAGTGCAAATCACCGCCGACGGAAGTCTGAATATATCGGGCGAGCATTTCAGTCGTGCCTCTCCGAGTTCCTTTGTCGATGATAATGCTAGCTCCGGTCGAAGCATCCACATCAGAAGGATAATTGGTATTTCCCCAACGACTGAACCACGCGATAAGGATTTTGCCGTTGCCGGGCGTAACCGTACCGGAATCATCATCGTCTTCATCGTCATCCCCCGGATTGTTGGGGTTGTCAGGTATTTCAGTTCCCGGACTATTAGAATCTTCGCTGCATCCGGCAAAAGTCATTACCGGAAGAATCAGCAATAGTGATATAAACAAGCGTTTCATAATCAGTTGATTTTATTCAGCCAGTCGGCTATTAATGAATGACAGTTGGAAGTTTGGGAGGAGCGTATCCACAGGCTCGGTTCAAGGAAATTTCCTTCCGGGATAAGCCGTTTGGCATCTGCCTCGACTCCGCTGATTCCACTGCTTGAACTTGATACAATCAGACCGATGTCTTTTCCTTTCATTTCATCGCCGTGGTGGAAAAGGAATGTTTGCAGGGGGGCTGCCATATTGCTCCACCAAAGCGGTGCTCCTACGATAATCCTGTCGTAATCGGCAATGTTAACTTCCACCGGTTTGATTTCAGGATAAGATGCCGCATCGTTCGGATTGTTCCTGATTGCCTGAATCAGTGCACTTCCGATGGCATAATTGTTGGCAGCGTAGTCAAGACCTTCTTCGGCTGGTTCCACTCTGATCATATCCGCATCTTCGATTTGCGTCTTCAAGTCAGTAGCGATGGTATGTATATTATTCGTAAAACTGTAATACACGATCAGTGTCTTGCCCGTAGGATTGGGATTGGGATTGTCCGGATTTTCCGGTTCATTGCCATCATCCGGATGTTCCGGCGTATCCGGGATTTCGGTTTCCGACCCATCAGGTTCGTTGTCATCGGGAGAGCAGGCGCTCAAACCCACCGCTACACAAGCGGCAAATAATAGATACAGGTACTTTTTCATAACGCTTCTTACTTGGTAAATGAGTTAATATCAGTTGTTTTTTATAATTCCTATTTGTTCAAGCCATCTTTCCACATCTGCACGGGAACTTTCGGCCCTGCTGCCATACACTGCCAGGCTACTGAGTATTGTAGAATTGGGACATACGGAACGAATATCATTGACACTTTGGGCTGTACCACTGCCTCCGTGTGTGCAGAATGGGGCTATGGCTTTGCCAGACAGATCATAACTTGCCAGAAAGCTCTTCATGGCCGGGGTAAGATGCCCGCCCCAGATGGGGGTTCCGACAATCAGCGTGTCGTACTCGTCCATGTTCTCCACCTTTGTTTTCAATTCCGGGCGATAATCGCTCTCCAACTCTCCGGGGGCAATTTGTATTACCTCCTCGTAAGAATCGGGATAAGGAATAACCGTCTCCACTTCTACGATGTCACCACCTATAAGGTCGTGGATATGGTTGGCGACTGTCCGGGTGTTGCCACCCCATGAGAAATAGACAATCAACGTTTTTCCGGCATCACTGGAAAGGCTGCCTCCCGGCTCTGTAATTGCCGGTTCGTCGCTACTGCACGAAGTTGTGGCGAACAGTAGCATGATGATAAATGACAAAAAACTTTTCTTACGCATAACTTGTTTCTTATTGATTTGATTCATATTGCAAAATTACAGGGAAAGCAACAACCGAACTTTGCTATAAAGTTCAACTTAATTTGCTGTCAGGCTCAATTTCAATTCTTGCCATTTTATCTCCCTCTCCGCAGGCTTTCGAAGCAAATCAAACACATTCATCCGGCATTCTCCCGCAAAATCGAACAGAATTGGAATGTATTTTTTTGTTGTATTCAGCAGAGCCTGAACCGCTTCTGTCATTTTCAATCGTAGTACTTCATCTGAGAGTTCCAACTCTTCCTGAATGTAAGGCATCCATGAAAGGTAAAGACTTTCTATGTCCGGAATCTGCTCCAAACGATGCAATGCCGATAATTCCGCTACCGACAATTCACGGTCGGATGCAGGTAATGTCTGGTAATATTCACACAGAAATTCTCGTGGAATAGAAAAGAACAATACCCGGCAGGGGTTATTGCCTTCCGGTTCGGCATAAAGATGCGAGTAGCTGTCCCTGCCGATGAACGCACTGTCTCCGCTTTCAATATTCAACGTTTCACCGCATTGGTTACGCAAATGCAACCGCCCGCCATATAAAAAGACCAGTGTATGATTCTGGAAAATATGATAGGCGTGGGATACCGTATCTATCGTTCCGAAAAAATATATGTTCTGTTCCACATTCATGATTTATTATAATGTTGAAAGTCCTACCAACCGTGAAGGATTGGTACGTACCATATAATCCACCTGTTTTTGTGAAAGGCCGTTTTCAAGCAATGCGAGGATGCAACGGCGCATACCTTCAACCGGATGGGGCATTCCTACCTGACCGAGATCGGTTGTTATAACGCTACGCTCCGGAGCGATACGGGCAAAGTCTGCAAATTCCTTATCACCCATCCGTTCGAAATCGGGCAATTCCGTGCCAGGCCCCCACAGATTGGTAATGTAACTGTATTCCATCCATGCACCGAGGTCAATACACTGCTTGATTTGGTCGTGCGTCATTTTCCAAATGCCGGAATTGGCATGGGTTACAACAAATTTCTTTACACCGACTTCACGGGCTTTGCGGGTCAGCGTGATGCTTTCTTCGGGGGAAGAGTGCCCGGTTGCGAAAATGATATTCGCCTCGGCACATATTTCCATTACCCGCACGACTTCCGGCAGGACATGCCCATTGTCATCCAACACGGGAATACCCTCTTTTTTTCCATGATACCGAATATTCTGATAGACCGCATCCTGCGTCGGCATCCAGATGCAGCGGCAAAGATTGTCGGTTGTGGCCACGGCCTTTTCTGCCGCAAACACATTCACCTTGTCCCCATGTACACGGTTCATGCACAGACTACCGAACACCTCAAAATCGGGCAGTTCCTGACGAATCAGATAGGCACGGTCGTGGCAACTGAAATCATTGGACTTGAACAGTAGGGATTTATAACCGGCAGCACGGGCGACACGGGCGAACTCCAGTTCATTTCCCAAACGGGCTTTGGAATCGGGAGCTGCGTGCAGGTGGATGTCGCTGACACCTCGCAACAGATCATCGGCCTTAGGCGAATCCGGGTTCTCATCCACAGAGAGCAACTGTGTTTGTGCCTGCGCCGGCAGCACTCCCGAAAGTAGCATGGCTCCTCCTGCCATCATAGAGTTACGGATAAAATCACGACGCGACAAGTCTTGTCTATTTTTCATCATTGTTTTTATTATTCAGTTCCACAATACCAAGTTTTTGCAACCATGCGATAACACGGTCGTATGCCGTGTCGTATGTTCCACGACGAATTTGTATGCCTTCCAGTACTTCCGATTGTGGGCAAAGCGAACGGACGAGCCTGTAGCTTGCCTCGGCAGAACTGGTTCCGCTCGTGCAGAACGGAACGACGGTTTTTCCGGCAAGGTCGTGCATGGTCAAAAAAGAACGGACTGGTGGCGCGGCAGTTTCCACCCAAATCGGATAGCCGATGAAAATGATGTCATACGAAGAGATATTCTCTACAGTTGTACTCAAAGGAGGACAATATTCATCTGCCACTTCTTTGCGGACTTGCGCCAACAGCGCGTCATAGTCATCAGTATAAGTATCGACGGTCTTGATTTCCACAAGGTCGCTTTTTACTGTTTCGTGAATGTATTTGGCAATAGTACGGGTGTTTCCCGTATGGGAGAAATAAACGACTAATACCTTTTTATTTTCAGACGGTTCAACAGGTTCTTCTGGTCTTTCTTCAAAAGGCGTGTCTGGTAATTCACTCCGTGGCTCATCAGCAGAACAGCCGGTAGTGACTAACATGAGCCATGCAAAGAGAAATAAGAGTTTCGTTTTCATGTTATTATAAATTGGATGTCTATTTTTTAACTGATGAGAATCCCTGTTCCGCCAAAGCCTCTGCTACACTTCCATAATGGAACGGGTGACAGTAAAAGTCCGTTGCCAAGTCAGTCCAGTTTCCTACGCGACTGTTCCACGGGCGTTCTATCAGGTATTTGGCATATCTTCGGTCGTAGGTATCGAGTTTTGTAGTCAAATCCGGGTTGTACCTTTCTTCAAAACATACAAGCTCTTTCTGCATACGGGGCTTCAATCCGGGATTTTCTGCCGGATGGCCTATGCAGAGCCCGAGCATGGGAAATACATACTTCGGCAGTTGCAGTTCGCGGATAATTTCCTGTGGATTCTTCCGCACATCACCGATAGGAACTGTGCCAAGACCCAATGACTCTGCCGCTACGGTAGCCGCTTCGAGGGCTATGCCGGCCTCATGTGCCCCTACAATTACCGTATCTATGTCCTGCATGACTTCATCGAGTGTCTGCCCTTTCCTTTTGCAGGCAATAGCTACACGGTTATAATCAGCACAGAAAATCAGAAATACGGGAGCTTTGGCAATATGCGGCTGGTTGCCGCACAGCTTGCTGAACAGTTTTCTCCGCTCCGCATCCTTGATTGTCACTATGGAAACAAGTTGTAAATTCACCCAATTGGGGGCTGCCTGTACCGCCTTTACAATTACGTCCAGTTCTTCTTTGCTTACCGCTTCGTCCGTATAAGCACGGATGCTGCGGTGCTTCACCATACAATCTATTATGTTATCGGTCATAACTATCCCTTTTTAATTGTTTTTATTATCAGTAAGGCATTGCTATTCGTAACGGTTGCCAAACAAATACCTTTCCTTTACGTATGGCATAACCGAATCCCGGCCACGGTAGATGGTAAGCAAAAAACATTGATTTAGTTTCTGCCATCTTTCCCAATATCTCCTTTCTCGTTTTTATCGCCATCTTATAGTCCGTATCACTATTGTATATCCAGTCCGGATGTTCAAAGGAAATAATCTCCGAATGGACTATGTCAGCTATATGAAACAGTTCTTCATTGCCGGAATAAATCTTAATAATGGAATGTCCCGGCGTATGCCCCGGTGCAACAAGCATTTGTAAACATCCCAGCAAAGTATCTCCATCGTTATACATTCGTAAACGGTTTTTGGCTGCATTTATATTCCTTCTTGCCACTTGTACAAGCATCTGCATATGTGTCTTATCTGTCATGGTACTTTTTGAGAAATCCGGTATATCTGCCAACCAGAAAATGCACTCTTCCTTAGAAATCCACACATCAGCGTTAGGATAAAGCAGTTCCCCGCTTCTCTTATCTGTCAGTCCACCTATATGGTCTGGATGCGCATGAGTGAGTACCACATCCGTCACGTCTTTCGGCGATAAGCCTGCATACGCAAGGTTTTCACCTAAATGCCCGCTGTCATTCCCAAATATACCACCGGCACCAGTGTCTATCAATATCCGTTTGTCCCCCCATTCCAGCAACAAGACATTCATTGCCAAATCTACTTCAACAGGTGAAGAGAAATGATTCTCCAATGTCTTTGCTACTTTCGTTGAATCAATGCGCTGTGCAAATTCTGCCTGTACCGGATTCACAGGCAAGTGCCCATCGGTAATAACCGTGAGTTTAATCTCACCTACAGTCATGGTGTATAATCCAATATGCCCATGTCCGATAGAATTTTGAGCAAATGTGCAAAACCAGACTCCGGGTATGCAAATAAAAATCAAAAATAATCTCTTCATCACTCCTGCTCAATATTATCATTTGATATGCCGACGGTCTGTCCACCGTCTATTACAAGAGCATGACCCACCATAAAGCCTGCCCCTTCGGAACACAACCAAAGTACGGCAGAAACCACTTCCTCCACCTTTCCCAAACGTCCGATAGGCTCTTGTGCAATCATGGCTTTATAACCTTCAGGTGTGCCACCGGAAAAGCGGCGTATCATTTCAGTGTCAATTACCCCCGGACAAACGGCATTGATACGGATACCTTGTGCGGCATAGTCCAAAGCCGCAGATTTGGTAAGCCCAACCACACCGTACTTGGCAGACACATACGTGGAGCCTCCACGGAAACCTGCCACGCCCGAAGTAGAGGATGTATTGACAATAGCACCACCACCGTTTTCAAGCATCAAAGGAATTTCATACTTCATAGATTTGAATACTCCGAGCAGGTCTATGCTGTTCAGTTTCTCAAATTCTGCTTCCTCAATTTCATGTAGGGGTTGAATTTTATATTCTATACCTGCATTGTTAAATGCGATGTCGAGCTTTCCGAATGTTTCAACCGTTTTGGTAAGGGCATTTTTGATGTCCTCTGACTTGGTTACATCCACAGGCACTGCCAATACCTTGCCTCCGGCTTCTTCCACCAGACGGGCAGTTTCTTGATTTGCTCTTTCAGACAAGTCTGTTACGACTACATTTGCTCCCTCGCGAGCAAATCCTATTGCGACTCCGCGCCCCAAGCCACCACCGGCTCCCGTAATGAAGGCCACTTTCCCTTCAAATCTGTTTGTTCTATCCATATAACTATCTTTTTTATGTTTCTTAATCATGGTGCAAAGTTAAAGTAAAAGTAAAAGCCCTCCGGCATAATTGCTGTGAGGCTCAATGTCTTTTGTTCTGAAGTTCAGAAATAAAATACCCGTCATTAAAACGAGATGTTATTTCTTTTCAAGGGTCTTTTTGAGGAAATCTTCTATTCTATCGAATGGAATGACATCAAGGTTATCGTACAAATCGACGTGATTCGCTCCCGGAATAATCATTAGTTCCTTATTGTCAGTGGTCAGTCGTTTGTAGGCATCTTCGCTGAAATAGCGGGAATGAGCTTTCTCTCCGTGAATCATCAGCACGGCACTACGGATCTCTCCGATATAGGTGAGCAGCGGCATATTTATGAATGAAAGCACGCTGGTCTTGGAGATTCCCTTGTTGGAGTTGGGAGAACGATGATGATAGCCGCGCTTTGTCTTGTAATAGTCATGGTAATCCTTGACGAATTGTGGTGCATCTTCGGGAACGGGGTCAATCACGCCGCCGTCGAGCTCATTCTCACCTGTTCGGTATGCTTTTGTGCGAAAGTCGTTCAGTTGTCGGCGTAGCTCGTAGCGGGCGTCTGAATTGTCGTTGGCATCGAAATATCCGTTGGCATTCACCCTGCTCATATCGTACATGGTGGATGTTACTGTCGCTTTAATTCGCGGGTCATTGGCTGCCGCATTGAGAGCAAATCCGCCCCAACCACAGATACCGAGTATGCCAATGCGCTCCAAATCGACATCTTCACGTGAGGTCAGATAATCGACTGCCGCACTGAAATCCTCCGTGCTGATTTCGGGCGAGGTGAGATAACGGGGAGTGCCGTCGCTCTCGCCGTAATAAGAAGGGTCGAACGCGATGGTCAGAAAACCACGCTCTGCAAGAGTCTGGGCATAACGACCCGACACCTGCTCTTTTGTTGCTCCGTATGGACCGCTTACAGCAATAGCCGCCAGATGTCCTTGCACATTTTTAGGTTTGTAAAGGTCTGCGGCAAGCGTGATGCCGTAACGGTTGTGGAACGTGATTTTCGTGTGTTCCACCTTATCACTCTGCGGGAAGGTCTTGTCCCACTCCTGTGTTAATTCCAAAGTGTTCATATCTGTTGATTTTGTTGTTTCCTGTGCCATGACATCCATAAAAGTCAGGAATGTCATTATGGCGATAGCTTGCAATTTCATAGACACATTATTTTAATTTATAACGAAGCCAAACAATATCGGTTTCCCATTGCTCCACGCTCTCCAATTTCAATTTGTAGGGGTTACTGCCACGGTCAGTTATGCCATCGAACATGGCAGTCTGCCCTGTACGCCCGTCAATGCCGGGTGCGATCATGACGCTTGCCTCGTTCACCAATCCGGCTTCAAGGAAACCGCCGCAGATATGACCTCCGCCAACAATGACAAGACGTTTCACGCCAAATTCATCATGGAGGATTTCCATCGCCCTCGGCATATCTATGTGTGTGTTGCCTGTTGCAATCCATGAAATACCCATATTGTCAAGCGTATCAACATACTGCTGCGTGGCATCCTCGCTGATGATGCACAATACAGGACACCCTTCCGCCTCGTTTGATTTCCAATGCATCTTGCCGTGCGTATCCACTACGATGGTATATTCGTTTGCTTTTTTTGCTATATGGAATGATTCCTTCCCTACCGAGGTTCCGGTATAAGTTGAAGTGTCTTCTGTATTTACGGCAGGGCACTCCAGCTCCGCGGTCACTCGTCCTGACAGTTTGGAACACGCTCCCAAACGTTCAAGCGCAATATAATACTCGTCTGTACTGAGTTGTCCTACCACCGGGCAGTCAATACGACCGTCGACGGTAGTCATCATGTGGGTAATAATATACGGTTTCATTTATCTGTCTATTTTAATGTCATATTAAAGTCCTACTTGTTGCTGCTGTTCGGCATTATAACGGTCGCCGACTATCGGAATGGCTGCCACACGCTGTTCCAACTCTTTCCATTCACTTTCAGAGAGTGTAAAATCAAGTGTACGGAGATTTTCTTCCAAATGAGAGAGTTTTGTTGTTCCGGGAATGGGTACAATCCACGGGGCTTTCTGCAACAGCCATCCAAGTGCCACCTGTGCAGAGGTCATGCCCCGTGTGCGACCGAAGTCTTGTAGTACATTCACGATACGGTAGTTCGCACGCATGGCTTCAGGCTGGAAGCGTGGCAGGGTCTGACGGTTGTCGTTGTTCGGATCAAAAACGGTGTATTCGTTGATGCAGCCACCCAAGAAACCTCGATTGATAGGGCTGTACGGCACAAAGCCGATGCCCAGTTCACGGCAGACATCCAACACTCCGTTTTCCTCCACCAAGCGGTGCATCAGGTGGTATTCGCTCTGTATGGCGGTCAGCGGTTGCACAGCATGAGCATTACGGATGGTCTCCGGGCTGACTTCGCACAATCCCCATCGCTGCACCTTACCTTCCTTAATCAAATCGCCGATGCACTGCGCTACCTCTTCGATCGGCGTATTGCGGTCGAAACGATGCTGGTAGAACATAGGTATAGAGTCAATGCGAAGACGACGGAGCGATTCCTCGCAATAACGGCGAATGGTTTCCGGACGGCTGTCCTGACGCCCCGTTCCCTTACCGTTAACGACTTCATGCCCGAACTTAGTGGTAACATTAACACGGTTTTTATAGGGAGCAAGGACTTCTCCCGCAAATTCCTCGTTGTTCAGAGGACCGTAAATAATGGCGGTGTCAAACAAGGTTACGCCCCGGTCAACCGCTTCCGCGATAACACGCTGGCGAGTTTTCTTGTCGGGATACTGGCTGCGGTTGTAGGTCATGCCCATTACACCGAATCCGAGAGCAGAAACCTCGAATGCAGCTGAGCCTGTACCAAGTGTGCGGTACTGCATATCCTTGTTTCTCGTCGAAGATGCGGATGTTCCACCAAGAACGGCATTTGCCGCCTGTACCTTGTTGATGGCAGGTTGTATGGTCAACGCTGCTCCTAATGCTGCGGCGGTTTTCAGAAAACCACGGCGACTGATTTCTTTATTACTATTCATGATTTATTTCGATTTTCTTGATTATTCTTGCAGGATTTCCGGCTACTATCGTCATGGGCGGCACATCGTGGGTCACAACGCTCTGCGCTCCGACAATGCTTCCGTAGCCAATTTTCACTCCGGGAAGGATGGTCGAATTTATACCAATCCAAACTTTGTCTTCAATTACAATGGGGCGACCGTAAGTAGCACTGCGGTTGTCGGGATTCACATCATGATTGATGGTGATGAGATTGCATTTCGGACCGATGAACACACCATCACCGATTGTGATTCCTCCACGCCCGAAAAATGTGCAGCACTGCTGGATGAAGCATCCTTTGCCTATGGTTACAGGTTTGCCGTAATCAACATAAAAAGGAGGAAGCACGGTTGTGCTTTCATCAAGCGGTTTGCCGAGGATACACTTCATGTACTCATGCACTTCGGCAGGTGTCTTGTAACCGGCATTCATTTCGGTCGCAGTTTTCATGGTGTCGAAAATGTCCGTAATCAGTTCGTCATATCCTTGATCATTGGGTGACACCATTTCTCCGTTCAGGTCTCTTTTAAAAATATCGTTCATATCATTGTTTTTAATATTCTGATGCAAAGGTAAAAAGAGAGCCTCGCAACGGCTTTGCTGCGAGGCTCAAATCACTTTGTTATGAAGTTCAATTTGTAAAATATCATATTCTGCGAATCAACTTTGCCGGATTTCCTGCCACAATCGTATTCGGCTCGACATCGCGCGTCACCACGCTACCAGCCCCGACCACAGCATTCTCGCCGACGGTAACGCCCGGAAGAATGGTCGCTCCGGCTCCAATCCATGCCCGACGGCCTATATGCACCGGCTTGCAGGTAATCACACGACGGTTCTGCAAATCGTGATTGTTGGACAAGAGCTGCACATTGGCAGCAATCAGCGCATCATCATCTATCGTGATTCCACCGGCAGACATCATCAGGCAGCCGGGCATGACAATCACATTGCGGCCGAACTTCACATTGGCGGTTCGGACACCCGAAAATGGTATTTCGACACGGCAGTTCTCGCCGAACTGCGGAAAAACCTTGTGCAACAGTTCGGCATACTCCTCCGTATCGGGCATCGTATGGTTCAGCCGGAAGATGTCTTGCCGCAGTTCTATGGCTGCGGCAAGTTCCTGTTCTGTCTGGTTCAGACAGTCGATTCTAATCTCTTCCATACAATTATTTGATTGTTTGTTTCGCCCACACTGCGGCCTGTTTCGCACTGCCGTTACACAAGCGTCCGTCTTGCCATACGACTTTAGGATAGAGTTTTTTGAGCTGTTTCACGCTGTTTGCAATCGAACTGCCACCCGACGTGGCGAACGGAATAATTGTCTTACCCGAAAAATCATACTTTTCAAGGAATGTATTGACCGGACGGGGACACAAGTCCCACCAGATCGGATAACCAATGAATATCACATCATAATCTTTCGGGTCGATAGCCTCTCCGCCCAAAGCCGGTCGGGATTTGTCATCCGCCATTTCCACCGAGCTGCGGCTCTTTTTGTTCTGCCAGTCAAGGTCTGCCGAAGTATAAGCCTTGGCCGGAGTAATCCGGTAAAGTTTGCCACCGGTTGTTTCCGCAATGGCTTCCGCCACTTTTTCGGTTGTCCCCGTACAAGAGAAATAAGCCACAAGGATTTTTTTGTTGCCCTCTGTCATCTGCGCACTCAATGTGTTGCCCCAAGTGAGTAATCCCATAATTATCAATGCTAATAGTTTCATGTTATTTTAATTTTGAATATTCGTTGTCATTTACCGGTTCCAACCACTCGTTTGAGGTGTTCTCTCCGGGAATTTCGATAGCGAGGTGCGAGAACCAGCTGTCGGGTGCTGCTCCGTGCCAGTGCTTCACACCGGCGGGAATATATACCGAATCTCCGGGACGAAGTTCAATAGGTTCTTTGCCCCACTCCTGATAGTAGCCGCGACCGCCCACGCATACGAGTGTCTGCCCGCCGCCTTTGGTCGCTTGGTGGATGTGCCAGTTGTTGCGGCAACTCGGCTCAAAGGTCACATTCACCACGGGTACACCATCCGTCACAATCGGGGCTACATAGCTCTGTCCGATGAAATACTTGGCATACGCATCGTTGGTTTTTCCCACCGGGAAAATAATGGTCTGCGCATACGCTTCGAGCGAGGTGGCAGCGGTACTGTCAGTTGTTTCCGTCCAAACTTCCTTTGCCATGCGGAATGCCGCCCATGCTTTGGGCCAACCGGCGTAAAATGCGGCATGTGTCAGGATTTCTGCAATTTCGGTTTTAGTTACACCGTTTTTCTTCGCCGATTCAAGGTGATACTTGAACGAAGAATCTGTCAATCCTTGCGACATAAGGGCGACAACGGTAACAATGGAACGGTCGCGGAGCGAAAGCAGGTCATTGCGGCTCCAGACCTCGCCGAAAAGCACGTCATCATTCAGACGAGCGAACTCCGGTGCGAACTCACCGAGTGCATCGCGCCCGGCGGTCTGTTTGATTTTTACTTGTGATTTTGCCATAATCGGGAACATTAAAACTGATAATAGAACCAATGAAATTACTTTTGTTTTCATATTGCGCTTTTTAATTTGACATTGCTAAGACATTTTCAATCATCGGATGCAAAGGTACGAAGAGAGCCTCACAACGACTTTGCTGTAAGGCTCAATTTGTTTTGTTTTGAAGTTCAATACTACATGGATGGGGCAACCCCGTATGCTTCCTTGTATATTTTGGAGAAATGCGACAGGTTCTTGAAGCCCACGTCGAAACAGGCTTCCGTCACCTTCTTTTTCCCCGATTTTATCAAATCATGGGCAGCTTCAAGGCGACGTTTGATAATCCACTTCTGCGGTGTCAAATCGCTTACCTTTGCAAAATCCCGTTTGAAAGTCGCCAGACTGCGCCCAGTGTAACTTGCAATCTCGTTCATGGAAAGGTCGCACATATAATTTTCATTCAAATAGTCCAAAATGTCAATCTTCCACGGTTCCACGAAGTCGAACAGCGAAGCATACAGGTTGATATCGGTATTGAGCAATACATACACTCCTTCAATCATTTTCAGTTTTAACACCTCCTCCGACGGTTTTTCACCGGCATCGAAATAGGGAATGACTGATTCAAACAGGGAACGGATCAGATGCCCGTTGTTGTAGGTGTACTTGTAGTTCCCCTCCACCACGAAGCGGTTGTCGGTAAACTCCAATCCCTCTTTGAGTATCCTTTCGCTCACCACCTTTATCGGAAACCGTAAACTCTCCAACCTGCGTGTACAACCCTCCGGTCGTGGCATTCTTGGCTATCTCCTGCAAACGCTTTCCGATGACTTCTCATCGGCGGAATCCACTCCGTCCACCTTTATTATATTAAGGCGATTGCCCTCCTTGTCGGTCTGCACCACAGACAGGAAGCGGTTCCAGTCCTCCGTCATGGCATCTATGAAAGCTGTGTTGTTGCGCAACTCGCGCGTCTTTGACTCCAGCTTGAACTCCGAATCGCGCTTGCCCTTGTTGAACGACTTGCGTTCCCCTTCGAGCGATGCGATACGCTTCTCTAGTTTCGCCTTGTCCAGAAGGTCGGTGTTGCCGGAGAGCAACGCCATGTACTCCGAGAAATTCATGCCCGATTTCTCGTCCATTGCCCCCTCGTCGATGGTACGCGCTTCCATAGCTCCGCTTTTAAGCTGGCTTATGAACGTCTGCTTGCAGTGCAGCAGGTTGAACTTGTAACTGTCCAGCGACTTCTCCACCGCGTAGATTATGACGTCCACGTTGTTCCCGGCAAAATGCTTGGCAATCTCATTACCGGCTCTAACACCGCGTCCGTCACGCTGTTGCAAGTCGGACGGTCGCCACGGCGTATCGAGATGATGAATAGCCACACACCGTTTCTGGGCGTTCACACCCGTTCCGAGCATAGAGGTAGAGCCGAACAGCACGCGCACCGTTCCGGCGTTCATGGCGTCTATCACCGCCTTGCGAGCCTTGTCGGTCTTGCACTCCTGAATGAAGCGCACCTCGCTTGCCGGTATACCGTAGTCCTCCGTCAGTTTGCGCTTGATTTCCGAATAGACGTTCCACCCATCGCCCGGCTGGTAAGTCCCCAATCCGAGAAAACGAACTGCGTGCCTTTCTGCGCGTCGTATTTTTGGTAATACTCCGCGATTATTTTGGCACAGTGACTCGCCTTGTTGTCGGGGTGATCTTCGTAATGCGGGTCTATCATGCGCATGTCGAGTGCCATCTTCCGGGCGTAGTCGGTGGCGATAAGCATCTTCGCCTTTTCCTCCGTTTCCGAAAGCGGCAGTCTGCCCAACAGGGTGGCGTCGCCCGTCTTGGCGAATTGCATCAGCTTCTGTATGAAGTCCTCCTGCTCCGGCGTGGGCGGTATGTGGTGCAGTATCTCGTTTCTTGGCAGGACGGTCAACGCCCACATCCTCCGCCGTGCGGTAGTCCGTGATTTCATTATAGAAGGCGGCAAGCTCCGGCACTTTGATGAAGTAGCGGAAACGCTCCTTCTGGACCACATTGTTCGTCACGTTAAATTCAAAATCCGTTGTCTTCTTGGCAAATATCGCCGACCAAGCGTCGAAACACCTTATGTCCTGCCGTTCCAGCTCCTTCGGGCGCAGGTACTTGAACAGCAGGTACAGCTCAGTCAGCGAGTTGCTGATAGTCGTGCCGGAGAGGAAGGTCGCACCCAAGTCCTTCCTGTGCGCTCCTGTATGGTGCGTATAGCAAAGAGCATGTTAAGTGCCTTCTGGCTTCCCTCGCTGTTCCCCAATCCCGCCACACGGTCGTGGCGCGTGTTGAAAGTCAGATTCTTGAACTGGTGCGCTCTCATCTATGAAGATGTGGTCGATGCCCATCTGCTTGAAATCCACCACGTCGTCCGTGCGTGACTTTATGGCGTGTTCCACCTTCTCCAACTTCGCTTCAAGGTTATGCTTGCGCTTCTCCAGATCCTTTCAGCATCGCCCGCGATACGTTCTTTCCCTGCTGGCGTAGCACTTCGAGGTTTTCCTCCACCGTGTCAAGCTCTGCTTGCAGGATGCGCTGCTGCAATTCCGGCGACTGCGGTATCTTGCCGAACTGGTCGTGCGACATGATGACGCAATCGTAGTCGTTGTTCTTTATATTATTGAAGAAGCGCACACGGTTGGCGGTCGAAAAGTCTTCTCCGAAGCGTACAGAATACGTGCGTTGGGATATGCCGCCTGATAGGTGGCTGCAATCTCCGCAACGTTGGCTTTCAGCCCGATAATCATCGGCTTGTGTGCCAAATTCAGACGCTTCATCTCATGCGCGGCGATGCACATTATCAGCGTCTTACCGGTTCCCACCTCGTGGTCGCAAATTCCGCCGCCGTTCTGTTTCACATCCAGACGCAATCCATCTGTGAGGGATAGACGCTCTTGATACCCCGGCTTGCCAGCCCTTTCAGGTTGAGGTCGGGAAAGGTCTGATGGGAGCCGTCGTAGCGCGGGCGCACGAAACAGTTGAACTTGCGGTTATACATCGTCACAAGCCGCTCCTTGAACTGCGGCGACTGCTCTTCGAGCCATTCGGAGAAGCCGTTTCGTATCTCGTCAATCTTGGCGTTGGCGAGTTGTATTCCCTCGCTGTCGCGCATCTTGATGTCGTTGCCATGCTCGTCCTTGCCGATGGACTTCATCATGTCAGGGCAGGTGTTGTGCAGGGCGTGTTTTAGGAGGTGCATACCGTCATAGTTCCGGTAATACCCCTTCACCAGAAACTCGTCCGTGATTTTCATGGTGCGGTAGCCGCACGCCACCGAAAACTCGTCCATGCTTGCAGAGTAGGCGATTTTCACCTCCGTGTCGAACAGCCGGCTCATGTAGGCGGCATAGACACCCGTCGGAATCCAGCGTTCCCCGAAATTGAAGTCCAGATCCTCGAAGGCGATGCGCTGCGGCTCGGCATCTTTCAGAGCCTCCAACGCCTGCTTCACCTCCGGCATACGCTCATTTTCGGGATTGTCACCCATCCATGCCTCTATGCGTTCCGCTTTCTCTATGACATTTCCGGCGATGAAACGGTCTTTGATTTCGTAACCGGTCACGAGCGGATTGTAGTAGATGCGCCCTTGCAGGGCAGTGAGCAAATCCTCCGCCGTGCTGTCGGTTATCTCCCGCATATAGTCGAGATTGACCGTACCATATTTGTTGAGCGACGCAGACAGGGCTTCTTCGGGAGAGCCTACGTTGGCATGGCTCTCCACCGCGAAGGAAACAGGATGCTCGAAGATGTCCGCCTTGACGAACTTTCCGTTTTCCATCCGTTCCAGCGAAAGGATGTCGCGCCCGCCCGCATCCATCATCACTAACTTCACGTTCTGCTTGGCGTTGAGGTTGCCGTAGCGCATGACAAACTCATCGTAACAGGTGTTTAGATGCTCTCGCCACGGGACATTTGCTTCATGCAGGTTCGATTCATAGCGGTACAGCCGCTCGTAGGCGTCACGGAGTAAAACATACTGTAACGCCTTCTCCTTCTGGTAGCCTTTCAGGTCGAGCGGCTGGAATGTCGCCCCGTATGGCGTGATGTCTTTCAGGTAGCCGATGTTATGACGCCCCCGGTCAGCCACCAGCGACCCTTCGCGCAGGTGCATCTCCGGCGTGCGGTGGTAGGCACGCGGAGAAAGGTCCACGACTTCCTCCTTCGGCTTTTCCGCTTCGATGTCGGGGAAAAGGAAAGTCCCCACCGCTTCCGATGGGGTATCTGTAACGGCAGGTGCGGCGACTGCCTCCGGCTGTGTTTCCTCCTGTCGTGGCTGCTCACGGGAAGTTTCCGGCACGGCTTTCACTTCCGTCTTTTCCGCCACTTGTTTCTCGTTATGCTGCCTTGCCAGTTCCCGAAGTTCTTTCCTACGCTCCGGCGTCAAACCCATCATCATTTCATAGAAACCGTTGATGGGAGGATTGGTATCCCAGTCCAGTGTGGCATAGATGTCGTCCGGGTCGGCAGGCTTGGCGGTGTTCTCCGCTTTCACCTCCTTATTCTCCATTGCGGGTTTTGCAGTTGGAGCTGTCGGTGTAACCGTGACTTTCGGTTTGGGCGGAGTGGACTTTGCCGTAACTGCCTTTTTCACCGTCTTTTTCTTTTTGGAGGTTTTCGGTTGGCTGACCTCTTCCGTCATCCCCCAGAGGTCAAGCAGGGTGAGCTGCACGCCTGCGGAATATTGCGGGCGCGGTTCTATCTCCGGCTTTTCATCTGCGGGTTGCGGCTTTTCCGTCGGAGTTTCCACCGTCTGCGCCGAAGATACTGTTTCCAATTTTATGGCAGGACGCTCCACCTCCTTTTGAACGGTAACTTTTTCTTCCGTTCCCGACTGCCGGATTGAACCCGAATACAGACGCATGGCGAGCCTGTAATGGAAATCCTCGTCGAGCATACGGTGCAAATCCCCGGCGATGCCTGCTGCCTTGCCCTCGTGCAGATAGACCATAGCGGGCTTCCCGTATGGGTCTGTGTCAAGTTTCGCCGTCGTATGCACGATGCGTTCCGGGTGGTGGATGAAATAGGCGTTGTCGGTCAGGTCGGTTTTCGTGTCCGTCTGTATTACGGTCATCAGCCGCTCGTCCTGCGACATTTCCTTCTTGCTGAGGTTCTTTTGCAGGACAATCAGGTCACTGCCCACTTCTGTCCCCGCGTTGTCCGTGAACAGGTTGTTGGGCAGGCGTATCGCGGATACCAGATCAGCCTTACTGAACAGCTCGTTACGCACGGAGGTCTTGGTGCTGTTCAATACCCCTTGCGAGGTGATGAACGCCACGATACCGCCGTCACGCACGGCATCCAGTCCTTTGAGAAAGAAATAGTTGTGGATGGCTTTCTGGGCGGAGCGTCTGCCGAAGAGTCGCTCCGCTGAAACTCCGCGTCGAACACGGCTATGTCTCCGAACGGAATGTTGGACACCGCCAAGTCGAAATAATTGTTGAACGGTCTTTCGATTTTCTCAAAACCGCAGGTGCGCGTTTTCTTGCCGGGATAGAGATGCCTCAGGATTGTACCCGTGAGCAGATCCTTCTCGAAAGCCATCACATCCGCATTGGGGTTGTGCCGCAGCATGGAATCCACGAACACGCCAACACCTGCCGACGGTTCGAGCATACGGGCGGGGCGGACGCTGTAATCTGCCAGCACGTCCGCGATGGTGTCGGTTATCTCTTTGGGGGTGTAGAAAGCGGTCAGCACGGACGCTTTCAGCGAATCCACAAACCGCTTGTACTCTGTTTCGTCCTTGCTGTTCTCACGGATAAGCCTGTGCAACTCCACTGTCGGGGCGAACAGTTCGAGGTCGGATTTCGCCCACCGGACGGCATCCGTCAGTTCCTTTGCAGGGTTGAGGATACATTTCAGACCGCCGAAACCGCAGTACCTTTGAAGTATGGCACGCTCTTCGGTTGTCGCTGTCCTATTTTCCCTGTCAAGGATGAATGCCGTCCGTATCGCCTCGATGTTGTCCCGCAGTTTCTGTTTGCGGTTAAACGCCATATTCCCCGATGTAAAGGACGGTTGCCCCCGTCAGCTCCGTGTAGAGCAGGTCGTAATCGGAAGACAGGGCGAAATTGTCATCCGAGAGGTCATAGACGGAGAACACGTTGCCGACAAGCGGCAGCAGTTTCAGGACAAAGGCTTCACGCTTCTCTTCCGGCACTTCATCGGCAAACTCGCTCTCCACGACTTCACGGAGAATGGCGTACCGGGAATAGCGCAGCCCGCGCAGCAGCGTGTCCATCGCCTGCTCTTGCGCGCCATCGGCGGGATAGCCTTCGAGCCGCGCCTTTTCATACGTTTCGGCGGCACGGTCGGCCCGTTCCCGTATGAAAGCGGTGTCAGTCGCCTGTTCAAACTTGTTCGTGCGGAGGTAGTCCAGCAGGTACAGACCGTAATAGGAAAAGTCGGTCTGACCCTCGTTTTTCTTCTTGTTGTTCATTACTTTGGAGTTTAGCGGATTGATATTTAACGGGATAATTGATTGGAAAAAGGAAGAAAAAGGCACTCGGTATCCCTCCGAGTGCCACCACTAAATCCAAAGTATGAGTGTAATCCGGTATCGAAGAACAATTCATTACTCTGAACAAGTGGCAAAGTTAATACTATTTCTTCCGTCCTGAAAATTTCTTGTCCTTTTTAGCCTCCGGGAACACAAAAGTCGTGTTATATTCCCCGTCAAAGGCGACTATGGCATCGAAGTTCTTGCCCTGCTTGCTCTTGAAGCCTTTGAGCAGCTTGGTGTGCCCGTCGGTGAGCAGGTCTTTGATTTCGTCGTCGGACAGGGTGCGTCCCGCTTTCTGCCGGAACACGGGCAGTCCGCACTCCGTGTTGTCGCAACGTACCACCTTGCCGTAGAACCGCATCCTGCCCGTGCCACACTTGGGACACGCGCAGCCGGAGTCACGGCTGCCGAAGAGCTTGTCGCACGAGAGCAGTTCGGAGGTGATTTCCCGTGTGTACGCCTCTATCTCCTTGCGGAAAGTGTCGGCGGGCAGTTCCCCGCGCTCGATACGTGCCAGCTCCTTTTCCCATTCGCCCGTCATGGCTACATCGGCGATGCGCATCGTCTTCACCACGGAATTGAGGGCGAGTCCCTTTTCGGTGGGAACAAGCGACTTCTTGCAGCGTTCCATGTAACCGCGCTTGAAAAGCGTTTCGATGATGGAGGCTCGTGTGGCGGGAGTGCCGATGCCACAGTCCTTCATCGCCTGCCGCAGCGCGTCGTCCTCAATTTCCTTGCCCGCTGTTTCCATTGCCGAGAGCAGGGTGGCTTCGGTATGCAGCGGCTTGGGTTTGGTCTTTCCTTCGGTGATGGAGGTGGCTTTCAGCGTGAGCGTGTCGCCATCCCTGCCAGCCGGGGATGGTAGTTTCCTCCTTTTCCTCGCCATAGACGGCACGCCATCCGGCTTGCTTCACGACACTGCCTTTCACGGTGAACTCCACTCCGGCACATTCTGCCGTGACAGCAGTCACGTCCTTGACGCATTTTCTCGGAGAATGCCTCTATCATTCGTCCGGCAATCATCTGATAAATGGTGCTGTCCTCTTTGGAGAGGAAGAGCGGTTTCTCTCCCGTGACGAGCAGGGCATGGTGGTCTGTTACCTTGCCGTCATCCACGCTACGGCGTGTCGGGATGGCTTTTGCCCGCACCTTGTCTTTCCATTCGGGCTGCGTGCCGATAAAGGCGAGTAGCTTGGGGATTTCAGCGAACACGTCTTCGGGGATGTAGCGGCTTCCCGTTCTCGGATAGGTTATCAACTTCTTCTCGTAGAGCTTCTGCGCGATTTCAAGCGTCTGTTCCGCCGTGAAGCCGTGCTTGGCGTTGGCTTCTTTTCTGGAGCGTGGTCAGGTCGTACAGCAAGGGAGTTTCCTCCGTCTTCTCCTTACGCTCTGCTTTCGTTACCGTTGCGCTGCCTGCCGCCTTTACCTTATTATATAGCTCCGTTGCCGGTTCTTTCGACTTCCATTTCTCGGAGGATGAGAGTTTCACGACCTCGCCGTCGCAACCGTCTGTTGCGATATGGAGCTGCCAGAATGCTTCGGACGTAAAAGCGGCGGTTCTCCCAATAGCGTTCACACACCATAGCCAGCGTGGGTGTCTGCACACGCCCCACCGAATACGTGCCATGTCCGGCGGCTATGGATAACGCCTGAGTGCCGTTGATGCCCACGAGCCAGTCGGATTCGCTCCGCGCTTTGGCGGCGAGGTATAGGTTGTCGTACCTGCTGCCGTCTTCGAGTTGCGCAGTCCCTCACGGATAGCCTTGTCGGTGAGCGAGCTGATCCACAGACGCACGAAAGGAGTGGTGCAACCCGTATAGTGGTAGAGGTAGCGGAAGATAAGCTCTCCCTCGCGTCCGGCATCGGTCGCCACGATGATATGTTCGCTTGTGTCGAACAGTCTTTTGATGACTTTTATCTGCGACACCACGCCGCTGTCGGGCTTGTAACCTTTCTCCGTCCTGACCTGACGGGGGACGAGCGTGAATGTGTCGGGAATAATCGGGAGGTTGTCACGGACAAATCCGCGCACGCCGTAGCCGTCGGGCATGGCAAGCTGAACGAGGTGTCCGAATGCCCATGTCACGGCATAGCCGCCTCCTTCGAAATATCCTTCCTCTCTCTTTGTCGCGCCCACGATGCGGGCGATTTCACGTGCCACGGAGGGCTTTTCTGCAATGATTGTCTTCATGTCTTCTTGCTTTTTTGTTGATACTTTGGATTTTATTTTGGATTCAGTGGCGGACACGGGATTACATTTTCATGCCTTGCCCGTTCTTCTTCTTCGGCTTCTCCTGCTGCTGTTGCTGGCGGTCGTCCTTCGGGGCGGTCTGACCTTTCTGCAAAGGCTCTCTCAGTTCTTTGTAGCCTCGTTGGTCTTGCCCTCGTTGTTCACCGCCACCTGTGTGCGGCTCTCGTTGGACGGAGCGACCTGCTGGGCGTTGTCAGGGTTCGTTTCGTAGCGGTACGGGCGGCCCTTCTCCGGGTTGAACTTGATATACATCGTGGCATGGAAGCCCTGCTTGTCGGTCACGTTCTCCAGCTTCACGGCTTTACCCGCCACGTAGTCGGCTTTCTGCTTGTCGGTGAAGCTCACGCCGCTCCATTTGCTGATGGGGCGGATGCTGCCGTCCTCGTTCATCCACGTGTTGCGGCGTTGCTCCTTCTTGGTCTGTGCGGCATTTTCCCCGCCTTGCGCCTGACTTTTCGAGGTGTCACCTTTGGCTTCCTGCGTCTGTGCGGTACGGGGCGACTTCCGGTTCCCGGCACGAACTCCACGCCGCGCTGCTCCACGTTCACTTGCAGGGTGGTGACGAACTTCCTGCCGTCGTTGCGCTCGATGAGCTTGTCGCGTACGGGCAGTCCGGCGCGGAGCATGTCCCGCTCCTGCGTGGTGATTTCCGTCTTGCCGATGCGCTCCGGGATGCGCACCTTGCTTGCCGGAATGTCCGTGATTTCATTCGTCTTGCGGTCGATGCTGATGTAGGAGGGGATGATTTCGCCCGTTTCCCTGTCCACAATGTCCACGACCTGCCGAGGTTGCCCGTTTCGCGCAGGTTCTTCCGGTCATCGTCGGAGAATTTGTGTTCCTTGTACTCATCTAACTTCTGCTCCTTGCGGATGAAGTGCGGCACGAGGCTGACATTTCCCTCGCCGTCCTTCTTGAAGGAGAGGCGGGCGTCCAGCTCGAATGATTCGCCGCCGAAGGTGGGCTTGACCTTTACCAAGTCGGACTTGCCGTAGTGGAGCATCTTCGTAAGGTCTCCGGACTTTTCAAGGTCGTCACGCTTCACGCCCCATCTGTCCTCCAGCTCCTGCCAGTTGATTTTGCTCTCGTCGATGGGCTGGTAGCCACGTCTGCCCTGCGTCTGTTGCGGGCTTTCCTGCTGTTCTTTCTGTTGTTCCATGTTTTCCTGTTTTTGAGGTTCTTGTTTCTCTGTCTTTTGTGCCGCCATCTCTTCCTGCACCTGCTGTTGATAAGGGAAGGTGTCGATTTTGTGCGGTGCAAGGATTTGTTTGTTCTGGTACGGATGCTGAAGCAGGTCTTTCATCACGCCAAGCATGGAATCCACTTGGTCTGCCGCGATGCGGTAGAAACCGAAGCGGCTGGGTTCCTTGCACTGCCGGAAGAAGTTCTTGAAGAAGTTGTCCAGCACGTCGCCGTGTCGGTCGAATTGCAGGAAACTCTGCGCGTTCTCAGCTTTCGCAGGGGTACGCTTGGGTGTGTCGTCTGCATTCAGCCCGGCTACCACGCTGATCTCGCCCGTCTTCTCGTCACGGACTACCAGCACGTCCTTTTCGTCTTTTTCTTTGCCATTTGAAAAATGTTTTAATGGGTTATTTATGAAAGAAATTATGGATACGAGCCTTGTAGAAGGCTATATCTTCTTTTTTGAAGTCCTTGATATGGTTGGAAAGGAATGTCAGCACATCCTCCTCGCTGTAATAGGTTTTCTTGCCCAGTGTCTTGTAGGGCAATGCGCCGACACTGCGGTAGCGTTGCAGTGTGCGCTTGCTTATCTGGAGCAGCATGCACAAATCCTGATTGTCGAAAAGGCGGATGCTTTCCGTGATAGTAGGCTGTTTCCCCTCAGCCTTCATCGCCAGCAGCAGTTCGTCCTGACGGTCGAGCCGTTCCATCAGCTTCTGCATCCAGCCCTCGAAGTTGTTTCGTGTGAGCAGTTCCATGACCTATGTCCTCCTTCCTTTTGGTTTGCCGCCAGTGCGCAGCGTGTGGTTGCGTTTCAATTCCTGCGGTGTCGCCGCGTCCTCGTTGACGGCACACGCTTCAAGCAGGCGGTCTATTTCCGACTGCCGGTAGCGGCATTTACCGCGAAGCACGACATAACCGATGCGTTGCTCGCTGCGCATACGCTGGAGGGTGCGGGTACTCACGTTAAGCAGGTGCGCCGCCTCGCGTGTGGTGAGCAACCTGTCGGGCGATGCCGCTTTCTTGTCGCCGGAGGCGGCACGGACGTGTGCCGCAATCTCCGCTATCTGTTCCGTCAATGACCGGAAGGCAGAACTTTCCATCGTTATCACTTTCATATTCA
>VOFI01001537.1_pt1 | contig 50000 bp, 53 predicted proteins | sample 5384131 | NCBI WGS metagenome assembly VOFI01 (sample SAMN12384728, study PRJNA508395) | human gut metagenome | isolation source: healthy gut H | host: Homo sapiens
GTCCGGAAATGAAATTTGCTCTGAATCATAGATCACGATTTCTACATGGGCATGACTGCTGCGAAACCGGGAAAGCATTTCCTCAAGTTCGTCAGGAGAAATATTTCCGGCCAGATGCACGCACTGCTCAGGCTGCTGTTGTTCGGGCGCTTCCTCGATTCGCTTCTGATTTTCATCCAGAAAGCGATCCAGCCGTTTCATCAAAACCCAGCCGAACAGGAACATTAGCGCCGTCCCAGCGATCAAAACGCTATCTTCCATATACCCTCACCGTCCATTCAGATTCGGAAGCACTTTGCAGCGCTTTGTATTCGCCCAACGCTAAAATCGTTATTTCCCCGGACAGCACCGTATCAGGTGTAATTGATACTTCGGTTTTTCCCCGAATGCTTGATGCTAAGAATGTTGATAGACAATATTTGTACTTTTGTGCTAAAGCTCTGTTTTTGGAGCTTTGCGTTTATTATAAAACTCTAGCGGGGGAACTCCATCCCCGTACCTGTTGACTAGGGCGGAAAACCGCGATACAATAAAAAGAAACGACCTTTTTACGGCAGCAGGCCACGAGGAAAACAAACTATGGAAGTAGAACTGCTCAAAAAATACGGCAGTGTGAGCCCCGGCAAAATAGAGAATCTGGACGGCACGACTGAAACTGTCGATTTCCGCTTTTCAACGGCGATCCGCTTTTACCGCAACATGGAGGACGCCGATTTCCCACTGCACTGGCATGCCCCTGGCGAGATCATCTCCCCCATCGAGGGTACCTACACGGTTACGATTGCGGGCAAGACCGTGACGCTGCAGCCCCATGATGTGCTGATTATCGCATCGGGCGAGCTGCACAGCATTCGCGCACCCAAAACGGGGAAGCGATACATCATGAACTACAGCGTATCGTACTTTCATCAGATACAGGACATGGCCGAGTTGTTCAACACGTTCTACCCCTTCCGCCTTGTCACCCGGCAGGAAGACCCCGAACTGGCCGACCAGCTGTTTGCGGTGCTGGCGCAGATAGAGGGCGAGTATTTCAGCACGAACGTCTGCCGTGAGAGCGAGATCATGGCCTTGATGCTGCACTTTTTCTCGATCTTCGGGCGGTATGAGCACCGCCAGAACAGCGAGCAGGTGCTGGATTACCCCAAGCAGCAGGACCACATGCGCCGCTTTGCAGAGCTGTGCGCCTACATCAACAACCACTGCACCGAGCGTCTCTCGGTCGAGGATCTGGCCTCCCGCGCGGGGTTTAGTGTCTACCATTTTTCGCGCCTGTTCAAGGAAAACACGGGCATGACCTGCCCAATTACCTGGTGGCGCGCCGCATCATCTATGCCAAAGCACTGCTGGTGGACGATGCGATCCCCATCACCGAGATCGCTATGCGGTCGGGCTTCAACTCGATCGCAACCTTCAACCGCCTGTTCAAGGCGCAGATAGGCTATACCCCTACCGAGTACCGCCAGATGGCCTGCCACGGATAAAAAAGCGCCGCCGCGTGAAAGTTCCACGCGGCGGCGCACTTTTTTAATTATTCGTAAATTTTGCGGCCATGGGCATCGCCGATGCCCGTTTTGCGGTAGAAGTAGGTGTTGATGACATCGCGCCACTCACAGGCGTGCTCCTTCTGGTGGGCAAAGCGTGCCTCCAGGCGGGCGTACACGGCAGGATCCAGGTAAGGCTTCAGCGTCACAACCTCGTCGTAGAACCGCGCGGCGCCCTCGGCACCCCCTCGAAGTGGGTGTCGTAGATGCTGCAGGATCGTTTTGCCGCTCTTGAGCACATAGTTGTACGGCATGTGGTGGAAGAAGAGCAGCAGCTCTTCGGGGCAGGTCTCCACATTGGCGTACATTTCGGCCAGTTCGGGGGCGTACTGGTGGCAGTAATCGCTGCCCGTGGGCGAGCGGTCAATGCCAATGCCGTCGAAGGAGGCGCGGTGGTAGCAGCCCCAGCGGCTGTACTCATAACCGTCAACGTTGGGGCCGTAGTGGTAGTTGGGGTTGACCATCCAGCCCACGCCCAGGGGGGCATTGTATTTCTCATAGGTGGGCCAGGACTGCATCAAAATGCGGTGCAGCGTCTTTTCCACAGGCTCATTGTTGCCGAAGGTCAGCCGCAGCCACTCGCCGGCAATCACGGCGGGGTCCAGCGTGGTGTCATAGCTCAAGCGGCCGAATCCGTAGAGGTTCGCAGCGGCCAGGTCGTGGCCGGTCCAGTTTTCATCGTTGCCGGTGTTGGTCACGGCCACCATTCCGTTGCCCGCGCCTTGGATCAGCGCACGCACATGGGCGTCGCCGTTCGGGCGGGTGTGCATGTCGAAGTCCAAAATCTGGCGGAACCAAGGCATCAAGTAGCAGACGTGGCGCTGCTGGCCCGTGTACTCCTGCGCAATTTGGAACTCCACGGCAATGTGGGTGTGCTGCAGGCCGCCAATCAGCGGGGAGACCGGTTCGCGCACCTGGAAGTCCATGGGGCCGTTCTTGATTTGCAGCGTGACGTTGTCGCGGAAGGTGCCGTCCAGCGGCATAAAATAGTCGTAGCCTGCGCGGGCGCGGTCAATCTTGGTATTGCGCCAATCCTGCTGGCAGTTGTAGACGAAACAACGCCAGACAATGTGACCGCCGCAGGGGGCCACGGCATCGGCCAGCATGTTTGCACCGTCGGCCTGGGTGCGACCGTAGGTGAAGGGGCCGGGCGGCCCTCGGAGTCGGCCTTTACCAGGAAACCACCCAGGCCGGGCAGGTTTGCCCAGACCTCCTGAGCCTTATCCGCCCACCACTTGGCCACGGCGGGGTCACAGGGGTCGGCGGAGTCCATGCCGCCCAGCTCCATCGGGGCGGCAAAGTTGATGCTCAGATACAGCTTGACGCCGTAGGGGGTGAAGATTTTCAGATACTCCTGCAGAGCGCCGAAGTAGCGGTCGGTGATGAGCCAGCTGGCGGCGTCCTTGACGTTGACGTTATTGATTGTGATGCCGTTGATGCCCACGGACGCGAGCATACGGGCGTAAGCCGTCAAACGCGGTACATCGATTAGAATTTCGGAATCTTTGAAAAAGAAGGAATCGCCGGAGTAGCCGCGCTCAATGCTGCCGTCCATGTTGTCCCAGTGGTTCAGCATGCGCAGGCGGTTGGATGGTGCCTTCTCCTCATCGGCGGTGAACTGCGCCCACGCCTTGCCTGCAGTCTGCAGATTGCGCAGCAGTGCAAAAACGCCGTACAAAACGCCTACTTCGCTGCCGCCCTCGATGGTGCAATGGCCGTCGGCGGCCTTCAAGCGGTAACCCTCAGGGTCCAGGGCCATGTCCAGCGCCAGGGTGATGTCGTCGCCCTCGGTCAGCGCTGCGCCGTACAGGCCCTTGAAGCCCTCGGCCAGTTCTGCCTTGGCGCGGTCGATGGTTTCGCCCGTCAGCTCGGTATGCAGAGAAATCGCGTCGCAATGGCGCCCCTAATCTCCGGGTATGCCAGCCAGCACTTGGTAAATGCCATGGTAAAACCTCCTATATGTGTGAATAAAATTATTGTTGTTCCAGAATTTTTTATCAGCCGTTCCGCAGCTTCTTTGCCGTCGCCGGGGCGGTTCGCACTGCCGAAGCTGAAACGTAAGGTCGACAGCGCATCCTCGGCCGCAGTGCCGCCCAGAGCCATCAAAACGTGGGAGGGTTCCTGCACGCCGCGGTTGTCGCACGCTGCGCCGGGGGGAGACACTGACCCCTGCTACATCCAGCTGGTAGGTCAGCCGCTGGCCGCTGCGGCCGGGTAGGCCAACGCTCAGCAGGCCCGGCAGGCCGTCCGCAGGGGTGTGCAGCCGTGCTTCGGGCCGGGCAGCATGCAGCGTCTGCCAAAACTCCTCAGCCAGGGCACGCTTTTTGGCAGTGCGCTGGCGGCGCTCGGCGCAGGTGACCTTGAACGCTGCGGCCAAGCCCGCAATCAGCGCTGCGGGCTCAGTGCCGGGGCGCAGGCCGTACTGTTGACTGCCGCCGTAAATCAGCGGGCGCAGTTTGCGAGGCTCGCGCACATACAAGAAGCCGATGCCCTTCGGCCCGCCGAATTTGTGGGCCGACGCCGACAGAAAATCGATGCCGTCCAGCGGGATGGCCAGGTGTCCCGCAGCCTGCACAGCGTCAACGTGCAGCAGCACATCCGCCTCACGGCAGAGCGCTGCCAGCGCGGGAATGTTCTGCACAACGCCTACCTCGTTGTTGGCGTACTGCAAGCTGACCAGGTTGGGGTGGGCCGCCAGGGCGCGGGTCAAGCTCTCAGGTACAACGCGGCCGAACCCGTCAACCTCCAGCGTTGTCATGCGGCCGCCGTCGTCCCGGATTGACGCGCAAGCGTTCAGAACCGAGTGGTGCTCGATGGGCGTTGTGACCACATGGCCGCCCTGCGGCACCGTGCCACGGATGGCCCAGGTGTTGCTCTCGCTGCCGCCGGAGGTGAAAAATATATGGTCGGGGGTGCAGCCCAGATTTTCCGCCACGGTCAGCCGTGCTTTTTCCACGGTCTGCTTGGTGTGCAGGGCGCTGCGGTAGAGTGCGGCGGGGTTCGCGTACTCTTGGTATGCGGTATACATGGCCTCCAGCGCCAGCGGCTCAATGGGCGTGGTGGCGGCATGGTCCGCATAAATTTCATGGTTCATAGGTAGTTGCCTCAAATAAATGTAAAGGAATCAAAGTCAAACTGCGTGCCGGGCAGGAAGAGGAACGTGACCTGCCGCGCCCCCGTGACGGGCTCAAACGTAAAGGTTTGCTCGCCCCAATCGGCCTGTGGGCCAAACTCGACCACACGGCGCTCGGTCTCACCGCCGTCTGCAGCGGCAAACATCAGATGCACCGTGTTGGCGGGCAACGGGCTGCGGCCCGTAATGCGGATGCCGCAGCAGCCGGTCTCGCCAAAGTCCATGCGGTCAAACAGCAGCGAGACATTGTTGCCGATGCCCAGCACACGCGACCCGTCGCGGGTAAAGGAATCGCCATAGACGGCATCGCATGCGCCCGCAGCCAGGGTATCCCATGCGCGAGAATGACGGGTGAAGGTAAAGCCCTTGATGTGGACCTTCACGTTCAGCTCCACGGCAAACCTGCCGATGCCGCGCAGGAGCTTGTCCAGCTTGAAGGTATCGGGCTGGTAGACGTTCCACTGCTTGGGCTTGTGGTAGACGCGCTCGCCGATCATTGTACTGCCCTCGGCGTAGGGCTCGCCGTCCCAGAAGCGGAAGGTCGTCGGTTCTCCGTCCAGCACAAAGATTGGCAGCTCCACCGTATCTGCACCATCGGGGCCAAAGTCGATATCATCGAACAGCACCCAGCTGCGGCCCGTGCGGGAGGTGGAACGCCGCGCTCGTTGCCGTTGCCGATGTCGCCGAAGGACGCATCAAAACGGCTGGCCGAGATAAATTCATAAGGGTTCTTGTGCAGCTGACCGACGCCAGAGATGGACAACCCAATTGGGAGATCAGCTGCGGCGCATCGTGGCCGTTGCGCGCCAGGGCGCGAACCCGCAGTGTGCCATCGCCCAGGGCGGTCACCGTCAGCATGTCACCGTCTGGCTGCATGGCCGCGTTCACGGCGGGCACACCCTTGTCGTCGGTCAACTGCCACTCGATGTCGGTGAAGGTTGCTGCTGCAGGCCGGCGTGCGGCGGTAATGTGCGTTACGGGGTGCTCCTTGTCCAGCGCTGTGCGCTCGGCGGTCAGGGCCAGCTTGCGCACAGGGATTTCCTGCGTGCTGCCGCCAAAGGTCAGCGGCGGCAGACGGCGGCGAACGGGGCCTTCAAACGGGGCGGCGTTCAGCGTCAGCACTGCAGGGCGCAGGCCGGGGGCCGTGACATCCACGGTAATCGTGCCGGTGCGGCCATTGCCCGCCACAACGGCCAGCAGCATGCCGCTGAAAAGGCGGCGGCTGTCGGTCTGGTACTCGTCGGGGTCGGCGCTGTCGCCGTTGTCAAGGCCCACCAAAACACCCGCGCCATTTACGCGGACCGTCACGCGGTCGTTCGCGTTGCGCACAGGGTTGCCGTTCTTGTCGCGGGTTGTGATTGTGATAAACGCAAGCTCACGGCCATCGCCGGAAATCGTCTTGCGGTCAGCCTGCAGGCAGACCATAGCGCTGTCATCGAAGGAATCCTGCTCGTCGGTTGCCACGACCTTGCCGTTTTCATCGTAGGCTACGACCTTGACGCTACCGGGGCGGTAGGGTGTCTGCCAGCTGGCGGTACGGCCCTTGGCGGAGTCCAGCACCTTGCGGCCAAGGCTCTCGCCGTTCACAAACAGTTCTACGCTGTGGGCGTTGGTGCAAGCGCAGAGGTCAATCAGCTGCCCTTCGTTGAAGTCCCAGTAGGGGAACAGGTGTACCATTGGGTGTGTTTTGGGGTTGAGCCACGCGGCCTGCACAACGTAGTAGGCGTCCTTCGGGAAGCCTGCCGTGTCAATCGTGCCGAAATAGCTGCTGCGCGTGTGGTAAGGTGTCGGCTCGCCGATGTAATCCCACCCGGTCCAAAGGTACTGCCCCAGCGTGAACGGCCAGCGCTGCTCGCTCTGCAGGCAAACATCCCAGCTCTCCGCGCCCCAACTTGTGCGGCTGTTGCCCAGGCTTGAGCACTGCAGGTCGTCATCAGACAGCAGGCTTTGCGAAAGCGGGAAGTGGTAGATACCGCGGCTCTGCACGATGGACGACGTCTCACTGCCGTAGATGACCCAGTCGGGGTGCTTCTCGTGGTGGCTGGCGTAGAGACGCTCGCCGTAATTATAGCCCGCGACCTTGATGATATCGGCACAGCGCTGTGTATTTTCCCACGGCATGTAGTTGGAGCCGAGCGTTGGGATGCCGTTGCGCGCAGGGTCGTGCGCGGCGACCTCGGCCAGCAACATCCGCATTGTGTCCGCGCCCTCGGAACCCGCGTGGGTGTCGTAGATCTCGTTGCCGATGCACCAGAACAGCAGGCTTGGGTGGTTGCGGTCGCGGCGGACCCAGGCAGCAACATCCTTTTCCTGCCACTCGTCAAAGAAGCGGCCGTAGTCGTAAGGGTTCTTGCCTCTGCGCCAGCAGTCGAAGCTCTCGACATCCATCAAAATGCCCATCTCGTCGGCCAGATCCATGAACTGCGGCGCGGGCGGTGTGTGACCTGTGCGGATGCTGTTAACCCCCCATGGACTTGAGGATTTCAAGCTGACGCTTGGCGGCGCTGTACTCAAACGCCGAACCGAGACAGCCGAAATCGTGGTGGATGCAGACGCCCTTGATCAAAACGCGCTTGTGATTCACCAGCAGCCCGCAGTCGGGTGTGGCTTCGATGGTGCGGCAGCCAAAGCGGGTGCTTAGTGTGTCGGTAACGCCATCGGCGCCGGTTAACTCTGCCGTGATGTGGTAGAAGTTCGGCGCGTCCAAGTCCCACAAAGCGGGGTCTTGCAGCGTGAAGGTGTGCGAGGCTTTGTAAATCGCGGTTTCCTTGCCCGTGCGCCAGCCATCGGGGGAGGGAGAGCGGCCCATGCATCGGCAGGGATGGCGGCAGTGCCAAGAAGGCTGCCGTTGTCATCGGTCAGATGCAGCGTCAGCGTGTGGCCCGCGCTGGCGGCGGTGACGGAACCCGCCTCGGCAGTGACGGCCACGGTCCAAGCGCCGTTGTCGGCCTCTTTGGCAGCTACATACAGTCCATCGGGCATCAAGTGGAGGTCGGGAGCCTCCCACAGTTCCACATTGCGGTACAGGCCCGCACCGGAGTACCAGCGGGAGTTGGGGTGGCGCAGATTGCAGCGGACAAGAACCTCGTTCTGGCCCTCATGCAGCGCGTCGGTGATGTCGAACCAGAACGACGTGTAGCCGTACTTCCATTGGCCGACTTCGGTGCCGTTGACGAAAACGGTCGTATCCATGTAGGCCCCGCCGAACCAAAGCATGCGGCGGGTGCCGGGTACATCGGTGACAAAGAAATATTTGCGGTAGAACAGCGTGCCATCGCGGTACAGATCGTCCGCGTGGCGAATCTGCCAATCGTGGGGCAGGTCGACGGGGGTGAACTGCGCGTTCCAAGGCAGCAGCTCGGTATCCGGCGCGCAGGCGGCAAACAGCCAGTCGACGCTGAAATCGGTGCGTTTCATAAGGAACAGCTCCTTTTTAATAAGGGTAAGGGGATGTGACGGGAAGTGCCGTGCAGGTCCGACATGGCCGTGTCGGGCACACGGTGCGCCCCGTCACCGGGGCGCGGTACTTGCGTACCATAAACAGCAAACCGGGGGCAGCCCCATGTTGTTACGTGAGGCGCCCCCGGCAGTTGCATCACTGTCGCAGGGACAGTCAGTTTCCAAACAAATTACTTGCTTGCGTTGTAGGTGTCGTTGTACATATCAACGATGTTCTGCATGTTCTGGGCTTCGACCTCAGCAACGTAGGTATCCCAATCGTTGTTGATGTCGGCCTGATTCATGGCAAACTTGCAGGTCAAGCGTTGACGGTATCGGTCATGGGGGTGCCCCACAGGTTCAGCATCTCCATCTGATCCTCGTCGAAGGTAACGGTGGGATCCAGCGGGCGCAGCTTGCGGTACTGGCCCTGACGGTCGTAGAAGTCACGCAGATCATCGGTGAAGTTGCTGGTCAGCAGCTCGGTGTTGCCGGAATACATGAAGTTGCCGCAGGCGTAGCCCAGCTCTTCACGCAGGTCGATCTGATCGTCGGAGGTCTGTCCGATGGACAGGCCTTTGCAGTAGTAACCGGGGGGGTCAGGCTGTAGGTGCCGTCGGTGACGGTGTAGGTCTCGCCCTCTTTGCCCCACTTGGTCAGGGTCAGGCCCTCGTCAGAGTACCACAGCCAGTCAACAAAGCGCATCATCTTGATGAACTCGTCCTCGCCCAGCTCTTTCAGAGCGTTGGAAGAGATCATGATACCGCACTCAAGGCGCTGGTTCTCGGCCTGATAATCGGATGTGCCGATGGGAGTGAGGATGCGGTACAGCTCGTAGTTGCCCTCGCCCAGCTGCTCCTTGACCTTGGCGTCCTGGACAGCGTACTGGGCACGGTTGGTGGACATGATAGCGGTCTCGCCGCGGTAGAACTTGTTCAGCGCGGTGTCATCATCCTGGGTCCAGGTCTCGGGGTCAAGGACCTTGTTCTGGACAAGCTTCTGCAGGACAGTGTAGGCCTGCTTGTATTTGTCGGAGACAGAGCCGTCAACGAAGGAATCGCTGTCGGCGTCATAGACCAGACCGTAGTTGGTGGTGATGGCCCAGCCGGTGTTGATATCGTAGGAGGCACCCAGCAGCTTCAGCAGGTTGCCGCCCTGACCGTAACCGGAGGTCTGGCCGCACCACATATCGGACCAGATGTAGTCATTCTCGCCGCACATGCCCTGCTCGACCATGTACTGCTTGACGCCGATCAGCACGTCGGCGAACTTGTCCCAGGTCCAATCCTTTTCCAGCTCGGTGACATCGTAGCCGGCAGCGTCAAAGATGTCCTTGCGGACGAGGAAAGTGTAATCCTGCAGAGCGGTCTCCTTCAGGCCGGGCAGGCGGTAGTACTTGCCGTCGGCCTGCGTGATGGTGGCCAAGTCGTCCTGCATGTTGTACTCCTCGACGAAGTTGGAGTAGTTGGGCATATACTGGACATAGTCGGAGACGGGGACAACGCCGCCGCCGGTGACATACGCAGTTTCAGAGTAGATCTTGGGGATGATGTAGGGGAAGTGCCGGAAGAAACGGCCAAGGAAACCTTATCGGTGTAGTTGGAGTTGTCAACGACGGTCAGTTCCAGATGGACGTTGGTGGCCTCCTCGAGGGCCTTAAAGACGCCCTTGTTGATCCACTTGTCGTTCATGGGATAGGCGGGGTTGTCGTTGAAGAACATCGTGTAGGTGACAGGCTCGTCAGAGTGGAAGTGCTCGCCGTACTCATAGCCGAGGTTCGACTCGTCTGCAGCAGCGGTGTCGGTGGTAGCAGTGCTGCCATCGGTGTTGGTGGTGCTTGCAGCCGTGGAGCTGCCGGAGCCGCCGCAGGCAGCCAGAGACAGCACCATGCCAGCAGCCAGCACGAGGGATGTGAGCTTTTTCATGTTTCGTAACCTCCATTACGTTTTTTTCCTGCTCCCCGGAAGGCCCTGGGAAAACAGGCGTTTTCTTTCATCCGGCGCCGGAGTCGGCGTCGGTTTTAAGACAGTGGAAAAACGGGACGCAGAGCACTAACGCGAAAACGTTAGCCCTTAACGCCACCCAGCATCATGCCCTGCACGAAATACTTCTGGATGAAGGGGTAGATGCAAATGATGGGAGCGGACGTCAGCACCATGGCGCAGGACTTGATGTTGGAAGCGATCTGCATGGCGTCGCCTGCATCGGCACTTGTGCCGGAAGCGCTGCTGATGAGCTGGCGCAGATAGTAGGCAACGGGCCATTTCGTGGTCGTATCCAAGTAGAGGAAAGCATCAAACCAGTCGTTCCAGTACTGGACGACGTAAGAACAGTGTCATGGTGGCAATGATGGGCTTGGACAGGGGGGATGGCGATGCGCCAGAACACGCCCCACTTGTCCAGGCCGTCGATCTCGCCGGCTTCTTCCAGCTCACGGGGAGAGTGAGGAAGAAGGAACGCATCAGGATGACGTAGTAGGTGGAGATCATGCCGGGCAGGATGAAGGATGCCACGGTATCGCGCAGACCCAAGGAAACCATCAAAATGTAGTTGGGGATCATGCCGCCGCCAAAGTACATCGTGAAAATGATGAACTTGTTGATGGCCTTGCCGCCGTACAGCTCCGCCTTGGAAAGGGGATAGGCCAGCAGGGCGCTGAACAGCAGAGCGCAGACCGTGCCAATGATGGAGTACACAACGGTGTTGCCGTAATAGGGGATGAACTTGCCGTCGGTGACGACGTATTTATATGTGGAGATGTTGAAGTCCTTCGGGATCAGGCCGACTTGGCCTGCAACGATCGCCTGCGTAGAGGAGGAAGGACTGGGCGATCAAGTACAGGAACGGGTAGAGCATCGCAACGCTGATCAGCGTCAGGATGATGGCGTTAAAGACCTTGAACACGCGGTAACCGCCGGATTCCTTGATCTTCATGGGGCCCATAGTAGTTGCTTTTGCCATTATTTTATCCTCCTAATTACCACAAACCGCTGCCGGTCAGCCAAGAGGAGGACCTTGTTGGCAACCGTGAGCAGAACCAGGTTGATAACACCTTGGAACAGGCCGACGGCCGTTGCGTAGCTGTAGTTGCCGGAGCCAAGGCCCATGCGGTAGACGTAGGTGGCGATGATGTCGGCCGTCTCATAGGTCGTGGGGGTGTACAGCAGGAAGACCTTCTCGAAAGCGGCGGAACCGCACAGGCTGCCGATGTTCAGAACCAACAGGGTGGAGATGGTGGGTAGGATGGCGGGGATGGTAACGTGCAGGCACTGCTGGAAGCGGTTTGCGCCGTCCAGCTCAGCAGCCTCGTACAGTTCGGTGTTAATGCCGGACATGGCAGCCAAGTAAAGGATGGTGCCCCAGCCGAGGCCCTGCCATACGCCCGTGGTAACGAAGATCGTCGTGAACCACTCGGGCAGGGAGATGAAGGTGATGGCCTCGCCGCCCAGCTTGGTGATGAGGTTGTTGATGGGACCGCTGGTGGACAGAATCTCGCGGACCATGCCCGCAACGATGACCATCGAGATGAAGTGGGGCAGGTAGGAGAGCGTCTGCACAATCTTCTTGAAGTGAACGTTCTTGACCTCGTTCAGCAACAGGGCGAAGATCAGCGTCAGCGGGAAGCTGATGATCAGATACTTGAAGTTCAACAGCAGTGTGTTCTTGAACGCACGCCAGAAGTTCTGATCCTTCATGAACTGGTTGAAGTACTTCAGGCCGCTCCATTCATCGCCGAAGATGCTGCTGCCGGCGCGGTAGCGGCGGAACGCAATGATGTTGCCGAACATCGGGATGTAGCGGAACACGATGTAGTACACAATGGGAATGAACATCATTGCGTACCATTGCCAGTACTTTTTAATGTGCTTCATCCGGCACCCTGCTTCTTGACAGTGGCCACAGAAGCGTCTTTTTGTGCGGTCTTGGGCATGGTTCTGTCTCTCCTTCCTAATATCAATCACAGGTCAAGGGCCTGCGTTGCGGACTGGGTGACAGTCAGCTTTGCGGGGGCCTGACCCATCAGCGCTACGCTGCGGGCATCAGGCTGGGAAGCACCGACGTAAACGCTGTAGCTGCCTGCCTCAACGATCGGCGTGCCTTCCTCATTGCAGAGGGCGAAGGCGGCCAGCGGCAGGTGAATTTTGACCTGCTTCGTCTCACCGGGCTGCAGCTCGACCTTGGCAAGGCCCTTCAGCTGGGCGTTCGGGGTGTTCTCGCGCTCGGCCTTGACGTAAACCTCCACGCTCTCACGGCCCGCAACGGAACCCTCGTTCGTGACGTCCACCGTCACATCGAGGCCGTCGGAGCCCGCCTCATTCGCGCTGACAGCAGCGTTCTTGAAGCCGAACTTCGTGTAGGACAGGCCGTAGCCGAAGGGGTAAAGGGCTTCCTTCTCCATGTAGCGGTAGGTGCGGCCCTTCATGGCGTAGTCGGTAAACTCCGGCAGGTCGCGGTCGCTGTGGTAGAAGGTGACAGGCAGTTTGCCCTGCGGGTTCGTCTCACCGAACAGAGCGCGGGCCACAGCCTCGCCGCCACGGGCACCGGGATACCAGGCTTCGAGAATGGCGCTTGCGTGCTCATCTGCATAGTTGACAGCCAATGCACTGCCGCCCAGCAGAACCAGAACAACAGGCTTGCCGCTCTCAACGCAGGCTTTCAGGACTTCCTCCTGATGGCCGGGGAGCTTCAGGTTCGGCTTGTCACCGCTGGCGAACTGGTTGCCCTGGTCGCCCCTCCTCACCCTCAAGGCCGGCATCCAGACCGAGGACTGCGATAACGACATCGCTCTCCTCGCAGACGCCCTTGACCTCGCTCATCAGCTCGTTGGACTCGGCCAAGCCGTGGATGTTGTCGGCGTAGAGGTGGCAGCCCTGCGAGTAGCGAACTTTCACATCGTCGCCGAGGTAATCTTCAATGCCCTCCAGCACGGTGGTGTAGCGGGAGGCAGTGCCCTCATAGTTGCCCAGCAGTGCCTTGCGACTGTCGGCATTGGGGCCGATGACGCCGACGGTGTGCAGCTTGGACTTGTCCAGCGGCAGCGTGCCGTCGTTCTTCAGCAGCGTCATGATGCTGTCGGCGACTTTCAGGTTCAGGGCCTTCATCTCAGCGCTGTCGACAACGTCGTAGCCAACCTTATTATAAGGAACCTGATCCTCGGCATCAAACATACCCAGACGCATGCGGGTCACATACAGGCGGGTCAGGCTCTCGTCGATCTTCTCTTCGGAAAGCTTGCCCTCGGCGACGGCCTGCTCAAGGTAAACGTAAAGGTCGCCGCAGTTCAGGTCGCAGCCGTTGTTGACGGCCAGTGCGACGGACTCTACAGGGCCGTCCGTGACCATGTGGCCGGTATGGAAGTCCTTGATGGCCCAGCAGTCGGAGGTAACGTGGCCGTCAAAATGCCACTTGTCACGCAGGATATCCTTTAGCAGGGGTCTTGCTGCCGCAGCAGGGCTCGCCATTCGTGCGGTTGTACGCACCCATGACGGCCTCGACACCGGCTTCCTTGACCAGTGCGCGGAAGGCGGGCAGGTAGGTCTCCCACAGGTCCTGCTTGGAGACGATGGCGTTAAAGTGGTGGCGGTCGCTTTCGGGGCCAGAGTGTACGGCAAAATGCTTGGCGCAGGCGGCGGCCTGCAGGTAATCGGGATCGTCGCCCTGCATACCCTCAACAAAGCGGACGCCGAGGCGGCTCGTCAGGAACGGATCCTCGCCGTAAGTTTCGTGGCCACGGCCCCAGCGGGGATCGCGGAAGATGTTGATGTTGGGGGCCCAGACGGTCAGACCCTTGAAAATGTCGCGGTCGCCGTGGGCGCGGCACATATTGTACTTGCCGCGAGCCTCAACGCCGATGGCGTTGCCGACCTGCTCCATCATGTCCTCGTCAAAGGCGGCGGCCATGCCGATGGCCTGGGGGAAGACGGTGGCAGTGCCCGCGCGGCCGACACCGTGGATGCCCTCGCTCCACCAGTTGTAAGCGGGGATGCCCAGACGCTCGATCGCGGGAGCCCAGCTCAGCATCTGGCTGACCTTCTCGTGCAGGGTCATCTGCGCAACGAGGTCGGCCGCACGCTTGCGGTACTCAGCCTCTTTAGCGGGATTCTTGGTTCTCTTCATAATGCTTTCTCCTGTTCTTCCGTGTCCTTTACAGAACTCCGAAGCCTAAAATGGTGAATACTTTGTCCGTGCCCGGCTCCTGCATCTTGATTTCGATGTGGTGCCGCTGCGCGGTTTCTTCCTTTAAGATAATGGCCGCATGGCAGTGGGTCCAACCGGCCTGCCGCGGGTCGTAGGCCGCGACCTCTTTGCCGTCTACCATGACGACTGCCGCGCCGAACTCCTTGCTGCCCGAATCCTTAAAAACGAGCTGGATGCTGCGGCAGGTGATGTCCATCGTGAACGGCTTGTCGCCCGCGCCCTTCTTCCAGTTGTGGGGAAACTCGGGGGTGTTGACATCCTCGAAGTCGAAGGGCACACTCTGTAAATCGGTGTCCGTCTCGGTGAAGCAGCCGGGGTCGATGACCGCGTCAAAGGGGTTCACACTGCGGTCCAGCAGCTTCGTCTCGGCAAAGTCGAAACCGTAGTAGGGGGCGAGCTCTTTCGGGGCAGGCCCTTCCTGCTGCTTGTCCAGCCGGTCCAGCATATACATGAGGCAGTCCCGCATGATGCGGTGCCCGCTGTTGGAGGGATGGAACACATCGTAGAAGTACTGGCGGCGGGTGATGACGCTGCGCTCACCGACACCAACGCGGAACTGCGGGCTGACGGCGTCCAGCACATTGACCATCGGCAGCTCATGCCGCCAACCGATGGGAGCCAAGCGATCCTTCAGGTTCCAGTCGTTGGCAAAAACGCTGAACAGCATCACAACGGCGGGCTCATTGGGGGCTGACCAGATCTTTTGGATCAGGCTCTCGTGCATCAGGCCCTTCGTCTCGTCAGCCTCGTCGTTGACGGCGAACTCGATGATGATCAGATCGGGCTGCACCGCACCGTCGCGGGTGATGTCGCGGTCATAGCGGATGATGCCGAGCTGGCAGGGCGTGCCGCCAACGCCCGCTTTGATGTAGCGGACATGTGCGCCGTGGTCGGGTGTGTACCTTTCGCAGATGGCCTCATAGGTCTTGCGCGCGTAGCACATTTCCTGCGAGGGAACCGCACCCGCGCCCTGTGTGATGGAGCCGCCCAGGAAGGCGATCGTCGTGGGCTTGCCATCGCGGAGCTGCTGCAACACACGCTTGATACGGATGTTGTTGCCGGTGCTCAGGCAGCTGCGGGCGATCATCTCGCTGTAGGCGGGCGTATCGAAAGCCACGGGCGGGTCGGGGTCAACCTCGGGGACTGTGTAGCCGTCGTTCAAGTAGAGCTTGACGGTGGCCGTGGCAATGTCCTTCGGTTTGACGAGCTCGAACAGAAACTCCTGCGGCGTCTCGTCGCTGTCGGACCACTGCTGCTCATCCATGACCATGATGTGCTCGGTGCCATCGGTGGTAATCTTCATGCTGTTGCGCTGCCGCCGCTGCCCAGTTCCCGGAGAAGCCGAGGGGGTGAAGGTCACGACCTTGTCGGGCAGGTCGCCGACGACGCTGACGCCGACGCTGTGCACGAGCTTGCGGAAGCCCTTGGCCGTGCGGAGCATTTCCAGAATGTTCTCATCGTCAATGCCGCCGACCATCTTGGCGAAAGTTACAAGGCGGTCACCATTGATATAAACGGGGTGGTGGCCTACGCCGTCATTGCTCGGCAGGCCGCCGACCGGCTTGTCCAGCAGTACATAAAATCCCGGGCGTTTGGCCGTTGGGTCCTTGGGTGCGATCTTGTCCAACACCGTTTGCTTCACTCTTTTCTGAATTGTCTGTGTCTTATGTTTGGTGAACTCATCCAGGCCAAACATATCATCTGCCGTTATTATACCGCATTCCGAAAATGCACGCTTCTCATTTTTTGCTATGTTTCTTATCAATATCTGCTGTTTTTACAGGCTTGTTGATTGTTTTTTTTGTGCAATGTGCTAGAAAGAAAAACACAGTTTTTGTGCGATTCGAGAAACGAATTGTAACTTTCGTGTCATCATTATGGATAAATGGTGCATAATATGCCGCGAATTTTTCCTACCTGCTGCGCTTGTTCGGCATCGCCAAAATTTGCACAGCCTGAAAAATAGCACAAAATAAGCATTGCAAAAGCCGAAAGTCCCGAAAACGACGGGGCTTTTCTTGCAAAATGCGTCATTTTTGCGCTAAATTCCACGGTTACACTGCGTTATAAGTGGAATGCAGGGGTGCTGTATTTATGTTGCCCTGTTGAAAATCGAGCCCGGTACCCCCTTGATTTTGCCGCTGCAACCTGCTATATTGAGCCAAAACCGAACAACGAAAGGGGCCGATTTATGGCAGCAGTTACCCTGCCCACACACTATCGCAACGTTTTTGCGGAGCTGGGCTATGCGCAGGCGGAGATCGACGCACGCATTGAAAATGTACAAATGATGGCGAACGGCAACCGAACAACAGACAGCACAAAAGCACCCCCTGCACCAAAAGCACAATGCTTTCCGGTGCAGGGGGGTGTTGTGGTTCAGTTCAGCCGGTCAGCCAAAACCATCAATCTTCGATCGTGATTTTGGTGATGACAGGCATCTGTTTGGGCTTGTTCAGGTTTCAGGGCCGTAAGTGGGCTGGTTGGCAATGGCGTCCAGCACATCAAAACCGCTCTCCATTTCGCCAAAGGCTGCGTAACGGCCGTCCAGCTTGTGCGCATCCTGGTGCACAACAAAGAACTGCGTGCCGGCGGTATCAAAGTCATCATCGCGCGCCATAGAAAGGGCACCGCGGATATGCTTGAGCGGGTTGTTGACGCCATTTTCCGTAAACTCGCCCTTAATATGCCAATCACTGTCCGTCATGATGTCATTGTCCGGCGAACCGCCCTGAATGACATAATCCTTAACGATGCGGCACCAACACAAACCATCATAAAAACCGCTGCGTGCAGTTTTCACAAAGTTTGCCACGGTGAGGGGGCATATTCCGGGTACAGCGTAAAAACCATAGTACCAAAGTCCCTGGTTTCAATCGTGCAACGCATTAGCCGACCTTCACATCCTTGAAGAACAGGTTGCCGGAAGCAGTCATGTAGAAACCGCTGATGTTGTCATGCATCAGGTAGTTGTTGGACTTGTAGTACAGGGGCAGAACAGCGTAATCGTTGGAAACGATGGCGTCAGCCTGCAGGGTCAGCTCAGCAGCCTTGGCCGGATCATTCTCAGCCTTGACCTGCTCAACCAGAGCGTCATAATCGGCGTTGGAATAAGAACAGGTTGTTGGAAGAATCGCCGGTCTTGCACAGGGGCAGGAAGCTCATGGGGTTCACGTAGTCAGCGCTCCAGCCCATGGCAGCAACCTGATAGTTGCCTTTCTGAACGTCGTCATAGAAGATGCTCCACTCGTTGGAGGAAACTTCAACATTGATGTTCAGGTTGTTCTTCAGCATTTCAGCCATAGCTTCAACGACCTTCTTGACGGTGTCGTTGTCGTAGTAGCTCAGGGTCAGAGTGGGGAAGCCTTCGCCGTTGGGGTAGCCAGCCTCTGCCAAAGGCAGCCTGAGCGCCCTCAACGTCAGCGGTAGCGGACAGGCCAAAGCTTTCGCGGCCTTCGGTGATATCCTTGCCATCAACAGAGTAGCCGGGGGCCAGGAAGCTGTAAGCGGGCTGTGCATCGACCTGCACAACGTTGTCGATGATGGACTGACGGTCGATGGCCAGGCAGATTGCCTTGCGGACCAGAACGTTGTTCACAGGCTCGGCAGAGCAGTTGAAGTCATAGTAAACAGTGCCGTAGCTGGGGCTGGTCTGCACACCGGCATTCTCGGCCTTCAGGCGGGCAAAGTCAGAGGAAGGAATGCTGGCAACGCCGTCAACCTCGCCGGACTCGTAAGCGGTCAGAGCAGTTGCCTGATCCAGAACGTAGCGGAAGGTGACCTTCTGCAGGGGAGACATTCTCAGCATCCCAGTAGTTCTCGTTCTTTTCCAGAATGACGTTTTCGTTCATGCTCATGCTGGCGATCTTGAAGGGGCCGTTGCAGATATAGGTATCTGCTTCGGTGGACCACTTGTCGCCGTTGGCTTCAACGGTGGCTTTCTGAACAGGGGAGAAGGTCCACATGCTCAGGATGTCGATGAAATAGGAGGTGGGCTGGATCAGGGTGATCTCCAGGGTCTTGTCGTCCAGAGCCTTCACGCCCAGGTCGTCAGCGGTGGCGGTGCCGTCGTAATACTCCTGAGCATTCTTGATGTAATCGGTAGCCATGCTGACATACTGTGCGGCGGTGGCCGGGGTCAGAACGCGCTGAATGGTGTAAACGTAATCTTCAGCGGTCAGGTCGCTGCCATCGCTCCACTTCAGGCCGTCGCGCAGGTGGAAGGTGTAGGTCAGGCCGTCGTCGCTGATATCCCAGCTTTCAGCGTTGCCGGGAACCAGGGTGCCGGTGCTGTCATAGGTAACAAGGCCTTCGAAGCAGTTGATCAGAACATACTGTGCGAAGGAGTTGTTGGTCACGCTCGGATCCAGGCCGTCGGGAATGTTGCTCAGAACAAAGGTCAGTTCCTGGGCGGCATCACCGGTAGACTCGGAGGAAGCGGTGGTGGAAGTTGCTTCGCTGCTGGCAGCAGAAGAAACATCGGAGATGTTCTGGGGCTCATTGGAAGCGCCGCAGGCGCTGAGCAAGGAGACCGCCAGCGTGCCGGCAAGAGCGGCACTGATGACTTTCTTTTTCATGTGTATCCCCCTCGAAAAGAAAATAATGTATGTTTGCCGTTCCTTTGCACCGGCAGGGCGCAGCAAACCGGGCAGGGGAGCCAAAACGGAACAGCACCACCGTGTTGCATATCCCGCTTTGGCCGCCGGTACCCGTTTGCGGCAGGTCGCCGGAACAAGAAACGGAGAAACCAAAAGAAAAAAGGCTTAATACAGGTGGCAGGCCACAAAATGGCCGGGTGCGGCTTCCTTCATGGCCGGGGTCTGCTCGCTGCAAATGGGCTTTGCATAGGGGCAGCGGCCACAGAACCGGCGGCCGGGTTTCGGGTTGACCGGGCTGGGCAGATCGCCCTCCACACCGGCGCTCGCATGGGCGCGGGCCAGCTTGGGGTCCGCGATGGGAATGCAGCTCAGCAAGCCCTTGGTGTAGGGGTGCAGCGGGTTTTTGTAGATCTCTTCAGAATCGCTGCTTTCCACCAGCTGGCCCAGGTACATCACGCCGATGTCATCCGAAACGTAACGCACCATCGAAAGGTCGTGGGCGATAAACAGGTAAGAGGTACCTTCGGCCTGCTGGTAGTCACGCAGCAGATTGACGACCTGCGCCTGAATGGAAACGTCCAGTGCGGAGATGGGCTCATCACAGATGACCAGCGCGGGGTTCAGCACCAGGGCGCGGGCAATGCCGACGCGCTGGCGCTGGCCGCCAGAAAACTCGTGGGCATACCGTCCGGCGTGTTCTGCCGTCAGGCCAACGCGGTTCAACATGGCAAAGACTTTTTCGTCAACTTCCTGCTTGCTTTTGCAAACATGGTGGGCTTTCAGCGGCTCGGCAATGATATCGCGCACCGTCATGCGGGCGTTCAGCGAAGCATACGGATCCTGGAAGATCATCTGCATGTTGCGGCGCACCGGCTGCATCTGCCGGGGCTTGAGGTGGGCGATATCCTGCCCGTTGAAGATGATCTTGCCCTGCGAAGGCTCATAAATGCGGATGATGGTGCGTGCGCAGCTGCTTTTTGCCGCAGCCAGACTCGCCAACCAGGCCAAAGGTGCGGCCGCGGCGCAGCGTAAAGTTGACGTCATCTACTGCATGAACTTCCGCGTGCGGGCCGACAGAAAAAAGAATTTTGTCAGGTGCTCTACCTGAAGAATGGGCTGTTCCATTAGTGTGCCTTCCTTTCGGCTTCTGCCAGTTTTTCATGCAGAGGATTTCCCTCGGCCGGGGCGTCCGGCTGCAGCAGCCAGCAGCGTGCCTGACGGCTGCCAACCTGGACAAACGGCGGGCACTCGGCTGCGCAGATGTTGCGCGCAAACTGGCAGCGGGAAGCAAACGGGCAGCCCTTGGGGGGCTTGGTCATATCCGGCGGGCTGCCGGGGATGGACTGCAAGCGCTCGCTCTTATCCTTGGTCAGGCCGGGGATGGAGGCCAGCAGGCCCATAGTGTAGGGGTGCAGCGGGTTTTCAAACAGATCGTTGATCTCCGCTTCCTCCATCAAAGGCCGCCGTACAGAACAACAACGCGGTCGCACAGCTCAGCCACAACGCCCAGGTCATGGGTGATAAAGATGATGCTGGTGCCGTATTCCTCCTGCAGGGAGCGCATCTGTTTCAAAATCTGGTGCTGGATGGTCACATCCAGGGCGGTGGTGGGCTCGTCCGCAATCAGCAGGTCGGGGTGGTTGGCAAGCGCCATGGCGATCATAACACGCTGGCGCATACCGCCGGAAAATTCATGCGGGTAGGATTTCAGCCGCTTTTCGGCTTCGGGAATACGTACTTCGCGGAACAGCTCCAGCGTGGCAGCCTGCAGCTCGTCGCGCTTCATCTCCGGGTGGTGTACATGGATCATTTCGGCAACCTGTTTTCCTACGGGAATCAGCGGATTCAGGCTGGACATGGGGTCCTGAAACACCATGGCGATCTTCTGGCCGCGGATTTCGCGCATCTGCTTATCGCTGACTTTGGTCAGGTCGGTGCCTTCAAATTCAATTTTGCCGTTTTTAATGCGGGCAGTATCGGCCAGCAGGCGCAGGATGGACATGGAAGTAACACTTTTTGCCGCTGCCGGACTCACCGACAATACCAAGGATCTCGCCCTTATGCACTTCAAAGCTGACGCCGCGCACAGCCTGCACTTCGCCGGAGGAAGTCATAAAGGAGGTTTTCAGATCCTCTACCTTCAAAATCGTCTCGCTCATTTTGCTCTCCTTACTTCTTCAGCTTCGGGTCCAGTGCATCACGCAAACCATCACCGACAAAGTTAAAGGCAAACATGATCACACAAATCATCAAAGCAGGGATCAACAGCTCGTGCGGGCTGGTGCGCAGGTTGGCAGATGCATCGTTGCACATGGTGCCAAGGCTGGCCAGCGGGGGCTGCAGGCCGATGCCCAAATAACCCAGAAAAGCCTCCATAAAGATGGCAGAGGGGATGAGCATGGTAATGGTAACAAGGATGGAGCCGAGCGCGTTGGGAATCAGGTGGTCAAACAGAATCGTTGTGGCAGAGGAACCAATGGTCTTGGCGGCAAGAACGAATTCCTGCTGCTTCAGGCTCAGGATCTGGCCGCGCACAACACGGGCCATATCCACCCAGTACACGCTGCCCAAGGCAACAATGATGCTCTGGATACCGGCACCCAGCACCTGCATGATCAGGATAACATAAAGCGTCAGCGGAATTGTGCTGATGATATCCACAATACGCATCATGATCATATCCACGGTGCCGCCCAGGTAACCGGAAATACCGCCATACAGAATGCCGATGATGAGGTTGACGAACGCAGCCATCAAGGCAACCAGCATGGAAATGCGGGTGCCGTACATCAGGCGGGTCAGCACATCGCGGCCCAGGGCGTCAGTGCCAAGGATGTAGGATTTGTTCAACATCGTCTTGGACGGGTAGATGCTGCCGGTGGCTTCATCGGCAATGACATAGGGGCTGCCGCCGTAATACAGGGCAACCTCGGTGCCGTCGGCATCAAAGATGGTCATGGATTTATCGGATTCATCGCGCACCTTGCGCAACTGGCCGCTCAGTTTGCCGTCCGGGGTAACGGAGATGACTTTCAGGGCGGTGGTAATGTACAGGTAGTCGCCGTTGGGGATCTGGTAAACCTTCATGACTGGCGGAACGTTGACAACTTCCAGATTCTGCACGGAGTAATCATACGGGGTAAACAGGGGGCCGACCAATGCAAAAAGCATCAGGGCGATAATAATCACAAAACCGGCGATGGCCGTCGGCTTGCGGCGGAAACGGAACCAGACGTCACCTGCAAAGGTGCGGCTTTTGGACCAGATTTTTCACGGTCGCTGTTATCGGTAGCAAGCGGTTCCCACTTGTTCTGTGCGGTTAAATCTGCCATAAGTGTTTTCACCTTTCCTCAACAATTACGCGTCAAACTTGATTCTGGGGTCGATCAGGCAGTAGAAGATATCGACCAAAAGCACCATTGCCATCAGGAACGCAGCAAAGAAGATGGTAACGCCCATGATGGTGGTGTAGTCGCGCTGGGTCACGCTGTTTACAAAGTAATAGCCAATGCCGGGAATGGCGAAGATCTTTTCAACAACAAAGCTGCCGGTCAAAAGGCCAGCCACCGTGGGGCCAAGCACCGTGATGACGGGGATCAGCGCATTGCGCAGGGCATGCTTGGTAACAACGGCGAACTCGGTCAGGCCCTTGGCGCGGGCGGTGCGGATGTAATCCTGGCCCATAACTTCCAGCAGGCTGGAGCGCATCAGGCGGGCCAGGTAGCTGACGGAATAGCCGCCCATGGCGATGACGGGCAGGATGTAGCTCTTCCAGCTGTCAGGCCGAAGGTGGGCAGTACGTTCAGCTTAAAGGAGAATACATAGATCAGCATGGAGGCGATCACGAAAGACGGAATAGTAACGCCGATGGTGGCAATGGCCATCAGCAGCATATCCTGCCATTTGCCGTTTTTCAGCGCGGCCAGTATGCCCATGGGGATGGAGGTAAGCAGCACAAACACCAGGGTGACAAGGCCCAGCTTGGCGGATACCGGCGCACCGGTGGCAATAAAATCGTTGACGGTTTTGCCGGTATATTTATAGGAAGGGCCGAAATCGCCATGCAGCAGGCTGCCCAGATATTTGACAAACTGCACCGGCATGGGCTGGTCCAGGCCGTACTTGGCTTCCATGGCCTGGGTAACCTCTTCCGGCACGCCCTTGGTGTTGGTGAACGGGCCACCGGGAATGGAGTGCATCAGGGTGAAGGTGATCAGAATGATCATAAACATGGCAATGATCATAGTTCCGATGCGCTTCAGGATAAATTTAACCATTACGTTTTCCTTCTTTCGTGTGCACGGCCGCCGCACGGGGGAATGGCGCCCCAACGGCTGCTCTGTGGCCATCGTGTGCACATGCGTTGTTCCTGGCGGTGGTACAGACTGACAATCCAGCCGCCTTATAATTATCTTATTATATAGCGGCAGCTTGCGGTTGTCATCAATTTTTATTCATATTTTTTTACCTTTATGAAAATATCCGATTTACATACAAAACAAACAGCGACGGTGAAAAAATGTGTAAGAATAAGACCATGGATTATGAGGAAAAAGCGATAAGCAAAGCAAATGTGTCCTCGTGACGAGAACAAAAAAGAAAATATGGGAATGAATACAGTATTGCCGACCCGGAAAGTTCGAAATTCCAGCGGGGCGGGCTTTGTATGGGGGGGTAACGGCTTAACGCTCTAGTGAATCGCTGTGATAGTTGAAACAAAGAGCAATGCTCTGCCGCTGGAACGTGGGAAAGCGCTTCCGGCGCAAAATCATGGGATCACTGCGGAATGGCAGGGGAACAAGCAGCGCACAGAGGTATGTGGTGGACTGTTTATGTGCGGAAAAAAAGGGAAAAGTGAGACGAATGGAGGCGGACGGAGAACATACATAAGCCCAAAGGGATGCCCAACTCATCAAGTGAAACACGGCGCGAGAAAGCATAACGGCCACAGCGAGATGGCCGAACCACAGACCAAAACGCAAAAGGCAGTGGAAACGCAGTAAAATAGCAGAGGTGAGGAACAACAGAGCAAAATATCTGTCCTTGAATGGAATACACAAAATACAGGGAGTGGAAACGGCGTATGCAAGCCCGCCAAAACTGTATATATAACGCAAAAGCTCGAATATATATACAGTTTAACGGTAAAGACTCCTCCGATGATAAAAGCGTAAAAATCGGCTATCCATGGCACAGGAAGCCAGGATGGCGGCAGGCGCTGCAAAGTCAAAAGGTGCAGAATCTTTCCCGATATGTCCTCCATTCAAAAAACATTTTTGCTCTGCATCCCCGATTCCCGCACCTGTTCGGGGGGGAGTTTTGGTATTTCCGTATCAGATAGAAAACAGCAGGCCTGTGCTGCGGCAGTACAGATTTGCGGGACGTTCTGCTTTCCCTATACCGCAGGGGGGCTGCATATTGCAGAAAAATTACCGTTCCCCCGGTGCAGAATGGATGGCATATTCATTTATAGTGTGATAGAACGATTTCATCGAGTTAGCCAAAACTAATGTGGCAGCAAAGAGCAGTACCACGAAAGAATGGCTGCCGGAAACCATGCCGTAACCCACAGTCCACAGCAGAATGTTGAACACCGTCAAAAGCGCTGGCATGAAGTGCAACGGTTATAAAGTTATAAGGCAACACCGCACAATTCCCGCCTGACGGCTTAAGCACCGCTCCGGCGGCTGCAGCACGGCATCTGCGTTGCCAAAATGCTCGATAATGTCGGGTTGCGGTACCCGCATCGTGCTTCGGGGCAAAAGCCCCTCGCACTCTGCGACCGCTGCCCCTGCTTCGGTTCGCTGTTTCCGCCACTGGCGGCGCTCACCTTGCAGCATCCAGTATTATCTGCGCTTTTGGCTTGGCATCTGCCGCACCTCGCTCGCCGTATCGGCACTTAGAATTATGCGGTATTGCCATAAAAGCAGCCTGAAAGCATTGCCGCACATGGTGCAGGGAGAATCTTTAAGTGATTCAAGGAGATTTAGGGATAGGGAATGGGGCGATGGGCAGAATGTTTAAGCCAAACACGTAATTTCGCTAAAGCCCGGTTTAGCGAAATATAGAGGAGAGACAGGTCAATGCCGTCTGCCAGAATGCCGCCAGAAAAGCTGGCGTGCGCCGCTGCACAGGCTGCGCTGGCTTCGTCACCATCAGCATTATGCTTTTGATGGACCCTGCAGTGGATGCAGTGGGCGGCTGGACAACGCAGACGATGTGTCAGAGATCATGCAGCGCTCACCTGTCGGTTCCCGTTTTGCCGTATCATTCTGCTGCTTTAACAAGAACGAAAATCTTTACGGCGGCAAAGAAATGCTGTATACTAAGGTGTAAAGACACCTTGGAGAAAATACTGTGGACAGGGAGCAAATGCTATGAATGACGAAAAAATCACCCTTGATCTTGTGATTGATGTGCAGAAAGATTTTATTACCGGGGCACTGGCCAACACACAGGCGCAGGCCAATGTGGCGCACCTGGCAGAGACCGCGCGGGCACACGCGCAGACCGGGCACTGGATGTTCTTTACCCGTGATACCCACGACAACTACCTGACCACGCGGGAGGGCCGCAGCCTGCCGATCGAGCACTGCATTGAGGGGTGAGGATGGCTGGAATTTTGCGCCCGAACTGGAAAACGTCATGGCGGACACCGAGCCGGAAGTGTGCCACATTGTGGACAAACCACGTTCGGCAGTTATATGCTGCCCAGTGAGATTCTGGATGAACTGATGGCACACAACAAGGCTGTTGAAGATATTGAAAAATTGTTATTTATGGCTACTGCACCGATATCTGCGTGATTAGCAACGCCATGGTACTGCGTGCAGCTTTCCCGGAAACAGAGATCGAAGTTTTGTCGGACTGCTGCGCCGGGGTAACGCCCCAGAGCCACCAGACCGCGCTGGATGCCATGCGGGCCTGCCAGTTTACAATCATATAATAGGTGATGAAATAAAAAATACCGTGCAGCTTTTTTGAACAGCACCCCATTTGTTAGACAGTATGATATACTATTTAACAAGTGGGGTGTTTTGCTATGCCAAAAAGGAGTACCAAACAAACGATATACGCCGGAATTCAAGAGAATGGTTGTAGAAACCATGGAAAAAGAACATCTGAGTATCTATGCAGCGATGCAGGAATTTGGAATTAACGACCATAAAATTATAGAGCGTTGGGAACGCATTTATCTGGAAGAAGGGCCGGAAGGGTTAGCCATCGAACGGCGTGGCCGCAGCAGCAAAGGCCGTCCGCCAAAGCAGTTGCCGAAGCAGGTAGAAGAAGATCTGCTAGCCGAAGTGCAGAGACTGCGTGCGGAGAACGATTACCTAAAAAACTTGCAAGCCTTGGTTTTGGAAGACGAGCGACGCCAGCGCAGAAAACGCAGGTAGTTCAAAAGCTGAGGCAAAGACATTCTCTGGATATTCTTCTCTCAATCGCTCAACTGCCCCGTGCCACTTTCTACTATCATCTGAAGCGGATGAACAGTTCAGATAAGTATAAAGCTGTCAAAGCGGAGATCACGGCCATCTACCACGAAAACAAAGGAAGATACGGCTATCGCCGCATTACAACAGAACTTCACAAGCGCAATTTTCTCCTGAATCACAAGACTGTCCAGCGGCTTATGAAGGAGCTGGGTTTAGTTTGCCGTGTCAGGAGGAAGAAGTATCGTTCTTACAAAGGGTGAAGTTGGCAAAATTGCGCCGAATCTGTTAAACCGGGACTTCCGCGCCGAAAAGCCGAACCAGAAGTGGGTCACCGATGTGACAGAGTTCAGTTTGTTTGGCGAGAAGCTCTATCTCTCGCCCATCCTTGATCTGTGCAGCAGCGATCTGGTCAGCTATACCATCTCTGACCATCCTGTTCTGAGTATGGTTACGACTATGCTGGATAAGGCTTTTGAGAAGATACCGGATGGAACCGGGTTGATCCTTCATTCTGACCAGGGCTGGCAATACCAGCATAAGCGGTATCAGCGGATGCTCCGCGAGAAGGGCATCCGACAGAGCATGAGCCGGAAAGGAAACTGCCTGGACAACGCCGTGATAGAGAATTTCTTCGGACTGCTCAAAAGTGAGCTGCTGTATTTGCAGGAGTTCCGCTCCATGGAACACTTCAAGCAGGAACTCGTTGCATATCTGGATTACTACAACAACCGCCGCATCAAGGCAAAGTTAAAGGGCTTGCCGCCTGCAATTCACAGACAGCAAGCCCTTTCAGCTGCTTGAACAATTTTTACTTCAAAATATTGTCTAGCTTTTTGGGGTCACTTCATTTTGAACTGCACGGTATTTTTATCTGTTTGTCAGCTGACGCAGCTGGTTCAGGTCCTCCCGCGTATCCACATCCCTCAGTTCGGCATCGTTCCGGGCGGACACAAGGCAGACGGAACCGGGGTGGGCCCGCGCAACGGCATTGCCGCCGCGGCCATCCGGCAGGTGAAGCAGCTCCGAAAAATAATCCGCGCCGAACAGCACTGGGCTGCCGGGGTGCCATCGGCAGCGCACAGCCGCACAATGGCATCGGGGGCCGCTGCCAGCGCCCGTGCTTCCACACTTTGCTGCGTGAGCAGCGGCTGGTCCCCGGCAGAAACAGGCAACCGCGCAAAGCGGGCTCTTTTTCCCAGCAATGCCGCCAGCCCCAGCCGGACCGTATCGCTGCGGTAGGGCTGCGCGTGGCGCAGAACGGGGATGCCCTGCGCGTTACAGAGCGCCTCAACCTCTTCCGAGCGGGTCACGACAATGCGGCAGGCCAGCAGCGGCAGGGCGGCTAGAGCCAGCGCGTTGGCGATCAGCGGTACACCGCAAAAATCCGCCATCAGCTTGTTTCCGCCGAACCGCCGCCCCAGCCCAGACGCCATGACCACGCAGCCGAGAGCGGGCGCGGGATCGTCCAAATCCACCACAAAGGCATCCTGCCGGGCGCACAGTGCGGTTAAAAATGGGGTATCCTGCTTCCGCACAATAGCGAGAACGCGCTTTGCATCCAGCAGCGCTTCCACTGCCTGCCGGAATTCGGGGCAGCTATTTTCCAGGTAACCGAGTTCATCCAGCACCGCCCATTCGCTCTCCCCTGCCGCCATGCGGTGCAGGGCGGGTACACCAGCAGCAAAAAGCCGTCCGCCACGGGGCGCATCCGGTTTTCGCCTGGGGGCAGTGCCGGGTCAAAGCGGCCGATCACCGCTATTTTTCCGCCCACACTTTCTCGAATTTCCACACGGTCCGCAGGGTACGCTGCTGTGGTAATTTCCTGTGCCCCGGGGCAAAGCAATGGCACCAGCGCACGCAGCAGGGTGGTTTTTCCCGTACCGCGCCCGCCGGTCAACAGCAGGTGGCGCTTACCGCTCACCCGGAAAGAACTTATAATAGAGCTCGCGGTCAGTCTGTACACAGGCATCACGATAAGCCTCATACCTTTCCATAAAATTGCGGGCTTCATCCGTCAGGGTGCTGCCCCCGCCGCCGCGCCCGCCAATGGTTTTGCGGGTCAGCGCAAAGCCCAATTTTTTTCCGCCCGCTTGACCATGCGCAGCGCTTTGGAGTAAGAAAGCCCCATGGCTTGTGCCGCCGCCCGCAGTGAGCCGGTCTCTTCAATCCGGTGCAGCAGGCGGCAGGGGCCTTCGCCAAAAAGCGCTCGCCGATATCATCGCAGAGCATCACATGAATCTTCGGTTTCATTTTTTTCTTTCCTCATAACGGCAGCAGCGCCAGCCGCACCCGGCCCGTGCGGTCGGTCACGGGCACCAGTTCCAGCGGGCCGTATACTGCTGCCAGCGCAGATTGCAGCGCTTCAACCGGATCGGTTCTGGGGTACAGCATGGCTCCAACCTGCCCGTTTTGCAGCACGATCAGCGTATCGCACCAGTCCAGCATCAGCATGGGGTCATGCAGGCAGATCAGCGCTGTTTTGCCGCTTGCATGCACAAATTCTGCCAGCAGCGCCGCCATATGGCTGCGGTTGGCAAGGTCCAGGGCGCTGTCCGGTTCATCCAGTAGCAGCAAAGGCGCATCCTCCACAAAGGTACGTGCCAGAATACAGAGCTGGCGTTCGCCGCCGCTCAGCGTCAGGTAGTCCTGCTCGGCTTTATCCGCCAGGCCTACCGTGCGCAGGGCTTCTTCCGCTGCCGCACACATGGCAGCGGTGGGGCTTTGCAGCACGCCAAGGCGGGGGTTGCAGCCCATCAGCACAACTTCCCGTGCAGACATGGACACCGAAATTCCGCTTTGCTGCGGGATGTAACTGACCGTTTGTGCCAGACACCTGGTAGAAAGGCTTTCCAGCGGCACACCATCCATCAGGCAGCACCCCGTATGGGGCAAAAAGCCCGGCCACTGCGCGCAGCAGGGTGGTTTTTCCGCTGCCGTTCGCCCCCAATATTCCCACCAGCTGGCGGGGGGTATCTATCGTAAAATGAACATTTTGCAGGATGTTCTTATCGCCAAGACGGACGGCCAGATTCTCCACAGTGAACATTACCGCGTCTCCCTCCCCGGCTTTATAATAAGGTAGAGCAAAAACGGAACACCCAGCAGCGAGGTGAAGATACTGACCGGCAGTTCGGTTGCCGCCACCGTTTTGGCAATGGTATCCGCCGCCAGCAGCAGCGTGCTGCCCACCAGCCCGCTGAGCAGGCTGGTGGAGCGGCGGTTGTGCCCCACCAGCAGCCGCGCACAGTGGGGGCCAGCAGCCCGACAAAGCTGATCAGCCCAGTCACGCTGACAACCGCGGCCACCACCAGCGTTGCCAATGTCAGCAGCAGAAAACGCATCCGCCCCACCGGAACCCCAGCAGCCGCGCTTCATCCTCTTCCACGGATAAAAGCATCGCCTGACGGTGCAAAGCAAAAATTACGGCGCAGCAGGAAATAACCATTGGAACGGGGAACCACACCCGGCTTTGCGTTACCCCCGCCAGGCTGCCCATGATCCAATATTCAATGCTGGCCAGCTCTTTTTCCGGGTCAGCGGTCAGCTTTAGCAGCATCAAAAGAGTTTGCGCCAGCGCATGTACGGCAATGCCCGCCAGCACCAGGTTCATCTTGCTGCGCCCCGGCGCGGCGCCAAGCCAAGCGAGAGAAACACCGCTGCCAGCCCGCCCGCAAAGGCGCATACCGTGGTGCCCAGCGTGCCCGAAGAGACAAACAAGATGGCAAATGCCGCGCCAACGCTGGCCCCCGACGATACCCCAATGATATCCGGGCTTGCCAGTGGATTGCGGAAAACAGTCTGGTACACAAAGCCCGCCACGCCAAGACCGAACCCGCCCGCCAGCGCCATCACGGCACGGGGCAGGCGCAGTACCGTAAAGGTGCGCACTGCCATAGCGTCCCCCCGCCAGCAGTGCCTGCAGGGTTATGGGATAACGGCCGAAATAAAGTGCCGCACCAAAGGCCATAAAAACGCAGAGCGTTTCGCCCAGAAGGCACAGCGCCGTGCGTTTGCGGTTATTATTCATAAGATTCGGGGGTAAAGCCATAGAAGCTACCATAGAATTCATCGGCAGCGGCGTGGTAATACTCCTCGGTCACCTGCTCCGGGTGCAGCACGCTGGCAAGATAAACACTGCCAAGGAAGCTGGCCGGCACGGGAGAATCCACAGCCTCAACAGCGTGGGGCAGCTGGTAAACATGGCTCTCCTTGACGGCGGTGCAGTCCGCCAGGGCGGCATCGTTCAGAACAGAATCAACATCATATTCAGCATCGGATGCCAGAATGATGTAATCGGGGTTCCAATCCAGGATCTGCTCATAGGAAACTTCGGCCCAGTAGGTATCTTCCACGCTGGCGGCAACGTTTGTGCCGTTGGCGTTTTCGATCATCGTGTTCTGATACATGGCGGGGCCTGCGGTTTCCAACACGGAGCTGTTGCCTGCCAGGTAAACGCTGGGAGCATCGGTGCCGGCAACGGCTTCGGCCAGGGCGGCCAGGTTGCTGTCAATGGCCATTTCCAGCTCCTCGCCGCGGGCGGTGGTGTTGGTTGCCTGTGCCAGCAGCTCGATCGCGCCGAACAGGCCGGCCTGGTTTTCCGGCTTAACAGCCAGCACGGTCAGGCCCATTTCCTCCATCTGGGGGATGGAATCCTTGAGCTTGGCGGGCACGATGACAAGATCCGGGGCCAGCGCAGCGCAGCCTTCCAGGTCAAACTCTTTGGCGGTGCCAATGCTGGGCAGGGACTGGATCTCCGGGGCGGACAGGCTGTAGATGTTGCGTTTGTCGGCTTTGGCTTCCACGCCAACCAGCTCGTTTTGCACGCCCAGCGCAATCAGCAGGCTGGTGGAAATGTAGTAGCCGCTGGCAAGGGTTTTGGGTTCTTCCTCAATGGTAACTTCGCGGCCCAGCTGGTCGGTAACGGTCAGCGGGTAGGTAACCGCCGTTTCGGCGGCAGGTTCTTCCGGTGCAGCAGTGGCTTCCGGGGCTGCGGTAGCCTCTACGGAAGCAGCCTCGCTGGCTGCGGTACTGCTGGCAGCAGCGGTGCTGCCGCAGGCTGTCAGTGCCATAGCGGCGGCCAGCAGCAGGGCGGTCATTTTGGTCATTTTCATGTTTCTTACTTCCTTCTAAAACCAATATTCCGTTATGTTTTTCAAACAACAACGGAATTATAGCAGAATTTGTGGTAAAATGAAAGTGGTACTACACAAAAGTATGATTTTACCCAAAAAACGGAGAGCATTCTATGATAACGATTCGAGAATATGCCCGCCCCGCCACACTGGAAGAAGCATGGCAGCTGAACCAGAAGCGCCCGAACCGGGTGCTGGGAGGGATGCTGTGGCTGAAAATGGAAAAAAAATCAGTGTTGGCACAGCCATTGACCTATCTGCGCTGGGGTTGGATACCATTGAAGAAACCGATACCGAATTTGCCATTGGCGCTATGGCAACGCTGCGCAGCCTGGAAACCCACGCCGCGCTGAACGCGGCCACCAACGGCGCCATGCGGGAGGCCGTGCGCCATATTGGGGGGTGCAGTTCCGCAACTGCGCCACCGTGGGCGGCAGCGTGTACGGGCGGTTTGGCTTTTTCAGACGTATTAACGCTGCTGCTGGCGCTGGACTGCGATGTGGAGCTGTACAAAGCAGGCCGGATGCCCATTGCACAGTTTGCCGCCCTGCCCTATGACTGTGATATTTTGACCCATGTTTACATAAAAAAGACGCCGGGGCTTGCAGTGCATTACCAGTCTGTGCGGGCCACCCAGACGGACTTCCCGATTTTGACCTGCGCTGCTGCACGCACGGCGGATGGAGCCTACCGCTTTGCCATCGGTGCACGCCCCATGAAAGCCATGCTTGTTTGCCCCACGGCCGCCCCCGGATGAGCTGCCCGCCGCCGTACAGGCTGCGGTGCCCACCGGCAGCAACCTGCGCGGCAGTGCCGCCTACCGCACCCATCTGGTGGGGGTGCTTGTCAAGCGTGCCGTACAGGCACTGGGGAACCTGGAGGTGCTCTGATGCAAATTCATTTTACGTTGAACCATAAAAAAAACAGCTGCTGAGATCGCCCCCGATACCCTGCTGATTGATCTGGTGCGCTCTTTAGGCTGCAAAAGCGTCAAGCGCGGGTGCGAAACCGCCAACTGCGGGCTGTGCACCGTGTTTTTTGGACGAAAAGCCGGTGCTTTCCTGCTCTGTACTGGCGGCGCGGGTGGATGGCCGCAGCGTTACCACGCTGGAGGGCCTGCAGGAGGAAGCCGCTGAGTTCGGCGCGTTCATCGCTGACCAGGGGGCCGAGCAATGCGGCTTCTGCAACCCCGGCTTTATCATGAATGCGCTGGCCCTTTTCCGCGAAAAGCCCGACCCCAATGAGGAGGAGATCAAGGAATACCTTGCGGGCAACCTTTGCCGCTGCTCCGGGTACGAAGGCCAGCTGCGCGGGATCCAGAACTTTTTGGCGTGGAAAAAATCAAAAAAGGAGGCTGCCCAATGAAAAAACTGTGAACCAGCCTGTGCGCAAGAAGGACGCCATGCAGCTTGTAACCGGCCAGCCTGTGTACATGGATGATGTTATCCCGCAGGACTGTCTCATCGTCAAGCTGTTGCGCTCCCCCCACGCCAATGCAATCGTCAAAAATATTGATACCTCCCGCGCCATGCTTGTGCCCGGCATGGAGGTGATTTACACCTGGAAAGATGTGGACCAGAACGCCCGCCGCTACACCCAGGCGGGCCAGACCTACCCCGAAATGAGCCCTTACGACCGCCTTGTGATCGACCGCCATGTCCGCTTTGCCGGGGATGTTGTTGCGATCCTTGCGGGCAAAGACGAAACATGCGTCGATAAGGCGATGAAGCTGATTCAGGTGGAATATGAAGTTCTGCCCGCGGTGCTGGATTTCCACACAGCGCTCGATAACCCTACTCTTGTGCACCCGGAGGATAACTGGGAAGCCCTTGTTCCCGGCATCGGAGCTGACAAGAACCGCAACCTCTGCGCCCACGATGAATCCGGCGAGGGTGATATTGAGGCGGTGTTGGCTGGGTGCGATGTGGTCATTGACCACACCTACCACACCCGCGCCTGCCAGCAGGCCATGATGGAAACCTTCCGCACGTACTGCTGGATGGATCTGTACGGACGGCTGAATGTGCTCAGCTCGACCCAGATCGTGTTCCATACCCGCCGCAATGTGGCAAACGCCCTGCACATCCCCAAATCCATGATCCGCGTCATCAAACCCCGCATCGGCGGCGGGTTCGGCGCAAAACAGACGTCAGTGTGCGAGGTTTATCCGGCCTTTGTTACCTGGAAGACCAAGAAGCCCAGCAAGATCATCTATACCCGCTTTGAAAGCCAGACGGCTTCAACCCCGCGCCATGAGATGGAGATGCACGTGCGGCTGGGCGCAACAAAGGACGGCATCATCAAGGGCATTGACCCTGCACACCCTTTCCAACACCGGCGCTTATGGTGAGCACGGCCCCACAACGGTGGGCCTTTCGTCCGGCCACAAGTCTATTCCGCTGTATGGCAAGGCCGAAGCCTTCCGTTTTGTCAGCGACGTGGTCTACACCAACCACATGTCATCGGGTGCGTACCGCGGGTACGGCGCAACCCAGGGTCTGTTTGCGGTGGAATCCGCTGTGAATGAGCTGGCCGACAAATTGGGGATGGACCCGTTCGAGCTCCGGCAGCGCAACATTGTCCATGAGGGCGATGTTATGCCCGCCTACTATGGCCAGGTCAACACCAGCTGTGCGCTGGACCGCTGCCTGAAAACCGTGCATGACAGGATGGATTGGGACCATAAGTACCCCGTGCGCGAGATCGGCAACGGCAAGGTGCGTGCTGTTGGCATGGGCATGGCCATGCAGGGCTCCGGCATCGACCATGTGGACGTGGGCAGTGCCACGCTGAAAATTAACGATGACGGGTTCTATACCCTCTCCATCGGCGCAGCGGATATGGGCACCGGCTGCGATACGATCCTGGCGCAGATCGCTGCCGAAGTGCTGGAATGCCCGCTGGAAAACATTGCGGTTTTGGGCGCAGATACCGATTCTTCCCCTATGATTCCGGTTCCTATGCGTCCAGCACAACCTACACGCCGATGACAGGTCGGCAATGGTCAGCAGCGCCGTGGGTGCGTTGCCCACCGCAAGGATGGCACCGGGGTGTTCGGCGGCGGCTCTTTGCATGGACGCCACCGCCCGGGTAGTGCCGTTGGCCTTTGCCAGCGCGGCTACCTCCGGGTCTGCCATGTAGCACAGCGCTGTGCTGCTCAGCCGCGCAAGGCCCGGCTTTGTAATGCCGGAAAGCGCCATGTTGGTGTCGGTAACGATGGGTGCAGCGGCTTGCAATGCCGCCACGCCCGCCGCCACCGCGCCGGGGGTAAAGCGCAGGTTGCGGGCGTAGTCGAAATCTGCGGTGGTGTGGATGACCCGCTTGACCACGGCGGCAGTCTCCGGCGGTGGGGTCAGGCCCATTGCGTCCAGCTCTGCGGTGATGAGAGAAAGGCTCGTCCGCTCAATGTCGGCGGGCAGATGATGCTGCGGGGTCATACAGTGTTCCTCCCTTCCAGTCCCATGGCGGCGTACAGGGCGTTCATGTCCAGCGCCCGGCGCACGCCATCGGCCAGCAGGTCGAACTGCTGCTGCCGGTACTCGGCCATGGAGAGCAGCGGTGCACTGGCAGGGGAGATGTCCTTGCGGCTGCACAGCAACTGCACCAGCTTTTCGGTCAGCTCCCCGGTATCAAACAGGCCGTGCAGATAAGTGCCCGCCACGTTGTCCTTTACGCAGCCCTCGGCGCTGCCGTCTGCAAGGCGGCAGAAGGGCACGCCCTGCACAGCGGTGCGCCCGGTATGGATCTGGTAGCCGGTCAGCACTGCCCCCGCCAGCTGCGGCGCGGTGACGGTGGCGGTATCCTGTGTGCGGTGCTTTGCGTCCGTAAACACAGTCTGGATGGGCAGCAGCCCCAGCCCGCGCACGGTCTGGCTGCGTCCGCTCTCAGTGCCCTCGGGGTCGGCAAGGGTCTCGCCCAGCATCTGGTAACCGCCGCACACGCCCAGCACCGGTGTGCCGGAGGTTGCCAGCTTCTGTACCGCAGCTTCCAGCCCGCATTGCCGCAGCCAGAGCAGGTCATCGATGGTGTTTTTTGTGCCCGGCAGAATGACCACGTCCGGCGCGCCCAGCTGCCGGGGGCTTTGCACATACCGCACGCTCAGCAGCGGGTGCTGTTCCAGCGGCATAAAGTCCGTAAAGTTGGAAATGTGCGGCAGCCGCACAATGGCAGCATCCAGCGGCTTGACGGCGGTGCTGCTTTCCAGCCGGGAGGAGAGGGAGTCCTCGTCCTCAATATCCACCCGCAGGTAGGGCACAACGCCCAGCACCGGCAGATGGGTCTTTTCCTCCAGCATGGTAAGGCCGGGTTTCAGGATGGCAGCATCGCCGCGGAACTTGTTGATGATAAGCCCTTTGATGCGCGCCCGCTCGTCCGGCTCCAGCAGTTCCACCGTGCCGTACAGCTGGGCGAATACGCCGCCCCGGTCGATATCCCCCGCCAGCAGCACCGGTGCATCCACCAGCTTTGCCAGCCCCATGTTGACGATATCGTCCGCCTTTAAGTTGATCTCTGCCGGGCTGCCTGCACCCTCGATGACGATGATGTCTACCTCTTCGGCCAGACTGTCGTAGGCGGCTAAAATGTCCGGGATCAGGCTCTTTTTCAGTTTGAAGTAGGCGGCTGCGGGCATCTGCCCACGCACCTCGCCGTTCACGATGACCTGACTGCCTACATCGCTGCTGGGTTTGAGCAGAATAGGGTTCATGCGCACATCCGGTTCCATGCCGGCGGCCTGTGCCTGCACCACCTGTGCGCGCCCCATTTCCAGCCCATCCCGGGTGACAAAGCTGTTCAGCGCCATGTTCTGGCTTTTAAAGGGGGCTACCCGGTAGCCGTCCTGTGCAAAAATACGGCACAGCGCGGTGCACAGCAGGCTTTTGCCCGCCCCGCTCATCGTGCCCTGCACCATGATACATTTTGCCCGGCTCATGCAAGCACCTCCTGTAAGGTTTTTAAAAGCTGCTGGTTTTCCGGCGCGGTGCGCACGGCGGTGCGGTACCAGCTGCCGTCCAGTCCGGGGTAGTTGCCGCAGCTGCGCAGCACGATGCCGCGCGGCCGCAGGGCATCGCCCAGTGTTTCCGGCGCTTGGAACAGCAGATAATTCGCACTTCCATCCAGCACCCGCAGCCCCAGTGCGCGCAGCCCGTCCCGCAAAATGGGACGCTGCTGCGCGATAAGTACCTGCACCCGGGCTACATAGGCGGTCTCGTCCAGCGCTGCCAGCCCCGCCGCCTGTGCAAGGCTGGAAACTGCCCACGGCTGCCCGGCGGCCTGCATCTTATCCAGCAGAGCGGTGTTGCTGCACAGGCAGTAGCCCAGCCGCACTCCGGCCATGCCGTACAGCTTTGTAAAGGCTTTTAGGATGATGAGGTTGGGGCTTGCCAGAAGCTTTTTGGCAGACAGTACCTCACTTTGCGGCAGAAAGTCCAGAAAGCACTCGTCCACCACCAGCAGCGCACCGCAAGCCGCACCGGCGCAGCAGCGCCTCTACCAGTGCTAGCGGCGTCAGCTGCCCGGTGGGGTTATTGGGCTGGCAGAGGAATACCATGTCGGTGTCCTCGTCCACAGCGGAAATGAACGCCTCCGTTACTGCAAAATCTTCGCTTTCCCGCAGAAAATGCCGCCGGACGGTGCAACCCGCCGTTTCCAGCGCGGCGGCATACTCGGCAAAGGTGGGGGCGGGCAGCAGGGCGCGGCGGGGCTTGAGCGCCCACACCAGCCGGTAGATCAGGTCTGCTGCGCCGTTGCCGCACAGGATATGCGCTGCGGGCACGGTTTCGTGCACTGCCAGCTTTGCCCGCAAAGCGCGGCAGAAGGGGTCAGGGTAGCGGTCTGCGGTGGCAAGCGCGGCGGTGATGGCCTTTGCCACCCCCTCCGGCAGTCCCAGCGGGCTGACATTGGCCGAAAAATCCAGCGCGTCCTGTCCGTACTGCGCCCGGTAACCGGCCCAGTCGCCGCCATGTACAAGCTGCATCATAAAATACCTCGTATCACCAGCCCAAGCGCCAGCGCCAGCAGGCTTTCGGCGTACATCATGCGGTCAGCGCGGCGGATATCCTCCGGCTCAATGGGACGCACGGCATCGCCGATGGTGGGCTTTTTGTAGTATTCACCAAAATAGTAGGCAGGCCCCGCCAGCTGCACGTTTAGTGCACCGGCGCAGGCGCTTTCGGTCTGGGCACTGTTGGGGCTGGCATGGTTGCGCCTGTCCCGCCGCCAGATGCGCCACGCGCTGCGGGCATCGTTGCCGGTCAGGGCAGCAGCGGCTACCCACAGCAGGGCGGCAATGCGGCTGGGCAGGTAGTTCGCAATATCATCCAGCTTTGCCGCTGCGCGGCCAAAGTGCAGATATCGCTCGTTTTTGTAGCCCACCATGCTGTCCATCGTGTTGATGGCCTTGTAGGTCAGTGCCAGTGGAGCGCCGCCCAGCAGCATATACAACAGCGGCGCGATCACGCCATCGCTGGCGTTTTCCGCCACGGTCTCCACAGCGGCCTTGGTCACGCCTTCGGCGGTAAGCGCCTGCGTGTCCCGCCCCACGATGCGGCTTACCGCAGTGCGTGCCGCAGGCAGGTCGGGCTTTGTCAGCTCCCGGTAGACGTTCGTACTCTCCTGCACAAGCCCCTTTGCCGCCAGTGCCTGTCCGCACCAGAACATCTGCACTGCCAGTCCCAGCAGTGGGTGCAGGGCAGCGGCTCCATGCAGACAAGGCTTGTGAGTGCAAAGGTGCCCACCGGCAGACAAAAGGCTAAAATGCGCCCGCCCCAAAGCTCGCCCTCCGGCGTTTTGGGCAGGCGGGCACGCAGCCCCTTTTCCAGCGCAGAGATGGCTTTGCCCATATACACTACCGGGTGCGGCAGCCACGCCGGGTCGCCGAAAACGGCATCCAGCACAAAGCCGCCCAATACCGCGTAGCCGATCATGCCTGCGCCTCCTTTGTGTACTGCACGGTTTTTATCAAATGCAGTACCCGCTTTGCCGCCCAGTCCTTGGCATCCAGCACAAAGCCGCCGGCGTTGGGGGCGCACCATTCGTAATAATCCTTGTGGGGCAGGGCATAGCGTTCCATGGCAGCCATCTGGGTGCCGCCGTGGGCTAAGATGACCAGCATCTCCTCGCCATCCGCAAGGGCTTTGTCCACCAGTGCGGAAAATGCTGCGCAGATGCGCTCACAAAACGCGGCCTTGGTCTCGCCGTCCGGGCAGGGGCTTTCACAGTTGGCAGCCACCCATGCAAGGTAGTCCGGGTCGTGCTCCATTTCAATATAATTTCTCCCCTCAAAGCTGCCAAAGCACATCTCCTTCAGCCCGTCTGTTTCTACGAGCTTTGCGCCCGGGAACAGCACCTCGGCGGTCTGCCGGGTGCGGCAAAGCGGGGTAATATACACAGTCTTAGGGGGAAATATCTGCCCGGCACAGCACAGCGCGCCCGGCGGCAGAAAGCGGGATATCCCGCTGCCCCTGATAGCGCTTTTCGGCATTGTATTCGGTCAGGCCGTGACGCAATAAATAGATCAGCATTCCGGCAATTCTCCTTTCAAAACGGTGGGGATGCCGCAGAACATCTGCACCACGCACGCAGCACGCGCCGCCAGCATACAGGCCAGCCGTCCGGCGTTTTCCCGCGCGGCACGCTCTGCCGGGTCTATGGGCACCACACCGCCGCCCACCTCGGTGGACAGCACGATATCATAAGCGGATAATTTGTCCGCAAGTTTCTCAAGCTCAGCATTGTCCTTGCACCCGGCGGCAAGCTGCTGCGCATCTGTGATGCAGCGGCCGGGCAGGGTGCGGGCAAAGGTACGCTTGCCGCTGTAAAGCGGCCCGGTGATGAAGATCATAACAGCCCTCCCCATTGGCAGGCGCACAGCGCCGCCAGCATCCACAGCTCAGTCTTTTGCAAAAACCACCCGGCAAGATCTCCGGTAATGCCGCCCAGCTGCTGTACGGCTACATGGTGATACCACAAAAACAGCAAGATTGCAACTGCCGCCAGTGCTCCGCCGCCTAAAGCCAGCAGCGCCCCACAAAGCAGTATCGCCAGCACTGCCAGCACATTGCGCACAGCGGTACGGTCGGCAGTGGAGGCAAAGGTATGGGCAAGGCCGGTGTTTTTAGCCATGGGAAAGGCCGCCACCGCAAGGCCGGAAAGTGCCCGCTCCAGCACCAGCGCCAGCGTCCACAGCGCGCCCACCCGGGGGGTGAACTGCACACAGGCGGCGAGGCAGAGGTAAGCCGCAAAATAGCTGCACAGCCGGATGACCGCAAAGGCACCGCAGTGCGGGTCCTTTAAAATTTCCAGCTTCTTTTCCCGGTCGCCGTAGCTGGCAAGGGCGTCACAGGTGTCGGCATAGCCGTCCAGATGGATGCCGCCGGTCACCCACACCGGCACAAGGCAGAACCCTGCCGCCCGCGCCGGGGCGGGCAGAGGCAGCACCCCGCACACGCACCACAGCACCCCGCATAAAAGCCCCACCAGCGGAAAGGCGCACAGCGCATACCGCATATTCTTTTCGTTCCACCCAAACTGCGGCACCGGCACCGCCGAAAACATGGCAAAGGCCACCGCAATGGTCTGCAAAACGATCATTTTTCCACTCCTTTATAATAGACGGGGACGCCGCACACCACCCGCACTACGGCGTCTGCCCGGGCGGCAAGGGCGTTGTTCACCCGTGCCAGCGCCAGCAGATAGCGGTCGGTATCCCCGGCATAGTCCGCGCCGCCACTGAACACTTCGTTGGAAACAACGATCAAATTCTCGCACTGTACGGCAAGGGCATCCAACCCCTGCAAAATGTGCTCGGCGGCGGCATCGCCCGCTCCGGCGGGGTCGTACAGCTCGTTGGCGGTCAGGTTGCCCAAGTCCTCCAGCAGTGCGGTACCCCTGCGGGGCAAATGCACCGTCTCTAAATGCAGCGGGCACTCGAGGGTCTCAAACTGCTTTGCAGCGCGCATTTTGCGGTGCTTTTCCACCCGGGCGGCGCACTCGGCATCCCACACCTGCATGGTGGCCAGATAATACCGCGGCAAAGCACTGCGCAGCACGAGAGCTTCGGCGTATTCGCTTTTGCCGCTGGCAGCGCCGCCGATAACCAGCGTCAGCATTGTGGGGTGTACGGCGCAATGCCGCCCTCCGCAAAGGAATAGCACCCCTCGTACACCGCCAGCGCCATGTCCCACAGTGGGATACTGGCCACTGCGCCGGTACCCTCGCCCAGATGCAGCCCGGCGGTAAGCAGGGGCGTTTTGCCCAGCGCGTCCAGCACCAGCCGGGCGGCAGGCTCGGTGGAGCAGTGGCTGGCAAACACGGCCTTGGCCGCTGCCGGGCACAGCCGCACGGCGCACAGCGCTGCCACCCCGCTGATGAAGCCATCCATCAGCACGGGCACACCCGCCAGCGCCCCGCCCAGGAACATCCCGCACAGACCGGCGATATCAAAGCCGCCCAGTTTGCCCAGTACGTCCAATACGTCATCGGGGTCGGGGGCATTGCAGGCAATGCCCCGCCGGATGGCATCAATCTTGCGGGCAAGCCCTGCATCGGAAAGCCCTGCACCGCGCCCAGTCATGGTCTGCACCGGCTGTGCCAGCAGCACGGCGGCTACGGCGCTGGAGGTGGTGGTGTTGCCAATGCCCATCTCGCCGGTGGCCACAAGTCCGTAGCCCTCGGCGGCAAGCTGCCGGGTCAGGGAGATGCCCCGGCCAATGGCCTCCACTGCCTCGGCGCGGGTCATGGCAGGGCCTTTGGTAAAGTCCGCAGTCCCGGCGGCAATGCGGCAGTCCCGCACGCCGGGTACGGGCGCACCGGCAATGCCCAAATCCACCGGCAGCACATCGCAGTGCGCCGCCTGTGCCATCCTGCATACGCTGGTGCGCCGCGCAGCAAGGTTCTCGGCTACGGCGCGAGTCACGCTTTGGCCGGTCTGGCTTACGCCCTGCGCCACCACGCCGTTGTCCGCACAGAGCACCACCACCGCTCGGCGGGAAAAATCAAACTGCGCTGTGCCGGTCAGCGCAGCGGCATCTTCCAGCAGGGTCTCCAGCGCGCCCAGCCCGCCCAAGGGCTTGGCAAGGCTGGCCCAGTGGGTATGGGCGGCGGCGCGGGCGGTTTCGTCCGGCGGGGTGATAGCAGCAGGCAGCTGCATCAGTTCAGCTTCGGTCATTTTCGTCATCCTTTGTGTTTTAAAAAGTGCTGCGCCGCCTGTACAAAGCGGCGGGACAGGGCAGTGCCCGCCCAGTAAAGATGCGGGAAACCAGCATACAAATGCGCGTTTGCAAAACCGCATTCCCACTGCCTTTTTTTAGCTTTGCACACAGAAAAGTCTGTACCATTTTCGGAGGAATCCCAGTGGTGAAATTCGTGGACGAGCAGCGTTTCTCCGGCGTGGAAAAGCATACTGTCGGCCTTTGCCGTCATGGCGGCATAGCCAAAGCGCACCAGCCGCCCGGTGTTGTGCCCGCTGCCCGGCAGCACACCCGCCATGGGGTAAACCTTGCTGTCTGTGCCCTCCAGCGTCTGCCCTAAGTACAGAAAGCCGCCGCACTCGGCAGCGGTGGGCAGCCCCTCTTGCCCTGCGTCCCGGATAGCAGCACGCAGGGCGATGTTCTCACTCAGCTGACGGGCGTACAGCTCTGGGTAGCCCCCGGGCAGGTACAGCCCGCCGATATTTTCCGGCAGGGCGGCATCCCGCAGCGGGCTGAAAAATGCAAGCTCTGCACCCGCATCCCGCAAGGCGTCCAACGTTTCAGCGTAGGCAAAGCAGAAGGCTTCATCCCGCGCTACGGCAATGCGAACGGAGGGCGTGCACGGCGCGGCAAGCGGCGGTGCAGCCGGGGCAGGGCGGTCAGTCAACACTGCCAGCTGTGCCCAGTCCAGCACAAGGGCATCGGCTAATTGCAACAACTTTTGCTGCAAGTCAACGATCTCCCCGGCAGTTTTCAGCCCGAGGTGGCGGCTTTCGATGACGCACCCCGGCAGATGGGGCAGATACCCCACCACCGGTAGACCGGTCTCGGCTTCCAGCATCGGGCGCAGCGTTTTGTACAAGGCTTCAGAGCAATCATTGAGCAGAATGCCCACGATATGGCTGGGTGTGCGGAACTGCAAAAGCCCCCGCAGCTCGGCGGCAAGGGTGATGCTTGCCCCTTTTGGCTGCACTACCAGCAGCACCGGCAGCGCCAGCGTATCGGCCAGCTCCCAAGCGCTTGCACGGGTTGTCAGTCCCTGCCCGTCGTAAAAGCCCATGGCACCCTCGCATACGGCAGCGCCGTGCCCGGCGGCATACCGGGCGTAAAGCGTGCGCACCGTATCCGGGGCAGAGAGGTAGAGGTCTAAATTGTGGCTTTCCACCCCAAGCGCGCTGCGGTGGAACATGGGGTCGATATAATCCGGCCCGCACTTGAAGGCGCAAGGGTCAGTCCCGCGCCGCTGCAAGGCGGTCAGCACGACACAGGTAACGGTGGTCTTGCCGCTGCCGGAGCGCGGCGCGGCGATGAGAAACTGCATCATGTCCGTGCCCCCGTAATGAGGAACACCGGGTTGTTAGCCATCAGCAAATGCAGACTGCCCGCCGTTTTTGTGCGGCTGACGGCGATCTGTGTTACCTCCGCAGAAAGGCCGTGGGCGGTCAGGGCAGCTACGGCAGCACTGAGCGTTTCCAGCGCAATGGCGGCAACGCACAGCCGGGCAACTGGATTTTTGTGCAGCACGGCGTCTATAACAGCGTCCATATTGCCCTTTGTGCCGCCGATAAATACAGCATCCGGGGCGGGCAGCATGTCCAAAGCTTCAGGCGCTTTGCCTTCGATCAGGGTTAGATTGTAAGCGGAAAATTTCTCCCGGTTTTGCTGGATCAGTGCACAGGCCTCCGGGTCACACTCCACGGCGTATACCTGCCCGGCAGGGGCGGCAAGTGCCAGCTCCACGCTCACGCTGCCGGTGCCCGCGCCCACGTCCCATAGGGTATCCGTGGGGGTGACCGCCAGCTTTGCCAGCGCGGCGGCGCGCACCTCCTGCTTTGTCATGGGCACAGCGCCCCGGATAAAAGCATCGTCCGGCAGGCCGGGGGTGCGGCGGGACGGCAAAGCCTCCCGTTCGATGAGCAATACGCTCAGCGGTGCAAAGCTTTGCTCTGCCAGTTCCCGGGCAAGGCCAAAGCGGATGGCTTCTGCAGGGGTGCCAAGGTTTTCGCCCACAAGGGCGTGAGCAGCGCCCAGCCCGGCGGCGGTCAGTTTGGCGCAAAGGGTGGCAGGGGTGTCCCCGCCGCCGGTGAGGAAAAACACCTGTGGATGCGCCAAAACCTCGGCTACCGGGTCGCAGGCACGGCCATGGGCCGATACCAGTTTCCAGTCCTGCCAAGGGCGTCCCACTGCTGCGGCTAAAAGCTGCACGCTGGAAAGCCCGGGCAGCACCCGGACGGAGTATCCCATGACCCGCAGCAGGGGCAGCAGCTTTGCCGCACCGGAGTAAAACCCGGTGTCGCCGCTGTACAAAACAGCGGTGTCCGTATCCGGCTGTGCGGCAAGACACGCAAGGATTTCCTCCGGCTTATACACGGCCTTGCGGTCAGCAGTGCACCCCGCCGGTAAATGCTCCAACAGGCGATTTGCCCCAAGGATGAGCCCTGCGCTTTGCAGCGCAGCCAGTCCTTGCGCGGTCAGGCTTTCCGGGCAGCCGGAGCCCATTCCGATCAGAGAGATCATACCAGAACCTCCTTACAGCGTGCCAGAATTTGTGCGGCAGTTTGTCCATTTTCGGCCGGGCGACGCACCACGATCAGTTGTGCACCGGTGTCCTGCGCGGCCTGTGCTTTTTCGGCAAAGCCGCCCACGGCACCGCCGTCCTTGGTGACCAGATACCGGATGGAGAATTGTTTTATCAGGGCGCAGTTCAGCGCATAGCTGAATGGCCCCTGCATGGCAATGATGTTCTTATGTGGGATACCGGCGGCCTCGCAGGCGGCAATGCCCTCCCGCGTGGGCAGCACCCGGGGGAACAGCCGCTCCGGGCTGAGCGCCGCAAAGGCGGCAAGCTCTTTCGCGCCGGTAGCCAGCAGCACATTGCCGCTGCACCCGGCCAGAAATGCAGCCGCGTGGGCGGCGGTGGCAAACACCATGCTCCCGGCAGGCAAGGGGCTTTCTTCCCGCAGCAGTCGGTGATACTCCACCCCGGCCACGGCACATGCAGCCCGGATGTTTTTTGTGGCGTCCACCGCGTAGGGGTGGGTGGCGTCTATGCACAGGGCAGCGCCCTGTAAAAGAGCGGTCATTTCCTCGGGGGTCAGCCGCCCGCAGTGCACGGTGATGCCGTCTGCTTTGCCCTGTTCCTCTGCACCCAGCGGGGTGGCAACACTGACCAGAACCTCTGCTCCCAGCGCCGCCAGCTGCCGGGAGAACACCCGCCCCTCGGTAGTGCCGCTAAAAACCACTGCCTTCATCTGCGGTACCCCCGTGGGGTGACCATTCTGCCGCCCAGCTGCTTTGTGGCGGCGTTGCCGATGTACACGGTGGTAAACATATCCACCGCAGTGTCTTTCAGCTGGGCAAGGGTCAGGATTCGGGCGGTCTGACCCTCCCGGCCGATGTTGCGCACAATGCCGCAGACGGTATCGGCGCTTTTGCCACTTTCCAGCAGGATGCACACCGCCCTTGCCAGATAGTCCGGCCTGCCCTTGGAGGAAGGATTGTACAGTGCAACGCAGAAATCCCCCATGGCGGCGCAGGCCAGCCGCTTTTCGATCATTTCCCAGGGAGTCAGCCGGTCCGAAAGGGAGATCACGCAGAAATCATGGGCCAGCGGTGCGCCCAGCACTGCCCCGCCGCTGAGGGCAGCGGTCAGCCCGGGCACGACTTCCACGGCAACATCCGGGTAGTCCGGGGCAAGTTCCAGCAGGGGGCTTGCCATGCCATACACCCCGGCATCGCCGGAGCAGACCAGAGCCACCCGCTTGCCGGTGCGTGCTTTTTCCAGCGCCCAGCGGCAGCGGTCAAGCTCCTGCGTCATGCCGGTGGCGTAGTATTCTTCGCAGGGAAATTCATCGCGGATGAGGTCAAGGTAGACCTTATACCCGCAGATAGCGTCAACGCTTTCCAGCGTATTTGCGGCCTGCTGGGTCATATAAAAAGGCTCGCCGGGGCCAAGCCCCACGACATAGACTATCTTCTCGGGACGGTCAATATCGATTTCCATCACGTCAAACATTCTGCCACCTCCAGTCCGGGGCATAGGGCCGCACGGCCAGCGCAAAGGTCACGCCGCTGCAGGCAAATTTCGGGTAAAACAGGCTGCCGTCTGCGTCCAGCACAGCCGCCCGCTCACAAACATTATCCACTCCGGTCACGCGTTGTACAAAAGGGGAGGGGGTGAACTGCCCGGGCAAGCTGCGCAGCTGTGCGGCAGAGTAAAACCGCACCGGCCAGCCACGCGCCTGACAGAAGGCCAGCAAGCCCGGCTCGTTCTGCTTCAGGTCGATGCTTGCGGCGGCGGTAACTGCCCGCGCAGCAAAGCCGTACCGGGTGCAGAAGGCGGCAAAGGCAGCTTCCAGCGTTTCAGCGCTTGTGCCCCGCTTGCAGCCGATGCCCAGCACTCCGATGCGCGGCACAAGATGCAGTGCCTGCCCGGTGGGGCAAAGGGTGAGTGCAAAGTCGGCTTTTTCCGGGGGATCAGCGGGGAATAACCCTGCGGGCACGGTGCCTGTTACCGGGAAATCAGCCCGGTAATATACCGGCTGCCCGGCCAGTAATTTGCCGCTGACCAGCTTGATGCGCTCCGGCTCCAGCACCATGCAGTTTTGGTGCTTTGCCCACTCGTCCACCGCAAAAATGCCGTGGGCATCGGTGGCGGTGGTGATCACCGGCACGGCTCCGCATACAGCGGCAATGGCCCGCGCAAGATCATTTGCGCCGCCCAGATGTCCGGACAGAATGGGCACGGCAAACCGCCCGCATTCGTCCACCACTACCACAGCCGGGTCGGTAGTCTTGCTCTTGCAGTGGGGCGCGATGGCCCGCACCGCAATACCCGCAGCCCCTACAAATATCAGCGCATCAGAATGCACAAACTGTGCGCTTGACCATTCTGCAAGAGAAACACCATCCCGCCCGCACCGGGCAACACTGCCGGGCAAGGCGACGGCCAGACGCTTTGCTAGCGCAAGGCCGGTATCCGTAAAGGCAAGGTAAGCGCGGGTCATACCGGTTCTCCTTTGCGGAATTCGGTGGTAAAGGCGGGGTCGTACAGCTTGCTGCGCTCGTACTGCGTGCCGAGAAAATCTCCCACTACGATAAGTGCCGTCTTGGTAATGCCCGCTGCACGGGTGCTCTCAGCCAAAGAACCAACTGTGCACCGCACGATTTTTTCTTCCGGCCAGCTGGCCTTGTACACCACGGCGGCGGGGGTGTCCGGTGTATACGCGCCCTGCAAAAGCGCCGTCTGCACCTTGTCAATCAGCCCGATGGACAGGAAGATCACCATGGTCGCGCCGTGGGCGGCAAGGCTTGCCAGCTTTTCCCGCTCCGGTACCGGGGTGCGCCCCTCCATGCGGGTGATGATGACCGTCTGGCTGACCGTGGGTAACGTGTACTCGGCGTTCAGCGCGGCGGCGGCACCGCAAAAGCTGGAAACACCGGGGGTATCATCGTAAGCAATGCCGTCGGCGTCCAGCGCATCCATCTGCTCCCGGATGGCACCGTACAGGCAGGGGTCGCCAGTGTGTAACCGCACAGTGCTTTTACCGGCAGCTTCCATCCGGCGCATCACGTCCAGTACCTGCTCCAGCGTCATCTCGGCGCTGTTATAGATAGCACATCCCGGCTTTGCCAGCCCCAGTAGCGCCGGATTGACCAGACTGCCTGCGTAAATAATGCAGTCTGCGGCCTGTAAAAATGCTGCACCGCGCTGGGTGATCAGATCCGGTGCGCCGGGCCCGGCGCCCACAAAATGTACCATGTGCATTACTCCTTCCATTCGTCTAACAGGCGGGCGGCAGTTTCGGTCTGTCCCAGCGGGCCATGCTGGTTTGAAAACAGCACGGCGCCCACCGGAACGCCCCGCCCGCGCGGCGGTCAAGATACAGCTGGATGGCGGCAAGCAGGCTTTGCAGCACCGGCTCCCGCAGTCCGGCTGTATCCAGAATCTCCAGACAGGCATCCGTGGTGGCTGCATTGTACAGTGCGGTGCACACCTCTCGGTCAGCACCGCACAGGGCAGCATGGGTGCAGAACAGCTCCGTGCGGCAGTCTGCCGTGTGGGAATGGGTGTTCATAATGCCGCCCGCCAGCTTGCACAGCTTGCCGATATGCCCCACCAGCAGCACCTGTTTGAAGTGCGCCGCCGCTGCAATATCCAGCGTATCTCCGATAAAGTTTGAAGTTTTGACCACCGGGATATCAGCAAACTGCGGGTATGTTTCGTGCAGATAGTCCAACCCGTAATTGCCCGGGGCAAGGATGAGCCGCCGGTGGTCCTTTGCCCGCAGCGCCGCCTGATTCATCTCCAGCTGGATGGTGTCCAGAATGGCCTGCTGGCTCATGGGTTCCACAATGCCGCTGGTGCCCAGCACCGACAGCCCGCCCTCCACCCCGATATGGGGGTTAAAGGTGCGCCGGGCTACCTCCTCGCCGCCGGGGATGGAGATAGTCACGGCAAAGCCGCCGGGGTAACAGGCGGCTTCCGCCTCCCGGCGCAGCGCCTCGGTGATCATCTGCCGGGGCACATGGTTGATGGCGGCCTGCCCAACCGGCTGGTCCAGCCCGGGCTTCGTCACCTTGCCCACCCCCGCGCCGCCGGTAATGCGTATCTCGGGCGTGCCGGGCAGCAGCGTCACCGTGGCGGTCACCGGCAGACCGGTGGTCACGTCCACATCGTCGCCGCCGTCCTTTTCAATGGCGCATTCCGCACCCTCGGCAACGGTGCGGCAGAACAGGGGGCAACCCCTACCACAATGCCTTTCGGCGTGCGCAGGGCGACGGTTTCCGGTGCGTGCCGGTCAGCAGCAGCCGGGCGGCCCCGGCAGCGGCCAGCGCCGCACAGGTGCCGGTAGTGTACCCGCAACGCAGCAGCTTCTGCCCGCTGCGCACATAGTGCTCAAATTGGGGCTTTTCCGGCTTTGGTGGACCAAAAACAGCGCTGTACTGTTCCTCGGTCAGGCCGTAGAGCGCTTTGATATTTTCCCGGGCAAAGGCCTGTGCCCGGGACATGGGCGCAGAAACGCCGTGCGGCGAAACGCAGACCACCGCGTCCGCGATCTTCTGCGCCATGTCCAGTTCGTGCAGGGTCACGATGACCGCAAGCTGCTGCTCATGCGCCAGTTTTTGCAAAATGGTCAGCAGCTCTATCTTGCCTTTTACATCTAAAAATGACGTGGGCTCGTCCAGCAGAAGCACCTGCGGCTGCTGACAGACTGCCCGCGCCAGTAAAATGCGCTGCCGCTGTCCGTCACTGACGCAGTTGAAGTCCCGGTTGGCCAGATGCGCCGCGCCCACCAGCTCCAGCGCATTCTGTATCTGCTTTTTGTCCTCGGCGGAAAGGATGCCCAACCGCCCGGTGTAGGGGATGCGTCCTGCCGCCGCAAACTCAAAGCAGGTGGTCAACTCGGTGCGGCGGGTGTGGGGCAGCATCAGCGCCAGCTTTTGCGCCCGGGCGTTGCCGGGGATGCGGGCAAGCTCCTGCCCGTCCAGCAGCACCGCGCCGCCCAAAGGGGCCAGCTGCCCCGCCAACGTTTTGAGCAGGGTGGATTTGCCTGCGCCGTTCGGGCCAATGAGCGCCAGCACCTGCCCCTTGGCAGCGCCCAGCGCGATATCCCGCGCAAGGGCAGCTTTGCCGTAGCCGATGGCAAGGGCGTTGGTTTCAACAGAGTACTTCATCGCACATCCTCCCGGTTGCGGCGCAGCAGCAGCCCAATGACCACCGGCGCGCCGAATACGGCGGTGACCGCGCTGATGGAAAGTTCCATGGGCGCAAAGCGATCAGATCACACAGCAGGCAGAACGCCGCCCCGCCCAAGCAGCACCCGGGCAGCACATACAGCGGGCGGGCACTGCCCAGCAGCTGCTTGACAAGGTGCGGCACCGCGATGCCCACAAAAGGAGATAGGCCCGGCAAAGGCGGTAACGCAGGCGGCCAGCAGGCTGGAAAGCAGCACCAGCAGGGCCCGCAAGGCCATATGTAGTCAGGCGATGTGCAAAACTGGCCGTGCGTTAAAAATGTCAGCACCATTACCAGCGCCAAACACGCCAGCTTTGCTCCGCTGGAAATGCCCATGACAAAGGGGCCGGCAATGCCGGCACTGCCTTTGCGCCAATTTTTCCAAGTTGTTGTTGCAGGTAGATAGAGCAGCATCGGAAACCGGCGCCAGCGTTTTGCCAGTGGGCTGCGGCCATCAGCTGCCGCCCGCGGGGCAACGGCTTTGCACCGTGACTGGGTGATGGAGAAAAACGCCACCGTTTTGCCAGCTGGTTTTCAGCGGGGCGCCTCCTGCAAACCTGTTCCGTCCTGTTTGCCCAGCAGAATGCCGGCCTACA
>VOFI01001549.1_pt1 | contig 50000 bp, 101 predicted proteins | sample 5384131 | NCBI WGS metagenome assembly VOFI01 (sample SAMN12384728, study PRJNA508395) | human gut metagenome | isolation source: healthy gut H | host: Homo sapiens
GCCTTCTAATGCCGCCATCTTTGCTTCTAATGCGTTGACCGTAGGGCTGCCCAGCCTTGTGTACATGAAATCTGCACTTTCCAGATCAAAGAGCTTTGCTACATCCTCAGCGTTATAATATCTGTATGTAGTATTCTGAACGATAGGCAGTACCTGTGGCTACCCGCTTTTCTGCCTTGTATCCTGCCTGGATACAGTTGGTATTGAATTTATAATCCGTCATTATTTCACTTCCTTACGATAAAATCTTTGCCTAATATTGTATAACATTTGGCACAGATTAGCAAGCACGACATACAATATGATGAGGTGATTTATTTGATAAAAATCTACGGCGTGTTTTTTACCATGATAATCGGTATCATACTGCAGCATACATATGAGTGGTCTGATAAAAATCCATTTATCGCAGTCCTGGCTCCTGTCAACAGCAGTGTCTTTCAACATCTGAAGCTGCTCTTTACACCGTACATGCTCTGGGTACTGGTAGAATATGAACATTATGGACAGTATGAAAAATTTCATCCCGATCAAAGCGGTTTCCCTCTTCGCCGGGATGTTTATCATCGTGTTGCTATTAAATTTATCCGTAAAGGCCTTGCGAAGGAATGTCTGCCGAATAGGTATGGCTGCTTTCGTAATTGCCACATTGACTGCTTTTGGTCTGGATTACTATTTGACTGCCAGCAATCTCCGCGTTCTGCCAGCAGCAAATCTGTCCGGCAGTCTGCTGCTCTTTCTCATCGCACTGGCCATGTCGTTTTTTACCTTTTATCCGCCTGACCATCCCTTGTTCAGCGATCATTTTCGTTCTTCGAACTGATACTGCAGATTCCGGCGATGGCGCCGAAGAGCACGCCTGCCACCGGCCAGATGATCCAGCTCCTGCCCCAGTCCTCCGTCAGGAAGCTGTAAGCTAAGTAAATAGCAACAATCAAGGGCCAGTAAATTGCCGCAACCTTGTCGATCAGTTTGTTTTTCTTCCTTTCAACTGTATAGTCGCCTTTTTTTGCAGGAGCACGTCGTAACACCCATAGGGCATGCCGGCTGTAATTAGAATGTAGACGCCTGCCGCTACGAATAATAGCAGCAGTGAAACGGCAGCGCCAATCTTTGCGGCTTGTGACTCGTCAAAGATAATCCCTGCGACAATTGCTGGAATCACGCCGATAATGATAAGGCTGACACCTATTGCCATTTTCCGTCCGAAAGTTGATCTTGCTTCCTCCTGCATTTTTCCCAAATATAGTTTTAGCGCCCGGTTCCAGTTCAAAGACTTCTTGCTGCAGGTATTCGTATTTCGACATAGAAACCCCATTGACGATGAAAAAGAACGACCGCTGCAGCAACCATGCCGAAAAAGCACGATTAGTCCCATGGCTGTTGGCGCGGCAGCATCAGTTCGTACGCCACTGTTGATGAGAAGAATGGGAGAGCAGATGCAGAGCACTACGCCGATTCCAATCTTTCTGGCATACTGCCTCATGTCGTCCAGATACTCCTTGCCCCGACTCAAGTTGATTTTCATCGATGGCTTTCTCTTATCTTCGTTAATTGTAATGGAAGGCGCGGATTTCTCCCCTGATTCCCCAGTTCTCTGATTAATTCCTCCATATTTCCGAATTCCGAAATGACGATACCGATGGCTTCGTTCTCGCTTTTGCCTTCCGCTTTCAGTTCTACATATTTGTCTTCCATCATTGAAGCCATTTCCCTTTTGCTTTTTCTGACTTCTTCCGTGTCCGAAGCTGTGTAAACATGCTGTCTAAGTAATTTAAAATAATCTCCATTATAGCCCTTCTTTCTGATAAATCTCTACTACTTTTTGTCACTTGCCATTCCAAGCATTTTCTTCAGTATCGTCTTCCCTCTTTCGGTTATCCTGTAATAGGTCCTCTGTTTGCCGCCGGATTCTCCTCTTCCTGCAAAGGATTCCACATACCCATTCTTTTCCAGTCTGGTAAAAGCAGAATACAGCGTCGTCTCTTTGATGATATATTTTTCTTCGGAAAGCTCTCTGATCATCTTGGAAACCTGGTAACCGTAAGAAGGCTGATCCATGAGCAGAAACAGGATGATGGTATCGTTGTACCCTCTGATAACGTCACTGCTAATCAATATTCTCACCTCAAGCTCTATTACGACTATAGTAGTACGACTGTCGTAGTAATTTATAGTCTCATCATAACACAACTACTACGACAGGTCAAGTAGTTAGAGAAACAAATTACTTAAGCCGTTGAATAACACCTTAAACCGTATGGAAAATACCGCAAAAGCGACGTAAATCATGGTATACTGTAAAAACGATTATTGAAGGGAAGTGTTCTAATGCTGGCTTTGATTTGTGACGATCTTGCAGAGGATCGCAGAGTACTTACAGAATACTGCGCTCGCTACGGGAAAGAAAAAGAAATTAAAATTACAGACCTTACAGTATGAAAAATGCCGGCGCTTTACTGCAGAGCAAAGAAGTGATGCATGCAGACATTTTGTTCCTGGATATTTATATGGGAGGGCGCCTCAGGTATTGACGCTGCAAACATCCTCAGAGGCAAAGGATATAACGGCACCCTCATTTTCACGACTACCAGCCGTGAACACTATGCAGAAGGTTTTGATCTTGCGGCTGCTCATTACCTAATCAAACCGATAACCTGGGGAATCCTTCTGTGAGGCAGTTGGCCGCTGCAATAAAATTGAGAGTTAGAGAAAAAATACATAAGGGTCAATATCGGACGTTCTGAACTGAACGTAGATGTTGATGGCATCCGCTATATCGAAGTCTACGGTCACAAGACCATCATCAGCACCATACGAGGAGAGATTAACGTTACCCAATCGCTGACAGCATTGGAACAGACTTTGCCCAGCGACACTTTTCTCAAATGCTATCGCTGTTTTTTAATTAATATGAATTACGTACATCGCATTGAAGGGGAGGTCTTTTCTTATGAAGGATAATCGCGAAATTCCAATTTCAGAGATAAACGTTCCCCAGATCAAAAATATTTATCTGGACTACCTATTCAGCAAAATGGAGGACGAGACGTGCTAGAATCTTATCTGTCTGCATTTTTTAGTTACCTTTATCATTAGCGGCAGCGCTGCTCTGCTATGTGTTTTTGTGTCGTAAGAGATGCATTAATAAAAAAATGGTCCATAATTCTGATCCAGAGCCTGATATTCGCGAGCCTTAATGGATGTGTTTTTTCTGCCTGTGTTGCACTTTGGGGAGAGGATTATTACATTTTCATGTATGGCGTGTGCATCCTGTGTGGCTGGCAGTATTTGTACAAAGTTACAAAGGAAAACCGCATCTGGCTCTTTTTCCTCATCTGCATGACCTTCAGCTTTCTCTTTTTCTGCGCGTCTGTCTCCTACCTGTTCTATGCCATCTGGATGCCAGCGGCGTCCTCTGGTCTCTATATTTATAAAGATGTTCTATTTTTTGGCTCGCCCCTCATTCTATTCTGGTATCCTTTTTTACTGTTACATGCGAAAGCTCTATCTGAAGGTCAGGAGGCTGTTTATCCCACATATGTGGAGGCTCTGTATTCTTCCAGTGATGTTTTCTTTTCTGTTATGGCTGCAAAGCGTAATTCTTCCAGGAGATATGGTTGGCGTTGCTGTCAGCTGTATCCTGAAGGGCTTTATCGTTTTCTGTTCTTTCCCTGACCTATTCTCAGATGTCCAGCGCATTGAATAATGCAGAGAAGGCTATCGGAGAACAGGAACGCAGAAAGTTCCTGGCTCATCAGTTTGATCTGCAGAAGACCCGTATGGAGGATCTGGAAGCTCACGCAGAGGAAATGAGAAGAATTCGTCACGACCGGCGTCAGCATGTAGAAGTGTTGAAAGGTCTCCTGGCAGAAGGTAATGTGGCAAAGGCGCGGGAATATCTGCAGGACTACGAGGATTCCATCAGCAAGAATATACAGCCGCCTTTTGTGCTGCAACTTTGCCGCAGATACGATCTGCAGCCGCTATCAGGCCCTGGCAAAACAGTCAGGAATCAAGACAATCCTCTCCCTGTCTCTGTCTAAGAATCCCGGCGTATCCGGCAGTGATCTTGCCGTAATCTTAGGAAATCTCTGGGAAAATGCAATTGCTGCTGCCCTCGACGCCAGTTCAGAGCAGTTCATTCGACTCAAAGTCGTGGAGAAGCACGAAAAGATATTCATCCGCATGGAAAACAACTTTGGAAATATCGTGCTTCGAGATGATGGCAGATATCTTTCAACCAAGGCGGGCAGAAATTACGCTGAAGGCATAGGGCTGTCCAGCATCAAAGCCGCCGCGGCAAAGTACGGCGGCATTGCTGAATTTTCCCATAACGAAGATGTTTTTTACTTCTTCCATCCTCCTTTACCCCCAATTATACATAAACAAAGAAAAACTGCCTGACCGGCAGTTTTTTCTATGTATAATGATTTACTTAAACTTGTTTTCCGGCCACATAACCCGTGCGCACCGCTTCCATGACGCTGCCCACTTCGCTGGCGTCGCCGACAACATAGACCTCAGCACAAAGATCTCTGATCTCATCAGCAAGCTGATGGTTCGGTCTGTCTTTGTGGCGATGACCACAGTGCCTGCAGGTATGATCTTTTCTCCTGCTGGACCTTCGACCACGACTTCCTGATTTCTGATTTCTTTACATTTCGTTTTCAGCAGAATCGCGCAGCCCAGTTCTTTGATGTGTGACTTCAGTACAAATCTGGTCGTTTCCACCATATTCGTCATCAAATGATCTGTCATTTCCACCACTGTAACATGTTTTCCTGCCTTTAGCAGATATTCTGCAGTCTCACAGCCTACAGTTCCGCCGCCGATGATGACCACATCGTCTGCTGCAGGCGCGCCCAGGAGAATCTCCTTTGCGTTATATACGTGTGCCTTCTCAAAGCCAGATATCGGTAAGGATGCAGGAATGACCCTGTGGCAGCGATCACTGCGTCAGGCTTTAGGGCTTCTACATCCTCTCTGGTGATCTTTTTGCCAGTTACTACATGGAAGCCTCTGTACTCACTCTGCTTTTCCATATAGGGGATATAGTCCGCCAAATTTTTCTTTATACGGCGGTACGACAGCCGGAATCAACTGGCCGCCCAGGCGATCTTCCGCCTCATATACCGTCACATCGTGACCTCTCATGGCGGCTACTCTTGCTGCCTCTATGCCAGCAGGGCCGCCGCCAATGACCATGACCGTCTTCTTTGTTTCCGCAGGAGGCAGAGAATCGTCGTTGTTGTCGTGACCTAAAACCGCATTGACAGAGCAAATCAGCTCACCGTCATTCATCAGCTGATTATCCATACATTTCTGACATCCAATGCAAGGTCGCGCATATGGATAGGTGCCGCCTGCAATCATGTTCGGCCGCTCTGGTTCAGTAATCATGCCGCGGCCCATATGAATGAAATCGGCTATGCCGGAAGTCAATGCACCTTCCGCCATGACAGGATCATAGGTTCTGCCTCCGGCGATCAGTGGAATCGTGATGGCAGGTAAGCCTCTGCCCTTCCATATTGGGCCGCTCCTCACCTTCGGCAATCATGGCTTTTCTGACCATGCCAGCCAGAGGCAGTGCCATTCCCTTTGGCTGACCACCGGCCGGTATGTCTTCAAGTGTTGCAACATCGCTCCAATTGCAGGCGATGACTTCGATTGCATCGGCTCCAGCCTGCTGCACCAGATAGCAGTTGTAAAGTCCGTCTATCGGCGTGACACCGCCGTTGCGGCCGCCGTCAATGACGTTCATCTTGATCATGACAGGAAAATCTTTGCCGCAGCGTTTTTGATCTTGCGTATAATGTTGCAGGCAAATCTTGCCCGGTTATATGCGTTCCCGCCATACTCGTCGGTTCGCTGATTGGCCGTAGAGGAGAAAAACTGGGCTACCAGATAGTAACCTGCTCCGTGAATCTCCACAGCATCATAGCCTGCTTTTTTTTTTTGCACGGACAGCTGCATCCGCATACTTATCTTCCAGTGCCACAATTTCGTCGTGGGTGAAAGCCCGCGGCGTTTCTCCCGTCAGTCCGGTGACAAAGCTGTAAGGCATCGCCACCTCTGAAGGAGCCGCCGCCGGCTGCCCCAGTGCATGGAGGACGGAAAGATTGGCGCCTCTTCCCGCGTGGCTCAGCTGGATGGCACATTTGGCTCCATATTTGTGAATGGTGTCCGTCAGCTTTGAAATCCCGGTATGTATTTGTCATCGCTGAGGGCAATATAGTGTACCGTGTTGATACCCAAGGGTGGATCCACACAAGTTACTTCTGTGATAAGCAGGCCGGTGCCGCCTTTCGCATTGGCAGCATAGCGATTGATAATCGGTTCGGTAACAAACCCCTCCTCTCCAGCATCCGTACCCATCGGCGGCAGCACGATTCTATTTTTCAGCTCCATCGTGCCAATTTTTCCAGGTGACAATAGCTTTGAAAACTCTGTTTGACTCATAACAGGTTCCTCCTCTCATTTGTGAACATGATTCGCTTTTATATTTTCATTATAGCACGGCATATCTTGCATTGCAATTATTTTGTGAATTTAATTCACTTATACGTTTCTGGCGATTGACAGTTCTGCTTTTTCAGTGCTATACTGAAAAACAATGAAGAAAAACAGAGGAGAATACAATGAACGGAACATCACCAAAGTACCAAAGAACCCACGAAGAATTAAAAAACAGGCTCTCGACCTGTTTTTAAGTAAAGGATATGAAGCGTCGTCAATACAAGAAATCACACACAAAACCGGCCTCTCCGTAGGCGCTTTTTACCGTCATTTTGCATCAAAAGAAGCCATCTTTGCTGAAATCTGGGACGATTACGCCGGTGCCAACATTGAACGCACTTAAAAGAGGTGGAAAAGACCACCTCCCTGCTCTCTGCCATGGACTATCTGCTTGCAGAAAACGAAAACTTCTCGAAAAATGAGACGACCAACAAACTGTACGCCATCTATGCGTCTCTTTGCAGTCTCCCAAAACTAGATACTTTTTCCCCATATCAACCAGTCATCAAAGAAATATCGGCAGATGCTGTATCAACTGATTAAGAAATATTGTGCCGATTTTACGGAAGAAGAGGCGATTACCACTGCCAACGCAATGCACTGCTTGATGAACACCTATTCCATGCGCAACGCCGACGCTTTTCAAGCTTTTCACTTTGAACGGAATGCCTTCCGAAAGTGCATTCTCACACTGCTTCGTTTGTAAGATTAAATTCCTAATCTACGATATGGCTTCTCTCTCACTCTTTCCTTTTCTTCCGCGTTGCTTTGCCAACGAAAAGGCAGCATAGGCCAAAGCGCCTACATTTCCTGCAATCATATCAGTAACAGTATCCACCATGCCTCTCTGCATGCCGCCTCCGGCCAGCTTGTCTGCCGTAAACTCAAAAGATTTCCCAAATTCCAGCCCCAGCGCTGGAAAAGAAAAACGCGAAGCAGACAGCTGGAATCATCAGTTTTTCCAATTGCTTTTCGTCTGTAAGACCAAAACGCTTGAGCAGATATGTAATAATCATCATGCCCAAGGTAGCCAGCAGAATGCCGCTAAAAAAGTGGACAATTTTGTCATAAGGGCCGAAAGATCTATACAAATCCATAACTGATCCCATCGGCGAAGCAAAAATACGAAAGCCAGACCGGCGTAATAAAGGCCGTCAGAAACTTTAAAAATCTTTGCCGCAATCAAAGCGGCCAAAATTGATCCGTAAGAGCCGATGACATTGGTCATCGGCGGATTGATTCCAGAGCAAAAAGCCGTTATGGCTGCTCCTGTCGTTGCAGCGACTAAGGCGATTAGCGCCAATACCCTTTTTTTCATTTCTATATCATCTCCAAAATTAATCTATTATGCAGTATAACATACATCAAAAGGAAAGAAAATGCAAAAATTTATCATATCTTCACAGTTTCGTGATATGATTGTTTTTGGATTTTTATGGAGGTGTCTCTTGCATATAGATGAAAAAAAGAAAAAATGGCTTTGCAGCCTACTGCTGTTCATCGTGATTACAGCTGTCATATTTTTTTTGGTCAAGAACGACTACGGTCTTTATCAGGCGACCATAGGAAAGGTCACTGCGGTAGAAGATACTCATGTAAAAAAACGCGAACAGGCTTTGACGGAACCCATGAATATGAGGAAAAGTATTACGAGCAGACGATTACGGCCAAGCTGATGAACGGAATCCACAAGGGAAAGACTGTGAGGCTGACCAATACCTATGCTGAATCCACGGTTTACGATACCAAATACAAGGCAGGAGATGATGTCTTCGTCGAATCTTTGGAAAGTTCGTCTAATGATGGCCCCTGATTGGCAAAGTCGCCGGCATCAAGCGCGACCATTACGTGGTGTTGGTGCTGACCCTTCTATTCGGTCTCTTCCTTTTTGATCGACGGAAAGAAAGGCACGTTAACTATTTTTAGTTTGGTTCTCAATATGATTGTATTTTACTACATGCTGGTTCTCTATAATCATGGGACGAACATTCTAGCGCTGTCCATCCCTATGGTCATATTCTTCACTGCCATGCTGCTGTTTTTTTGCACGGTATCAGTGAAAAACACTGCTTTCTTTTTGTCGCAACTATGATTACAGTCGCAGTAACCACGGCCATTGCAGCAATTGTCATGAAGTTCAGTGAAATTGACTACACATTTATGGATTACCTGCAGCAGCCATTTGATCCCGTGGACGCCGGCTATATTTTCTTGTCGGAGCTGCTGATCGGGTGCCTCGGCGCAATTATGGATGTCGTCGTCACCGTCATTATGACTGTTAATCAAATGATATCCCATACGCCGGATTTAAACAGCAAAACCTTGATCAAATCCTGTCGCAATGTAGGTGATGACGTGGTCGGAACTATGATCAATATCATGTTTTTTTACCAATATCGCAGCAAGCCTGCCATTTTTCATCCTGTCCATGCGCAACGGCATCGCGGTGCTGACTATACTCAAATATCACGTGTTCTTTGAGCTGGCCAGGTTCCTGGTCGGGAGCATCGGAGTGGTTCTGTCCATTCCAATATCGGGATTTCTGGCTGCCTACTATTATAAACAGCAACGAAAGGCGAAAAAATGTTAATTGTACTTACTGCTATTTTAATTACATTAATCTTACTGATCTGCGGTGACAAAGGCTCCAAATCTATTCTTTCCACCGCGATGAATGCCGGCCTTCTACTGCTTGCAGTTTTTCTAATTTATAGAGGCTTAGATCCAATTTTGATCACCGTTGCCGCCTGCATCCTCATCGCCTGCATCACCCTCTTTATCCCGGAAGAGGCCAACATCAAATCTAAGACCGCCCTGCTCTCCGTAATCCTTGTCATCCTCGTCGTGGTGCCTTTTGTCTATTCTATTGCAGGCCGCGCCTCTATTCAGGGATTTACCAGCGAGCAGTATGAAATTACCGATTCTAACGGCTACACCAGGAATATCGGTATCGATATGCTTTCCTTACAAATTTCCGTCATGATCATCGCTTTGATTGGAGCGGTTACCGATATTGCAGTTGCAATCACATCGTCTATTTACGAAATACGCAGTTCCAATGAAAACATCTCCAAAGCGCAGCTTCTGACCTCTGCCTTCTCTGTCAGCAAAGCGGTGCTCAGCACTTCGATTCATACGATCTTCTACATCTATATTGCCGAGTACATGACCTTGATGATTCAGTATGCCGGCGAGTATTCCTTCGTCAAACTAATCAACAGCAAATCCTTCTGCCAGGAATTCATCTCTATTTCTATCAGCGGTATCGGCTGCTGTCTGGTGGTACCTGTATCCGCACTACTGATGACTTGGGTACTGGAGCGGAAAAGGGCGCAGACAGTCAGAGATATCTAAAATAGGTCCTGCTTCTTGCTGACCAGCCTCTGTATGTGAATTTCTTCTTCAGAAATCACATACAAGACGATATATTCTTCAATAATCAGGTATCTTCGCCCAGGCATCGAAACCTCATCCACGCTTTTACCAGGTAAAGGGAATTCAGTGAACAAGGAAATTCCTTTGAAAAATACGGCTTCTTGTTTGTCTGGCAGGCGAGAGACTGCGTTCTGATAAGTAATTCAACAGTTCCCTCATGTCTTTGATGAAGGTGGTTATACTCCTCTGCATTCTTAAATTCTATCATCAAAAAAATAACTTGGCTTCCAAATTCTTGATTCTGTTCTGCAGTTGCTCATAAGTTTCTACGCTCAATGCCACAATATCGGCGTCTCCATTCTAGGTTAAATAGACTGGTTCTCCGGTTTCCCTGCAATAAGACGATAAATCTGCATAATCATTTCTGATATAACTGGATGATTTGATTTTCATTGTTAATTTCCAACTCTCTTTTAAAATAGCAAGGTTATGATATTTTTCGAATCATCCCATGCATTACTAAATCTACGTTTTCTTGTAAAAAAAAGCTGCCCCTTCTCAGCAGCGATGATGGCCTGCGGGGCAGCTTTTACTTTACATTCTATATTATAGGGTTTCGATTTCTTGCTCTGAAAGGCCTGTACATTCTGCGATAACCGCAAGATCGATGCCCTTTTTGTTTCATTTTCTGCGCGGTTAAACGCACCCCCTTCTTTCATACCTTCTTGTATTCCTTCATCAAACCCTTCACTAAATCCGTCTTCCTTGGAGAGCTCCCTGGCTTCTTCCTCTGTCATCTCCAAAAACAACATGTTAACGGCCTCTTCTCCATGTTTATCGAGAAATTCAGTCAGAATGCCTTCCTCTCTGCATTGCTTCAATATCTTCTGTACGACTTCGTTATTCATCGTGCCTTCCTCCGCATATTTTCAAACAATGGCAACGAATCTGCTGTACTCCCACAATATCTTGCATTTGTTCAGTAACTCCGTTGCGCTTCCTTCATTTACATTATACACCTTTACGGTCAGCTGTAAAGCAGGATTCTCTTCTTCTAGTCTATATTGGTCTGACAGACGAATCGTCTCAAAATCCGGTAACTCTTCTGTGCCGTTATACAGCACGATAAAAGATGGATTGGGAAGAATCAAAGCTTTTCTTCTATAAAATCTTTGTTGGAAAACATGTTCTGTATTATGGTCGAAAAGTAAACCAGATCTCGACAGCCATGTTTTCGTTAATAGTAGATTGATGTTCTACTAGAACGATGTAACGATCTTCAATCGTAAATGCGATATCATTCTTGATGGTTTTGAACAGCACCTCTTCAATCGTCTCAAATTCCAACGGCGTGTCTTCATCATAGTCTGCATCGAAAAGCGCATTATAAAGCTCAATCAAATTTTTCGTCTCGTTGAATAACATACGAAATACGCTGTCCTTATAATTACGTACTAAAGTATCTTCCTTTTTTTTTTCTGTGTTCATAACGGCTATCCTTTCTGACTCATATCTGAAACAAGATCTATGTAAAATATTTACAATTACATCTTACATGAAATTCCCGTATTTGTTCTATGAGAAAGAACCGCAAAATTCGACATCGCCCCTTGTGTCAAATCCTTAATAATTCTTAATTCTTCGCTCTGCTATTGACACCCAATACATATATCATACTATGCTGTTTTTAAACAAACCAAAGGAGCGAGAATCGCATATACTTTTCACAATCTCAATTTATGGATTTATTTTTTCTGACCCTGTATGTTTGTATTCGGTCTGGTATCAGGCATCACAAGAAAATTGATGGCAATGAATATTATTACAGGCCGCTGCTGGTCTCGGCATTCGGTCTGATCATGACTTTGATGCCTTTATATGCGCACGCCTTTGCATAAGTTTTATGATTTAAAAGGAGGTTATTTACGATGAGCGTTAAGAAATCAAATTATCCCTTTAACAAATTAATCCTGCTTCTGCTGCTTTTGCAGCGTTATCGGCATATTTCTGCCGTGGCTGTACTTCAATCGAAGTGTAGACTACACCACAGGTCTTGACTTCCTCGTTGCGCCGCTGTTCTTCTCCGGTCTGGTCGGTTCCATCATCCTCAGTCTGCTCAGGGATCGTTCCCAGATGGTTGACATCGTCAATCTGATCGCCCTGCTGCTGATTCCAGCTTCCCTGTGCTTTCCAGTTTCTGACCTGGCATATCAGGGGGGATTACCGGACGGCTGGATCTTGCCGTCAGCTTCAGCACCGCCCACTATGGGTTTTATCTAACGTTCTTCTCCTCTCTTGCAGCAGCACTGCTCTTTGCCGCCGGGTTGGTCAAAAGGCGCCGCCGGACATAATGCGGTGTCAACGCAAAACGGCGCAAAGTATGCTTTCTTCAATACCTAGCGCCGTTTTTAAGCAGATTGAGAGATAAATTCACCATTTTTAATGCAAAACAGGCACTGCAGACAGTATTTTTCTTTGCAAATGGGCGATTGTTCAAATTAAGCATCCACATTTTATCAGATATAGGATATTCATCAATCATTTCTTCATTCTAAATCCTTATTCCAACAAAAACGGCGTAACGGTTCCTAAAAAATAGACGTTTGCGCCGTTTCGGCTGATTCCACCAGTTTTTATCACTAAGTCCGATTGCTCAGAACTCCTCTGCATGGGCCATGAAGAAGTCAAAATAGCGGCGCACGTTTTTCCAGCTCCGTCCATCTCTTCACGACGACAGGCTTAGCGTCCAGATCGTAAATCTTCGCATGCTTTGCCGCCAGAAGAAACGGAGAATGGGTGGCGATGATAAACTGGCAGTTGAAGAAGCGCGCGGAATCCTCGATGAACTGCAAGAGTTCCTGCTGGTATTCCGCTGACAGACTGTTTTCCGGCTCGTCCAAAAGGTATATCTGATTCTCCTGGATTTTGTTGGTGAAATACATCAGCGCGCTTTCCCCGTTGGATTTTTCCGGAATATTCTTCATCAGATTTTTACGCACGAATTGTGAACCCGATTGGCGGCGGGCTTGATTGACTTTTTTCAATTGTTCGTAATCATCAAGAGAACGCATCTGAAAGTGGGTATGCTTTAAGTCCAGATACTCTTCCAGCAAGTCGTCTCTTTTGACGTCTACTCCATCGTTGATATTTCTTACATTAAAAATATAGTCGAAGACATCGTCACTGGTGATGACCGTGCTGTCTTGGTAGCCGTACTGCCATCGCGCACGGCAGCCGGCAACATAGAGGTCAAAAAAAATTACTTTTGTTATAAGCTGCATCCCTGCTGGCAGAAAGGTGTTCAGCAATGACATTGATCAAAGTCGTCTTGCCGGAGCCGTTGCTGCCATAGAAAATCGTAATCGGCTCAAAAGAAAGCTCTTCTAAATCTTTCTCCGGAAAAATGTCAAACGGATAGAATGTATCATAGCAAGTTCTCTTCTGACCCCCAAAAATCTACATTCAAATTCATAACTGGGCAGCTCGAATTCTTCCAAATATACCATTTTTACCTCACGTTGGCTTCCATCCTATATAGATCAGTCATAATCTGATGAATGTGATAGACCGCGTTGTCCACCTGTTTTTTTGCATCATTGATTTTGGACTGGACAAAAACATCTGCCAGGATGCCGTCAAAGAAAAAAGTCAGCAAAGGTCAAAATCCGCCGATGTCCACCTGAAAATTCAAGATGTCACTCACATCTCTCAGCTCCTTCTGGAAACACATGACCTGTCTCTTTGCCGCTTCCATCTCCTTCTGCGCGTTGCTCAGTTTCATGTGCTTGCCGATGCCGCCGATGAAGTCAAAGCCCAGCATATCGGCGATGCCGAAGTTAGAAGCTGCGTTCAGTTCCTCCCGCGCCCGGTTCAGATACTGCAGCGTCAGATTCCCTGCATTGATGGCTTCCCTGATTTCTCGTAATTCCTGTTCCCTATCCATTTAGAGTACCTTTTCCTTCCATTCCGCTTCTTTGAAGCCCGTTAAAAACAAAATCGTCCCCGATGACTAGCGGCCGTTTTACAAGCATGCCATCTGTAGCAAGGAGGGCCAACTGCTCTTCCTCGCTCATCTCGGGCAGTTTATCTTTCAGCGACATTTCTTTGTAAAGATTTCCGCTGGTGTTGAAGAACCGCTTCAGAGGCAGTCCGCTCTTTTTCGTAAGCTGCCGCTAGTTCCGCAAGCCCCGGGTGATTCGTTTTGATGTCCAAAAGCTCATAGCTCACATCATTTTCGTCCAGCCAGGCAAGGGCTTTCTTGCAGGTTGAACACTTGGAATAACAATAAACTCTCATCTCAAATCTCCTCCATCAATTCTCTCTCAAGCTGAATTTCACCCAGCATGGGATAGTCTTTCAGCGTCTTTTCAAACTTCTTCTTTGCTTTTTGCAGCGTCAGCCTCGTCGTGGGCATAACGCACGGCATAGGCGTATCTTATCCTATGAGAGCTAGGATTCCCCTTTGCCATCTTGAGATACTTTTCGTCTCCTCAGTGTAAAGGCTCTCGATCTCCTCCATCCTGCACGGGCCGATCAACTCCAGATACAGCAGCTCCAGCTGAAGAACATTCTTATAGAGGCCCAGCAGCGCCGTATCCTCAAGGAGCCTCTGCCCTGTTTCCCTGGCTCCGTCAAAATCCTTCTCGTCAATCTGTCTCTGAAAGCGGAAGACCTTGAGCCCGTCTATCAGAGGATTTCCCTTCTCGTCAGAATCTGCCAGATCAAAGTATTCCTCTGGCATGTCCCGCAGCCTGCCGCCGTCACTCTGCAGCTTATTGACCTTCATCTGAATCCAAAAGCTCTGGCGCTGTCTGCATCTTTGCGAAAGATTTTGATGTTGTAACCGTCGTTGGCAATGCCGCCCATTTTCATCGGCAGCAGGTTCATGATTCCCAAATAGATGCCGACAAGGGCAAAGGGGGCAGCAGTATCACCTTGGCCGCTACCGTGCCTATGGCAAAAGCAAGGACGCAGGCAACGGCAGCAAAAATCAAGTTCGCCAAGCCGCCGCCCAGGTTATAGAGAACCGCTGGAAACCTACCGCCATCCATTGCAGGCGGATCCAGCAGACACTGCCCACCTGTGCCCGGAAGACTCAGCCTCTTCCTGCGGATTTTGCCCTGAATTTTTAATCCACAGGACGCTGCCGATCCGGAAGGAAACGAATTTATAGCCGCTGGCAAGTCCTGCGACCAGATGACCCCCTTCATGAAGGATGATATGCAGGTAGAAGGATAGGATCAAAGAGAAAAATCCCACAGCAAAACCATTCCAGGCTTCGCGTAGTGGAAAAGATGATTTCCGCAAAAACACGCCCAGCACCGCCCCTACAATAAGCTGCAGCCAAGGGACGTTAGTCTTCTTTTTCTCTTTTTTTTTCACAGAGCACCTCCATGGCATGGATGTAACCTTCAAAGCCTTCGCCCACAATCGTCTTGATGCAGGCAGACCTTACATAGGAAACCTGCCTGAAATCTTCTCGCGCAGAAACATCGGAAATATGTACTTCCACAGTGGGAATGCCCACTGACTTCAGGGCGTCCAGGATTGCCACACTGGTGTGGGTATAGGCTGCCGGGTTGATGACGATTCCATCATACATTCCATAGGCTTCCTGAATAACGTCTACGATTGCGCCTTCATGGTTAGATTGAAAAAAAGCGGCTTCCACACCAAGGCGGGAAGCCGCGCTTTTGATCATGCCGACTAAATCGTCATATGTACCTTTTCCGTATATTTCCGGCTCTCTGATGCCCAGCATGTTGATGTTGGGCCCGTTGATCACCAGAACTTTCATCATTCTCTCTCCTCATTATTATTGATAAAGAAATCGCTCCAATAGGAATAAGCGTCTTTCCGCTCCTCGTACATCTGATCGAGAGGCATCGACTGAGACAGCGGTCTTCCGTCCGTCTCCAATTTGTCCAAATCTCTTTTGATCCAGATGACGACGCCGTTTTTGTTTGATAATATTATAATTGAGCTTTTTTGACGATACCGCCGCCAGTGGCGATGACCAGTCCGTTTTTCACACAAGCCTGCTCCAGCATTTCTGTCTCAACTTTTCTAAAGTAAGTTCGCCCTTTTTCTCAAAGATCTCCGGAATTGACATCCCCTCGTGTTCTACGATCATGTCGTCAATGTCGACGAATTCTCTCCCCATCCGATCAGCGATTTCTTTGCCCAGCAGGGTTTTTTCCCGCTCCCCGGCATGCCGATCAAAATGGCGTTGAGTGTCTCGCTCCTGACCTCATCGATGGCATTTTCAATTTCTTCGTCTTCTATTTTCTTGTTTTGAAAAAACTCACTGGACTCCTTGGCCTGCGCAACCAGCATTGCTAATCCGCCAGTTGCAGGCAGAGATTTTGCCATAGCATCCAAAACCAGCTTTGTCTTATTTGGATTGTAGATGAGATCCACCACGCCACGGCAGTTTTTGAAGTCGTCAAGATTGACAGGCGTTCTGCCGTTACCTGGATACATGCCCACAGGCGTTGTATTGACGATTATCTCACTGTCAAAGTGGCGGTTGATGTTCTCGTAATTATTTTCGCCTTTGCGAGAGATGATTACGATCTCAGACGCCCCCATATCAGCGAGCACCGTCTGTACCGTCAGGGAAGCACCCCCGCTTCCCAGGACCATACACTTCATGCCTTTGACATCGATTTTCGCCGCCTTCAGCAGGTAGATAAACCCATCATAATCGGTGTTGTAGCCTTTCAGCTTTCCATCTTCACTGCGAATTATGGTGTTGACGCTGCCAATGGCCCCTGGCGGTATCAGAAATTTCGTCGCATAATTTCAGCACCGTTTTCTTATAAGGGATCGTAATATTGAAGCCGCCGTACTCCTCTTTCTTGAGCAAAGCTTCCAGCTCCTCTTCCTTCGCCTCGCATAATTCATATTCATAGTCGCCAAATTTGCTATGAATTAGTGGTGAATAACTATGTCCCAGCTTCTCACCAATTAATCCAAATTTTTTCATCTTAAATCTCCATATAACTTCCTAAATACTTGAACTCATGGCTCAGTTCCTCTAGCTGGTTGATCAGCCTTACGAATTCCTCAGAGTGTACTTCGGAGTCGATGTCGAAATAGAACATGTAGTCGAAGTCTCTCTGTGGAAGCGGACGGCTCTCCAGTTTGAAGATATTGATGCCCAGCGCGTTGAATCTGGCCAATACGTTATAAAGTGATCCCGGTGTATGGGATACTACTAACATTAAACTTGTCTTGTCAGCGCCAGGATAGATTTCCAGCTTTTTTGCTGATACAGATGAATCTGGTGTAATTGTTTCCGTTGTCCTGTACGGCTTCCTGCAGGCAGGACAGTCCGTATAATTTGCCGCAGGAATAGGATGCCAGCGCTGCAATATCATTTCTTTCGGATTCGGCTACCATTTTGGCAAGCTTTCCGCCGTGTTCTCACAGATGGTTATCTTGGCATTTGGAAATGCCTTGAGATAATCGTCGCACTGCATGATTGCCTGCTCGTGAGAGACAATCTCTTTGATATCTTCTTTTTCTGGTTTCCTTCTTTTGCGAGAAGACTGTGGTCAATCTTCAGCTTGACGCTTTTTACAACATAGAAATTATACTTCATCATCAGATCGTAAATCTGGTTTACAGAGCCTGCCGTACTGTTTTCCAGCGGCAGCACGCCGTACTGACAAAGCCCCTGGTCAATGGCTGCGAACACACCGTTAAAATTCTTCATGTACATGATTTTCGGCATTCTGAAAAGTTTGTCGCAAGCCTGCTGAGAATACGCGCCTTCCACTCCCCTGGCAGGCAACGGTGGCCTTTGTCGGGAATACTTTCGGCGTTTCTTCCAGTGCGGCTTTGATGGACTTTACCAGAGGGTGTCCTGATTGGTGATCTTCCTCTGATGGTCTTTACTCAGTTCCATAATAGTATTATATAATACTCTCGTGTAAGATGCCATATCATCTGCTGCAATTTCTGTAATTTTCTCAAGTTTTTTCTCGTTCTCTGATGATATCGATGACCGGCAGGTTATTGTCCTGCTTGAATTTGGCGATGTTTTCCGCCACTCTCATTCTCTCTTCCAGTTTTTCTACGATTTCCTTTGTCAATATTGTCGATGTTCTTTCTATAGTCTTCTATGTTGCTCATTTTCTTTACCTCTCTTATTTATCTGATTAAATCATAAATTACGATGGCGGCGGCCGCTTCTACGCAAGGTACCGCCCTCGGCACGATGCAGGGGTCGTGCCTGCCCCGAACAGCCAGCTTCGCATCTTCTCCTTTGGCGTAGCTGATGCTGTTCTGCTCTATAGAAATTGACGGCGTCGGTTTGATTGCCACCCGGAAAACCACTGGCATACCCGAAGTAATCCCTCCGAGAATACCGCCGTGGTTGTTGGTGCGGGTTTTTACCTCACCCCCATCAAAATAAAACTCGTCGTTATTTTTCGCTGCCGCGGATTCTTGCGGCGTCAAAACCCCTGCCGAACTCGATTCCCTTGACGGCAGGGATGCTAAAGACTGCCTGAGCCACTTTGTTCTCAAGGCCGTCAAACATGGGTTCCCCTGACGCCTATCGGCATGCCGGTGACGGTGCATTCGATGATGCCGCCTACAGAATCTCCCGCTGCTCTCGCCTCGTCGATGGCGCTGTAAGGATCTTCGCTGTTGCCGCCGATTTCCTTGATGACCGCCTCAACGGTGATTCCCACCGCCGCCAAAATCTGCTTGCAGATGCCCCCCCGCGATGCAGAGGGGCGCTGTCAGCCTGCCGGAAAAATGTCCGCCGCCGCTGACGTCCTCGTGGCCGCCGTATTTGACGTGGGCCGTATAGTCCGCATGACCCGGCCTTGGGATATCTCGGATATTATCGTAGTCGCCACTGCGGGTGTTGGTGTTGCGGATGATGGCGGTAAGCGGCGCGCCGCAGGTCACATCACCCACCAGTCCGCTTAAAAATTCGGGCTGGTCTGCTTCTTTCCTCGGCGTGGAATACTTTGCTTTTCCCCGGCGCCCGCCGGTCCATAAACATCTGCAATTCTTCCATATCGATTCCGAAACCTGCCGGCAGACCGTCCAGGGTCACGCCGATCGCCTCTGAATGAGACTGGCCGAATATTGAAATCTTTACTTTTTGTTCCATAAGTCGAAGACATGCTTTATACCCTTTCTATCTTGTCCGCCAGCTCAAGCGCTTCTAAATCAGCACAGAAGCCGGGATAAGATTTGTTTACCGCGTCAGCTCCTTTCAGCGTGACGGTCTCTGTGCAGAGGATCGATTCGATGCCTGCCATCATGGCGATGCGATGATCGTTGTAGGAATCCGCCTGGCCGCCTGACAGAGCGCCGCTTCCCCGAATCACCAGTCCAGCAGCGAGTTCCTCGATGTCCGCGCCCAGAGCTTTTAGATTCTCTGCCACGGTCTTAAGCCGGTCGCTCTCTTTGATTCTGAGTCTCTCGGCGTTGACAATTTCTGTCTTTCCTGTGGCGGCCGCCGCGACCACTGCCAAAGCCGGCACCATGTCGGGAATCTGCCTCGCATCGATGCGGATGCCGTTCAGCTCCCTTTTTGACGGTGATCCCCTCTTCTTCTATATTTACAACTGCGCCAAACTGCGCAAGAATTTCCAAAATCTGTTTATCTCCCTGCAGGGGAGTGGGGGTTGAACCTTTGACGCGTATGCCCTCAGGAAGCAGTGCCCCCGCCGCCAGCCAGAAACAGCCGTTAGACCAGTCGCCTTCCACCTGGTAGTTTTCCGGTCCCTGATAGGCCTGCCCCCTGGAACCAGATAACCTTCCGCCGTCTCAATGATTTCTATGCCGAAGTCCATCAGAACTTTGACCGTCATATCCACGTAAGACTTCGACTGCAGAACCCTTTGACCCACGATCCTGCTGTCCCCCGCCAGAACGGGCAGTGCAAGAGTAGTCCGCTGATGTACTGGCTGGACACGTCGCCTGGAATATGATAAGTTCCGCTGGTCAACTGTCCTTCTATGGTAAAAAGGCACGGACCCCTGGGGACTCAGCCTGCAGCCGTGAGCAATCAGTTCCTCGTAAAGTGGACTTAAGGGACGCTCAGGCAGCCGTCCTTCCGGATAAAAGGATGCCTTATGTCCCAGCGCGCCCATGACGGGAAGCAGGAATCGCAAGGTCGATCCGCTTTCGCCGCAGTACATCTCTTCCCTGCCGTCCTTCACCGCCTCAAGGCATTTTCTCGTGGCGGCGATGTCTTTTGGACTCTGCCTGGCAGATCACCTGGCAGGGCTTTGTCGAAAGAGCAGCACAGATCAGCGCTCTATGGGCGTCCGATTTTGACGGTATGATGTCTATCTTTCGCATAACAGTTCTCCCAGCTCTTCTGTCGTCAGGCGCTGAAGTCTGCATTTTCCAATTCCTTCAGGCACCACGATGTCGATGTAATTTCCTTTTCTCTTTTTGTCAGCCATACAGATATCATATAATATTTTGCCCGGTTGTGCAACGGTCAGATCAAAATCGTACATACGAAGCAGGCTGGTGATCTGCTCTGCCGTTTCCCGGCTGCACCATCCCTGTTCTGCTGACAGGTCTGACATCATCGCCATTCCCTTGGCCACTGCCCGCCCGTGGCTGACCGCAAAAATCCGTCGCCTTTTCTATGGCGTGGCCGATGGTGTGCCCGAAGTTGAGCAGCTGTCTGACACCGGTATCCAGTTCGTCCTCTTCTACAAACTTTTTCTTAATGGCAACACAGCGCTGGATGATGCCTTCCATGCGGTTTTCGGCGGCCTCTCTGTCCTGCAGCAGTTCAAAGAGGGCTGCGTCGGCAATGCAGCCGTATTTGATCACTTCTGCCATGCCGTCCTGCCAGACATCTTCCGGCAAACTGTCGAGAAGTCTCGCGTCCTGGCAGACCAGGGCCGGCTGATGGAAGGCGCCCGCCAGGTTTTTTCCTGCCGGCAGATTGATGGCCGTCTTCCCGCCTACGGAGGAGTCCACCGCCGCCAGCAATGTGGTTGGCACCTGGATTACTTTGATGCCTCTCAGATAAGTGGCTGCTGCAAAACCGGTCAGATCGCCTACGACGCCGCCGCCCAGGGCGACCAGAGCGTCAGACCGGGTCAGGGGAATCTCAGCCAGGAAATTCAAAAAGTTCCAGATAGGTCTGGCCGCTTTTGGACTCCTCTCCCGGCGGTACTACATAGCTTTTTCACTTCGAAGCCTGCGTTTCGGAGGCTTTCCATGCATCTGTCCAGATATAGTTTTTCTACGTTTTTGTCTGTTACTACGACGAGGCTGTCGCCTTTGATGATTTTTCTTGCTTCACTTCCAAGCTGTTCAAGTCGCATAATTTATCTACCTTGCTCTTGCATTCCTTTCCTTCTTTCAGCAGACGGATCAATTCTTCGGGGTCGTTGTCTTCCAGAGCCTGCTGGTATTTCTGCAGTTCCGCGATCAAAAGCCGCCAGCTCCGCGCCCAGGTTATCTCTATTCTCGATGAAAAGCTCCGTCCACATCTTCTCGTCCAGGTAGGCTACTCTGGTAAAATCCTTTGTAGCTTCCGGCTGAGACCATATTCTTATTGTGCAAAATTGCAGTTTTGCTTTTGATAAATCCGTTGGAAACAATGTGGGGCATCTGTGATGTGAAGGCGATGACTTTGTCGTGTTCTTCCGCAGTGGAGAAGGAAATTCTTCCGAATCCCGCCATCTGCAGGATCTTCTTCACTTTGCACATCAGGTTCAGATTGTTGTGATCGTCCGGCACCAGGATGAAGGGCGCGTCGTCAAAGAGGTCCGCGCTGCTGTGCTTGAATCCGCCCTTTTCTTTTTTCCTGCCATGGGATGCCCGCCCAGATAATTGATTCCGTACCTGCGGGCCATGTCATAACCTGCCTTGCATACGTTGCGCTTTGTTCCGCAGCAGTCGATGATGATTGTTTCTCTTGACAGTCTGGGTGCATTCTGTTCCATCCACTTGATTGCTTCCACCGGAGTGATTGCGATAAAGATGACGTCACACTTGCTAAAGTGTGCTTCATCCAGTTCTCCATCGATGGCCTCCGCCATCTTGGCAAATTCAGTAGTCAGATTGTTTTGGTCGCTCCCCAGAACTGTAGCACCGGCTTTTTATAGGCTTTTTGCAAGAGATCCTCCGATCAGCCCTAGTCCTACAATTCCGATATTCATTTAGATCACCTCTCTTATCTTTCTTACCTGGTCCATAACGTCTTTGAACTGTGCCGGAGTCAGTGACTGCGGTCCGTCGCAGAGCGCCTTTGCCGGGTTATTATGGACTTCTATCATCAGGCCGTCTGCGCCGCATGCGGTCGCCGCCAATGCCATAGGTTTTACAAAGGTTTGCATGACCCGTCGCGTGGCTCGGGTCGATGACCACTGGCAGATGAGTCAGGCTATGAAGCACCGGCACTGCCGAAAGGTCCAAAGTATTTCTGGTGTAAGTCTCAAAGGTTCTGATGCCCTCTCGCAGAGGATGATGTTCTCGTTGCCGCCTGCCATGATGTATTCGGCACTCATCAAAAGCTCCTTGAGGGTGTTGGCAAGACCCCTCTTGAGGAGGATGGTCTTCTTGGTTCTGCCTAGTTCCTTGAGCATTTCGAAGTTCTGCATGTTTCTTGCGCCGACCTGGATGACGTCTACGTCTTCGAAAAGCGGAAGGTGGTTGGCGTTCATGATCTCTGTGACGATGGGAAGGCCGGTGGCTTTTTTCGCCTCCAGCAGCAGCTCGATGCCGTCCGCCTTCAGGCCCTGAAAGTCGTAGGGGAGGTGCGGGGCTTGAACGCGCCGCCCCGGAGCATGGTGGCTCCGGCGGCCTTGACGCCTTCTGCCACTTCTCTGATCTGCTCTGGGGTCTCTACGGAACACGGTCCCGCGATGACTGCGAAATGTCCGCCGCCGCATTTTGCGCCCAACACGTCGATGACGGAGTCTTCCGGATGGAACTTCCTGTTGGCGCTCTTGAATGGATCGAAATCAGTGTTACCTTTTCTACGATGTCTAAAAGCTCCAGCATCTCTACGTCGATGCCGCTGGTATCTCCGATGAGTCCCAGAACTGTCTGGTATGCGCCGATAAACTCGTGTACCTGCACGCCCTGCGCCTCGAACCATTGAATCAATTGGATTCTCTGTTCCTCTGTTGTTTCTGGTTTTAAAGTAGTGATCATGTCTTTACCTCTCTCTTTCTCTTGCCTTCAAAATCTGCCTCGGGCGAATCGCCTCCGGCCTGTCTTCTAATGTCATGGCTTCTGCCATTCTCTTCGGGGAAAAATGAAAAAAAACTCCTGTGGCCGGTAAGCTACAGGAGTTTTTCAATAATTTGTCATTATTTTAGGATTTTAATTATAGACAATCACTCAAAACTTTTTTGTGCAGCAAAACCGACTTTTCCCTTGCGCTAAAAAAAGTAATAAAAGTAATATTCTGCTGCGAAATATAAGTTTCTCATGACTGTGGATTCCCTTCTTGGATTTGATGTTACTACTTTAACATATCCTTTTGTGGGAATCAAGGGTTTTTCACAAAATTTATTGTTCTTTTTGTGAGCTTGGAACAAAATTATCGATTAGCAAACAGAAAATATGATAAATTCAAGTAAAATTGCAGTCCGCATTAGTCAGCAGGGAGGGCGATGACCATTTAAAAAACTTCGCCTCTACATAGTATATCAACGGATAGGATGAAGGATGTTGGGACGCGGCTCCTCTGTCACTGAAAGTTCACCTTTAAAGCTAGACAGAGGATTTGCAGCATACAAAGCGGCCTATGAGGATGCATTATATGCTATATCTTGATTTAACTATTTTGCCCTTTTGCCTCTGATTTGAGGGATGCCGATTTAAAAGAGAATCCATAAAATTAACATTTTGAGCTTGACATTATTAGAAAGGAATGCTTTACAAAAAAATTTAGGGCTAAGATTTTTTGCTGTATAAAACATTGCTTTTATTATAGAAAATAAGCTGATTCTCAACGAATTATGTTCAGTTGAGAATCAGCTTATTAATTTCAAGTTATGACTATCTGTCCTGTTCTTTCTTGCATTTTCTATTCTTTCTATAAATTTTCCAAGATTTTATTGAAGAATATATCGCACCGCAAAGAAACAAAGCAAGAATCAGAATTGCAAACACCCACTCTCTTCCATATCTTTCTCCATAAAATTCTTCGAACACAATAAAGTCATATAATCTAAAGCAAAATATGGAAAACGATATGATAGCAGCCAATACATAATTACCTAACATTTCAATGCACCTATACTCCGTACTTAACACTCTTAATTTTGTTACTCCAGTTACTGTGCATTTTGGATGTGTCTTCCATCCATATGCATAAGTTCCTTGTTCTGCTCCTCCTCCCCAAGAAATAGTAACAAATTTGCTATAGTAACCCGCAGCTTTAATTTCTTTTTTAGCAGAGGCAGTCAAAGCTACATTTGCAGTAGCTGCCAATCCAATCAAAGGTGGTTCCTGGCAAAAAATGATAGTACTGATAAAAGCAGATCTCCAAAATTAGCGGTATTATCGTACCTCCTTTTCTCCATCTAGTTCTACACCCTTATGCACTACAAACTTAATATTCCGAATTTTCAATATTCATTTCATATTATACTGCTGATTTTTATATACGTCAATAGAATACATCTATTTTTTATATTCGTAGTTTTCTTTTCGGCATATCTTATTGATTTTTACATTTTTTCTGTTATAATCATCATTAGAAGGGGAAAGCGAGAATGCAATGAAAAAAGAAGACTTTAAGAACAATCAAAAAGCGAGATGTTTCTGAGAACTTCGAAGCGCAGTTTAAAAAGCCACTCTTACGTTGATGGTACTCACAATATTATCAGAGAGAGAAATGTATGCTTACGAAATTGGACAGGTCGCTTTACAACGGAGCAACGGCAGATATAAGATGCCTTTGCTTTTACACCACTATAAATAAACTTCAAGAGCAAGGTTTTGTCATAGAAAGCAATAAGGTTATTTCGGAAGATAACCGCGTAAGAATCTATTACAGAATTACCGATGACGGTCTCATTCACTTAGAAAGACTCAAATTATTATATGCGGAACTGGATCAGGTTATCTGGTCTGTTGTATATAACAAAGATTTAAGTGAATCAGTAATGGCAGCATTATATGATGGAGGTAACAATGAACAAAACAGATGAAGTAATTGAATTATATTTACAGGAAATCCGTAACGCAATTCATAACATAGTTCCTTGTGAAACTTTCATTGAAGGTCTTCGGCAAGAATTGCAGGATGCCCTAAAATCCTCTGGAGACTGTACATTAGAGGAACTGATATCACAATTTGAAATCCAGAGACGCTTGCAAAAGAATTTTTGGAAGAAACAGAAGAGTTTCAGCCAAAAAAGATAGCCAAGTCCAAGAAGAAACGCAATATTATTATTGTCGCACTCGTTGTTTTATTGATTGCATCTCTCGGCTATCTGTATGTAATACACAACCAGAACCAAACAAAAGCAACAGATGTCATTATTATTGAGGAATAAATAAAGGAGGATTTACAAAATGAAACGCAAACTAATTTCTTTACTAGCAGTTATTGCATTGTTAATTGCAACAGCAGTCCCAACTTTTGCATCTTCTGACTCCGTTATAGAAACAGAGGTTCAGCACTTTGCCGATGGTTCATACGCGGTTATAGAAACGGTCATAGAAAGTCAGGTGTCTCTTTTTTGCGGCATCTTCTACCAAGACCGCTCACCGAACCTATACATATTATAACAATGCAGGTAAAACTGCATGGGACTTCACCCTGACAGCAACCTTTAGCTACGACCAGAAAACTGCTAAAGCAACGGCAGCATCCACCAGCTATAAGATTTATGTGAGTGGCTGGAAATGTGCTTCAAAAAGACAGTTCGACGACTGGCGCTACGGCAAAAGGAAAAAGGCACATTCAAGTATCTGACACTTACCAAAAACGTCGAGCTTGGATTGAAGTGTTCGGCAAGCGGTACGATTACTGCAGCATAAATATAGGTTTCTATCATTTTTTGAGTTACATACGGAAATGCCGCTTGAGGGGGATGGTATTTCCTGTGTGATATTATCAAAGGGACTCACAGAGCGCTTTAGCTGCTCATGAGTCCCTTTGTTTCATCTTTGAGACATCCGACATATGATGAATTTTTAAACATCTCCAAATTCCTCCTAAAAGATAATCCTCTTACGTTGGAACCGGTCCGCCATAAGCAAATGGCACAATCACAAGAAAAACTACATAAAACACAAGAGGATAAGCTAAAAAGCAGCCGCCCAGGACGAAGAGCCAAAGCGATTTGCTTTTCTTTCGTTTTTGCTGCTGTCCAGTGAAAAGGAACGTGATTCCTATGAGCGAGATGAGAAACGGCAGGCACAAAAAAACGAATCCGGTCAAGTCCATTGCGTCCAATAGAAAAATCATAATAAAGATCCCTGCCGCCACAAGCGTGACAATGATGCGGTTCCTCATTTTGATTTCACCTTTATATATTGCAATTGCCTCATAAAGCGCATCATCCTGCCCTTCCTGTCCCAATAATTCCGTCAAGGTTTTGCCAGATACGCGGATCAAAAGTTCAAAGGTCTTTACATTCGGGAAGCCGACGCCATTCTCCCATTTTGCCAGCTTTTTTTCTGAGACGGACAAAATCCTGGCCAGTTCACTTTGTGTCCATCCCTTTTCCTGTCGCAGCCTAAAGATGAAATTCTCTTTCATAACAATCATCCTCCCCTATAGAACGAATCGCATGAACATTTTTAAGGATAAATAAAACCCTGCAAAATCTTTGTCAGATCAAAATTCCGTCCTCTCCAGTTTGCTGTGTATTTCTCGTTATCCTCCATCCACAAGATTTTGTCAGAAGTGTACGTAAACACGCCGATCACCTTCCCATTTTCATAGGCATTCAGCTTATTTCCCTCTTTCTCGGCCCTGAAAACTTTGTTCTCACCAAAACTGTAGACCCAGCAGCCTTTTTGAAATATCGACATTGTTTTTTTTCCGCGCATTGGACCAGCGTTTCATTATCTTCCGCAACATCAATAGAGAGCAAAAAGTCCGCCGGATAAATATTGTCCACCAGTTCCCTATTGCCGATCGTAAAGGAGCCGAACAGCGGATCGTCCGACAAGTAGGTTTCTCTTTGCGATACGTGATAGATAGTAACCAATACAGCTAACACGATGACAACCCCTAGAACTACCAGTAATACTCTTTTGCGAGTTCCATTCATATCGTTTATCCTCCCTATATCCCAGATGACTTCATTTTTATTTCTGTCTCAACCGCCTTTGTTTACCAAGGTTAAAAATCATTACTATTACAAATGCGATGATCAGATAAATACCGGTCCCGTATATTTGAAAAAAGTAGTCCCCATAGGCGCTTTGATCCAGCAGCGAGAAAATGCCGGCACATGCCAACAGTCCAACTGCAATTCCGCCAAACAAAGCGAACAGCTTTCGAAATGGCACCGCCGAACCGGCTTTGATAAAATCATAGACCACCATGCAGCCGCCCAATAAGGCTATCGCTGCGCAAAATCCGTGTACCTTTTCTGCAAACAATCGTATCTCCAAGCGCCGCTCAATCAATTCCATATAATTTGGCAACCCTGCAAAATCTGCTGGATGCATAAAGCGATTCAGTAGCAAGAGTATGGTCGAGTAAATCAAAAATCCTGCCGCTAATACCATGATGAGTATAATAATCCAAGTCCTTCGACTCAGTCCCAATCTCCTATCTTTTTCTCATAACAACACCACCTTCACAAAATAAGCTCCTTCAACTCGTAAACCTCGTCTTTATCTATGATTGCATACTTTTCTGCAGCCCGCAACTCGCCATCGGGCAGTATTTCAACCTCAGCCCCATCAAAGTCCTGCGTATCCGATACAGCATCAGGCGGCAGACTTAATTTGACCACATCTTTTTCCCATCAGTCTGCGTTCAATGGTATAATGCAGCGAACAGCCCCGCTATTACCACGACAGATATCAAAACTGCCGTGATCAGCTTTTTGTTTATCTTCATAGTCTTCATTGATTTTTTCTTTCCATTCTCTGCTGTCCTGCTACGATAGTCTTACGCTTTTTGGGCATTTCTGCGCATTCTCGCGTAACCCGATTGCTGTCAGAAGACGTCAACAGAGGGGTATATTTGATTTCGGTTATTTTTCGTATCAATTTTTCTGTCGCAAAGGCAGTTTACAATTCAAAAAGTAACTGGGTGCAGCGTATATACAGATTTTGTGAGGAGCTGGGGCTTTTCTCAAAGTGTATCACACCAGACACCGCCGCGGTATTACGCGAAATCTCTTGAAAAGCATCAAAAACCTAACCTTATTGTAAAAAATACCCGATGCATACCCCCATCCCGTATACGCAACAAAAAGTTCTGCTTCAAAGCGGTGAGAACCCCTCGCGATTTCCTCCATCAAAAAAACGCCCCTTTTCCTCCAGAAACGCTTTTACCTTTTCTCTGTCCTCATCTTCGAAAAATATAACCCTGCTCTTTGAAAAGCGCTTGCCATCGTTTTGCATCGCGGCCTCAACCGGAAGAATACGCATAATCAATGACAGAAGCTATCAACCTTTGGTCATCCTCCTCGTCAGCATAGCCACCACTGTCAAAATAGATACGACCAGTTGCATCAGTATCATACGGCCACTCCGCAAAATCATTTTGCTCTGCTCTTGCGATATCACACTGCAGATCACGATATACTGCAGTTAACAGCGTCGGTCTGCTGTTTAACAAATTCTTATTCAAGCGATAAGTATGTCCAACAAGGGCTAATATGACGACCGTCTCTATGATCACGCCGATCATCAGCCACTTTTTATTCTGTCTTTGCATTTGAATCCCTCCTTTACATCAGTCCTCCACTGACTTCTTCAAGGCACATTTTATACAGCGCCCCCAGGCCCCCTGCAGTTTCAACCACAGCAAAAGCCATCGGCAGGTACATAAAGGTATCGAAGACGTAGGTCTCTCCCACGCTGCTGACGTAGGGACCGTCAAAGGTGTACAGTTCCCTGCCGTGGTATACATTCAGTTCGTAAATCCCGTTAGCCAGCAAAATCACGCCCATGATGAAAAAATATCCAGGCAGCCTGCTTGCTGTCAGAGAGGGACCACGACCTGATCCTCCTGCTTATCAGCCTGCCCAGACCTACTGCCACAGCAGCTGTGCTGGCGATCCGAAACCAGCTCAGTTCGTCATTGAACCAGGTGGAAGGATTTTCCGACCACTGATACGGCTTTTTCGCCGAGATAAAGGATGGCATCTTCAAAACGAAAAGTGAGGAACAGTATGTACCCAAGCAAAAAACATCCGGCTATGGTAGTGAAAAAGAAATATCTCTTGCCGCTTCGCAGCTTCTCATCCATGCGTTATCCCTCCTCTTTTTCGAATTTAAACAGCTATTTATATTTTCAGTTTATTCTGTTATTTTCTTAAAGTCAATATAACCTAGGTAAAATTAAGAATTATTAAGAAACAGAAAACGCAGGATGATCTGAAAAATTCAGACCAACCTGCGTTTTGGCAATCACTTATTATTTTGTCGGCGCATAGCCTTTGACCACTTTGTTCTTCACATCTACCAGCAGCACCGCGTAGTTGTGCATGCCGATCTCGTCCGGCTGGGTATCACCCACAGTTACCATGCGATAATCGCTGATTTTTCTCTGTGACTTTCTCGTCAGTAATAAAGGCCGCAGATTTGTAATCATCGAGGGTCATCTCTTCGATCCGGTAGATTGAATAGTCGATGTTTACAGCTTTCGCGGAAAATGTCTTCTTTTCATTGATATACTGTCTGCAGATCTTCACCAGCTCAGGCTCGTACTGGTAGACGCGGTCACAATAATCCATCAGCATGGTGCCGTCGCCCTCGCTGATCCTGTAACGATCTTTGCTGTTCACTGTCAGGATATTGTCAAAATACTGCAGCGTTGTTTCACTGCCGTCAGGCTGCTCCAGTGTAAAGACAAAAGGTGTGCCGATCTTATCTGACTGGGCCTCGTCATCTCTTTTCAGTTCAAAACTGTTCACCAGGCTGACGAAGTCCTTGATCTCCTCGTCGTTAAGACGGATAACCTCGTCATCTATCGGTAACATCCGCGTTACCTCTATTGTGGTAATTTCCTCAAAACGAAGTTCCCCATTGTCGATGTCTGCAATGCCTTCTTTTTGCGCAGCCAAGCAGCGCTGCAACGGTCACAAGGACCAATACAACGATGCCGATTTTTCTCCCTAAAAATCCGTTTCAGCTCCATCATTCCCTTCATTCCCTTCATTCTCTCGTGACTGCATCACGTTCCACACGTCTTCCCCTGTATGAACCCTCATAAATAACCCTTCTACTATAATACACCACCTTTTTTCGACGATTGTTGCAGCAACTCCAACCAAAAAAAAGCAATTAGTCCGAATTCAGACTAATTGCTTTTTGAGAAATATATACTCTTGTCTCACATGATAATGGCGCGTACACCTTCCTGCGTTTCTTCAAATGCGGTAAGATACCGATTCAAAATCTTATTCTGCCGGTTCATCTCTTTCAATTTCACGTTTTAAATCCTCTCAATAATATCAAGTTCTAACAAGGTCCAAGATTTCTGCTTCTATACCACCTTATTGGTCCAGTCCTCGATATTCCAAACGTCAGTGACAATCCCTTCATAAATTCCGGTTCGTGGCTGACCAGAATTACCGTGCCTTTAAAATCCCGAATCGCTTCTTTCAGCACGTCCTTGGCTACAGGGTCCAGATGGTTGGTCGGCTCGTCCAATACCAGCAGATTCATCGGTTTCTGCATCAGCTTGCAGAGCCGGAACTTGGCATTTTCGCCGCCGGACAGAACCCTGACCTGGCTCTCGATGTGTTCGTTGGTCAGGCCACATTTCGCCAAAGCGCGACGCGCCTCTCCATTGTCCAGGGATGGGAAGTCGTCCCAAAAGTCCTGCAGAGCGGTTTTGCTGCTGCCATCGTGCTCCCTGCTCAAAATAGGCCGGCTCCGCGTAATAGTCCAGCTTTACTTCGCCGTCAAAGCCGGAATGAAACCCAGCATGGTTTTCAGCAGCGTGGATTTTCCCAAGCCGTTGACCCCTTTGATGGCAATCTTCTGGCCTCTCTCCACGTGGAATGTCAGCGGATTTGTCAGGGCCTCGTCGTAACCCAGCACCAGGTTCTCCGCCTCGATGACATACTTGCCCGGCGCTCTGGAATAGTCGAACTGGAATACCGGCTTCGGCTTCTCCTTGGACAGTTCAATTTTATCCATCTTGTCCAGTTTCTTCTGTCTGGATTTCGCCATATTAGAAGTAGCGATACGCGCTTTATTCCTGGCGATAAAGTCCTCCAAATCGGCGATTTCTTTTTTGCTGCTTCTTGTACGCCTGTTCCAGCTGCGCTCTTTTGATATCGTACATGTGCATAAAATCGTCGTAATTGCCCGTATATCTGGTCAGCACCGCTTCCTCCACGTGATAGATGACGTTGACTACATCGTTTAAGAACGGAATGTCGTGGGATACCAGAATAAAAGCGTTCTCGTAATTCTGCAGGAAACGGGTCAGCCACACGATATGGTTCTCGTCCAGATAGTTGGTCGGCTCGTCCAAAATCAGGATCATCGGGTTTTCCAACAGCAGCTTAGTCAGAAGGACCTTTGATCGCTGTCCGCCGGAAAGTTCGCTGACGTCCCTTGTCCAGGCCGATGTCACCCAGACCAAGTCCGTTGGCAAATTCTTCGATTCTGGCGTCGATGGTATAGAAACCGCTGTGTTCCAAGATATCCTGAATCTCCGCCGCATCTTCCATCAGCTTGCTCATCTCCTCGTCCGATGCCGATCCCATCTTGTCGTAGCAGGCCAGCATCTCCGCCTCCAGATCAAAATAATGGCCGAAAGCCTCCTGCAGCACCTCCCGGATGGTTTTGCCCGGCGTCAAAGTGCTGCGCTGGTCCAGGTATCCTGTAGTGATGTGATTGCACCAGCTGACCGTCCCTGCATCGGGCATCAATTTTCCTGTAATAATATTTAAAAACGTCGTCTTTCCTTCGCCATTGGCGCCGACAAGTCCGACATGTTCTCCTTTATTTAATCTAAAAGAGGCATCCTCCAGTATTTGTCTTCCGCCAAAACCGTGGGACACCTTCTCAACTGTCAATACGCTCATGATTTCCTCCTGCTATAATGTAACATTCTCTTTGAGTTTATCATCTTTCTTGTGGGACTGCAAGTAAATATTTCTCACGTAAAGCTGACAAGCAAAGGCGTTGCAGACGTTCCAGAACAGATCATGGGGATCGTTTGGGTTCGTTTCTTTGGGCATGGAGGTTCCATGGAAAGCGTGCTCCACTGCTTCCTCGAGCAGTTTGCAGAACTCATTATAGGAAGTTTCCTTATCCGAAGCTCTCAGAGCCATTTTTATTAAGCGAGATATCTCATTTATTGTATAAACAGGCTTCAAAATGGCAATGACAAATAGAGATGCCACTGCAACCCTGTCGTATTTTTTATTGACTGGCGGCGCGATGAACTTCTGTTTGACGTAATTGTTAACCATCGTCTTGGTCATGATTTTTTGCCGTCAAACGTCAGATAGTCGCCGAGCCATTCGTCAAGCAGCGAAAGTACCTGATCCAGATAGAGATCGATAGACGGCAGTTCCTCCCACCTCGGCAGTTTAAATTGTTTCTAATCCTTTGGTTCTACCCATTCTTCATCCTTTTCTGTATGGAAAAGCCATACAAGTGAAGAATACCACATAAGAAAGTCATTGTCAACCGTTGACAAAGTGTTTATAATAAGGTAATATAGTTTTTTAATAACTACGTGTAAATAATAAGGAGATATAAAATTGAAAGAGATCAAACATACGAAACCGGTCTTTGAAGCAGCCTTTCACAAGGACTTCCGAGATTTGATCAACTATGGCGCCGACGCCTACCGCGGCGACGACGCTTTTATCGTAAAACACAAATTAAACAAGAAAGATATATCCTATGAGCATATAAAATTCGAAAACTTCCGCGACCACGTCAACTATCTGGGAACCGCCATGCTAAAGAAAGGATACCTGGGCAAGCGAATCGCCATCATCGGAAAGAACCGCTACGAATGGATGCTCGGTTATTTTGCTGCTCTCTGCGGAATCGGCATCTGCGTGCCTCTGGACAAAGGACTTCCCTACGATGAATTGGAATCCTCCCTGGCCAGAAGCTATGCCGACGTCCTCATCTTTGACAAGGCCCACTTGGACGTCGTAGAAGAGCTGAAAGAAAAAAAACACCAAGGTATCGAATATATCTGCATGGATGAGATTGAAGGTTATGACAGTATCAATCACATGATGCTGGAGGGACGAGACGCCCTGGAAGGCGGCTTTGACGAGTATCTGACACTGCCAATCGATGCTGGGGGACCACCATTATCCTCTTTACGTCAGGAACCTTCCCTATCAAAGGCAGTGCAGCTTTCCCAGCACAACATCACATCTAATGTATACGCCATGCTGCGAACACAGGATTTCCGGCGGGGTGACGTCAACATGGCTTTTGCCTTACCATCACACATTTGGTTCCACCGGACAGATTGTCATGCTGGCCTCTGGCATCACCACCACCTTTTGCGACGGCCTCAAATATCTACAGAAGAACATCGTAGAATACAAGGTTTCCATCTTTGTCTGCGTTCCTCTTCTCATCGAGTCTATCTATAAAAAAGATTATGCAGACCGTAAAAAAAGAAGGTTTAGAAAAGAAAGTGAATTTTGGTCTCAAGGTTTCCAAGCTCCTGCTGCGGTTTGGCATCGACATGCGCCGTAAACTGTTCAAGCAAATTCTCGACCAGTTGGGCGGCGAACTTCGTTACGTCATCAGCGGCGCCTCCGCCATCGACCCAATCGCTCTGGAAGGGTTTAATGACTTTGGTATCACTGCGGTACAGGGCTACGGCATGACAGAAGCGGCTCCAGTCATCTCAGCCGAAAACACTTGGGAGAGAAAGACAGGTTCTATCGGTAAGCCGCTGCCAGGTGTGGAAGTGCAGATTGACGAGCCAAACGAAGAAGGGATTGGTGAATTGATTGCCCGCGGACCCAACGTCATGGCCGGTTACTATGAAAATGAAGAAGAGACGGCAAAAGTCCTGCAGGACGGCTGGCTCCACACCGGCGACCTGGCCTCTGTCGATGAAGACGGCTATATTTTCATTCGCGGCAGAAAAAAGAACGTCATCGTTCTGAAAAATGGCAAGAACGTCTATCCGGAAGAATTAGAAATCCTGGTCAGCAATCTTCCTTACGTCGAAGAAAACATGGTCTTCGGGCAGCCTCGTCACAAGGACGGCGACCACAAAGATCTAGCCATCTGCGTTAAGATCGTCTACAAACCTGACTATATGAAAGAGGCGTATGGAACTGAAGATCCGGCGGAAATTGAAGCAATCGTCAAAAAGATATCGATGCGATCAATGAGGAGCTTCCAATTTACAAGCAGATGCTGAGAATTATCGTAACCGATGAAGAAATGATCAAAACGACCACCGGTAAAGTTAAGAGATACGAAGAAGAAAAGAAGATGTAATTGTATGATAAACCCTGCGCCGGCGTAAATCCGATGCAGGGTTTTTAATATTTTTCTATGGTAATGTACTGTCTGTCTTTTTCTGGATCTGCCGCCGACTTCTAACAGGCAGGCTTTTCCCTTTCCGCGCAGGGGTCAGCTTGTCGCCCTCGCTCACCTGAAAATCCGGTTTGGTCACTTCCACATGGTTGACAAAGACGATTCCCCTGCCGATGGCTTCAGCAGCTTTTTGCCGCGCGACAAGCCAAAGGCCGATGCGATGACACTGTCGAGACGCAGAGATGCGACGGTATCGGTGATCGTCGTGCGCTTTTGCTGCGGCACGATCAATTCACTGATGGTGTGCTGCGACAAGGAGAGATTGGTCCGTCCTGCCTTGTAATAGTTCATCAAAAATGAACTCTGCGATATCTGCCAGAGCGATGATGTCCGCTCCGTCTTCCCGCACCAGGATATCACCCAGCAGTTCCCTCCTAATACCCAGGCCCACTAAAGATCCCAGGTAGTCGCGGTGTGTCAGTTCCCGGCTGCCGTCAGCTTTGACGGCCCTGATCACGGTCAGCGGATCGTAATCCTCCAGCGCTGCATAGTCCGGCAGGCTGATCAAAACCACCCGCTCCGCATCCTCATAACCGCCGTAAAAAATCGAGCGGGTCGGCGGAAAGTTCTCATGTGCAGGTTCCTCGTCAAAGACCGGGATGTGCGCCTTGCGGCAGTAAACCCTGGCCAGCGATTGCTGATGACTGTCCAAAAAATCCAGTATGTGTTACGATATATTTGTTTTCGCATTGGGTGATCTTATCTTCGATCTGTCCCAGTAAAAAATTATCTTCTTTCATGAGGTCTATTGTACCACATCTATGCTGCCATTTCTAGTCTCTACCCTGATGGTCACTTCGGCCTTGTTCCCTACCGTACCCCGCAGGCTTCGTTGACCTTTCTTCAACTTTTCCTCAAAGCTGGTCGTAAGGCTGCCATTCCTCGTCGCCGCTTCAAAATAGAAGGAAAGCGTTTTCGGCAGGGTCAAGCGGATGTTGTCATTTTTTGTTATACAGCCAGACGTCTCCAGTGACTTGGGCGAAATTGACCTGCAGTGATCCTTCATTATTTACTGTAAAATTGCCGCTGCCCTTGATGGTTTTCACATCAAAATCTCCGTGTGTCGTTGTATATTGAATATTCCCAATGATCTCGTCACCTCGTACAATCCCTTCCGTCGTTTCCAGATTGACGTGCCTTGCCTGCAGACGATTAAAATCCAGGGTTCCCCTGGTGGAAGTCAGCTTGAGTTGCGCAGCCTCTATGTTTCCCAGCTTCACAGTGCCCTCAGTGCTGTCGATGCACAGAGATTCCAGTTTTTGATTGATATCCCTCAAGTCAATATCGCCGTCAGTCGTCGTCACCAACAGATCTTGATCATAGGACTGGGGCAGACAGACTTCTATGTAACGGACAAAATCTCCCGCAAAGAGTGGCTTGCGCCCTTCAACAATTTCAATTGCACGGCCCTTTTTCTTAACCTTTGCCCGATAGCTTTTCTTGTCCTCACTCATATATTCTTTTACAATCAGTTGGCTGCCAGTACCTTGTTTGAAAGTGATCTTTTCCTCATCGTAAGCTATCTTTAACTTGGAAATATTAGTCAATGAAAACTGCATTTCATTGACCATCAAAGCGGCATTGTTCCCGCCGCAACCCGTTAAAAAGAACAGACTGACGCACAGTATCGGATATAGTACCATTCTTTTTATTCATCATATTGCCTCCGTTTCTTTTAATAATGAACGATTCATTCATATTGTGGCGAATAAATTAGGAAGGCAAAAGCCTTCCATATTATGAACTGCGCGGTTTATCGTTTGTAGGCAGCAATGATGTTGTCCAGGCAGACCGCCTTCGCCATCTGATCGGAAACGTCATTTTCTGTATAAGGTATATATTTCCTGTCCATGGTCCACCAAGTCAGCAACTCTACAATCAAAGTCGTCGTCAAAGCCATCTTCAACCTGGCGCACTTCACCCTTTTTCAATAAAGCCCTTTGATATAACTTTCCATCGTGTGAAAAAAAACTGCTCACGTCTTTGATTGTAATGTCCAGCCAATACTTTAAACTCATACTGATTCTTCTCGATAAAAAGGCAGCCGGCAGCATATTTTAGAAGAAGGTCGAAGGCATCGGATATCATTTCTTCAAAATGATAGTCGTCGTCCTGCAGACGTGCAGAAAAGGCTTCCTGCGAAGCGCTGAGGGTTGCAATTATTTCATTGTCAAGATTGGCAAACAGTTCATCGGTAATGGGCCGCTTTATTTCCTGCTCTGCAAATTCGGGCTCTATGGTACACTTCAGAATGTAGTGCATGATTTCCTTTTGCCAACAAAATCGTGGTAAATGGTACCCACTGAAACTGCAGCTGCTTTGGCAATATGGCTGATCTGTGTCTTAGCATAACCCTGCCGCAAAAAAACAGTTTCGTCGCTTCCCTTCTAATGATATCGATTCTTCTTTCCATCATTCCGACCTCTTTTCTATTACTTTATAATTAGTGAACGAATCATTCATTCAATATTCTATGTTATTTATCAAATATTGTCAAGGGGATCGAGTTCATTGTCTCTAAAATCTTTATCAGTTCGCTTTCTATGCTCCACCTGTTACGCATTTCCGCCTTCGCAGGTCACTCTTTCTTAACTTTTTTTGCTGTTTCTGCTCCTTCTGCGTAACTGCTGCCCGCTGAAAGCAACTCTGTTACGCATTTCCTCCCCGGCAGGTCACTCTTTCTTAACTTTTTTGCTGTTTCTGCTCCTTCTGCGTAACTGCTGCCCGCTGAAAGCAACTCTGTTACGCATTTCCTCCCGGCAGGTCACTCTTTCTTAACTTTTTTGCTTTGTTTCTGCTCCTTCTGCGTAACTGCTGCCCGCTGTCAGCAACTCTGTTACGCATTTCCTCCCCGGCACGTCACTCCTTCTTAACTTTTTTGCTGTTTCTGCTCCTTCTGCGTAACTGCTGCCCGCTGACAGCAACTCTGTTACGCATTTCCTCCCTGGCAGGTCAATCTTTCTTAACTTTTTGCTGTTTCTGCTCCTTCTGCGTAACTGCTGCCCGCTGTCAGCAACTCTGTTACGCATTTCCGCCTTCGCAGGTCACTCCTTCTTAACTTTTTTTGCTGTTTCTACTCCTTCTGCGTAACTGCTGCCCGCTGACAGGGCACATCGTTTCTTCGAAATCTTATATCACAATCGTGATATTAATATATTTAATAATAAAATTAAAAATATTAATTTATATATTGACTTTTTGAATCAACAGGTCTATATTATTAATTACAGAAGGGATGTGACGCTATGAAGAAGATTATCAGCCGCTGCCCTGTATGTAATCACGAGCTCAAGGTAACACGCTTACAGTGCAGCGAATGCCAGACCGTGATTGAAAATGACTTTGCACTCAGCAAATTCGACTATTTGTCTGACGAAGAGTTGTTTTTTACAGAGACATTTATCAAATGCCGCGGCAACATCAAAGAAGTTGAAAAAGAACTGGGGATCTCCTATCCCACCGTGCGCTCCAAACTGGACGGCGTAATCAAAAACTGGGATACGAAAAGAAGCTCGCCAAGACGAAGAATCACTGAAGAGAGAAGAAGTTCTAAAGCTGCTGGAGCGAGGTGAAATCACCGCAGAAGAAGCGATTGCAAGACTGAAATAGAAAAATTGGAGGAAATCATAATGGAAGAGAAGATGAGAATTTTAAAAATGGTCGAGGATGGAACGATTACTGCAGCAGAAGCTGCCGAACTGATGAGCGCCATGGGCGTTGAAGAAGCATCTGGTCTGCCGCAGAAGCAGACCTACGACAAAAAATGTTCCGCATCATTGTGGACAGCGTGCAGGGTGATAAAGTCAACGTACAGTTTCCAGTAGGCGCTATCAAAAAGATACTGCAGGTTACAGGCAAACTGCCGATTCCAGAAGAAAGTCTGCAGGGCGTAGACCTGGCTTCTATGATGGATGCAATCGTGGAATGTCTGGACGAAGAAATTCAGGGTGATTTTGTCAACGTATCCGCTGCTGACGGTACGACCGTCCGCGTATTTGTAGACTAGGAGTATCACATGAAAATCAGAATTCGGTCAGGGAATTTTAAATTCTTTCTGCCGGTGCCTACAGCCCCTTGCCGGCGCCGCCATCAAAGTCATGCCGCAGGAAGCGTTACGTGCCATGAGCAAAGACATCCCCCCGCCTTACGATCAGCTTATTTGCAAGGAGACTTTCCTGCTCATATACGAAACGTGCCGGGAGATTTTTATAGAAAACAAGGGGTTGGAAATCGTCCACGTAGAGGCTGCAGATGGAACCTTTGTATCCATCGTACTTTAGGCTTAAATCCATTTTTTCAAAAACCACTTGCGCGGCAGGCCAAAAAAAAGTGATATATTCATAATCACACAAATTAATACCCTGCCATATTATGTTTAAAGGGGAGTAGCTGGCAGCACAAGCTGCAGTAAAATGCGTCAGTACGATTACCTCGGTAATCCGCGTTTACTTGAAATAGCGAGACTTTTTAAGATAGCTTTTTTTAGGCTGTCTCAGAAGTCTCTTTTTTAATATCTGAGAGACTTGGGCATAATGAGTTTAGAGGAGGAAGTTTATCATGTATTACAACAAACAAATTCAAGAAATCCTAGAAGAGTTTCAGACCACCAAAAAAACGGTCTCGACGAAAACGCGGTGACTGCGAGCCGAGATAAATATGGGGAAAACAAGCTCTACGAAAAGAAGAAAAAGAGTGTTTTTATGATTTTCCTTGAACAGTTTAAGGATTTACTAGTCATCATTCTAATCATCGCCGCCATTATTTCCATGACTACTGGGAATGTGGAGAGCACCGCCGTCATCATCGCCGTTTTGATACTCAACGCCATTTTAGGTACCGTTCAATATGTAAAAGCGGAAAAATCTCTGGAGAGCTTAAAGAGCCTGTCGTCACCAGTAGCAAAGGTCATCAGAAACGGTCAGCCCCCAAGAAATCGACGCCAGCGACCTTTGTCTGCGGAGATATCGTCAGACTGGAAGCCGGCGACGTCGTTCCGGGAGACGGACGTATGATAGAAAGCTATTCTCTGAAAGTAAACGAAAGCTCTCTTACAGGCGAGTCTGAAGGAGTTGACAAGAGAACAGAAGTCATCGACGGTGATGCGGTCGCTCTAGGGGACCAAATCAACATGGTCTTCTCCGGCTCTTTAGTTACTTATGGCAGAGGATTAGCTGTCATCACAGGAGTCGGCGTCCATACGGAGCTTGGAAAAATCGCCGATCTGATGAACAACACGGCTGATAGGAAAACACCGCTGCAGATTACGATGGACAATTTCAGTAAAAAACTGTCCATCGGCATCATGTTAATCTGTGCTGTGGTATTCGCACTGAACGTCTATAGAGGCATGGCTATCGCAGATTCTCTGCTTTTCGCTGTAGCCCTGGCGGTAGCCGCAATTCCTGAAGCGCTGTCCTCCATCATCACCATATCCCTTGCCATCGGTACTTCGAGAATGGCAGACCAAAACGCGATCATCAAGCAGCTCAATGCTGTAGAAGGTCTGGGCTGCGTCTCCATCATCTGTTCCGACAAAACCGGTACGCTGACCCAGAACAAAATGACAGTAGAGCAAGTATTAGTGGATCAAGAAAAAGGAGAGCGCCCTGCTGCAGGCTTCTATACTCTGCAACGATACGGCCATCGTTGACGGCGTCACAGCCGGCGATCCTACAGAAACTGCTTTGGTCGACTATTATATGTCAAAACACGATGATTACGAGCAGCTCAAGGCCAGTCTGCCGCGACTGTCAGAACTGCCCTTTGACTCAGATCGAAAGCTGATGAGCACTCTCCATCAAATCGACGGTCAGTATATCATGTATACCAAAGGCGCTTTGGATGTAATCTTGGACCGTGCACCGTCTCTGACTGAGGAGCAGAAGCAAGAAATACGCGATGCCAACTTTGATCTCTCAAATCAGGGGCTCCGCGTGCTGGCTTTCGCCCGCAAGGTCTTGAACGTCCAAAAAGATCTGGACTTCAGCGATGAATCCGATTTTGAATTCCTCGGTCTGGTTGCTGAAATGGACCCTCCAAGGGAAGAATCTGCACAGGCGGTTACCGACTGCATCGAAGCAGGCATCAAACCGATCATGATTACAGGCGACCACAAGATCACAGCCTCGGCCATTGCTAAAAGAATCGGCATCCTGCGGGAGGAAGACATTGCTGTCACCGGTACAGAACTGGATGCCATGAGTGATGACGAGTTAATTGAAAAACTTCCTCATATCAGCGTCTATGCCAGGGTCAGTCCGGATAACAAAATCCGCATCGTGCAGGCCTGGCAGGATCAAGCGCACATCGTAGCCATGACTGGCGACGGTGTCAACGATGCACCGGCGCTGAAGAGCGCCGATGTGGGTGTGGCTATGGGTATCACAGGTACGGAAGTTGCCAAGGACTCAGCATCTATGATTTTAACCGATGATAACTTTGCCACCATCATCAAATCCGTGCTCAACGGGCGAAATATTTACGCAAACATCAAGAATGCAATAAAATTCCTGTTATCAGGCAATGCGGCCGGGATCCTGGTAGTGCTATTCGCTTCCATCATGGCACTGCCATCCCCATTCACCGCAGTACAACTCTTGTTTATCAACCTGATTACAGACAGTCTGCCAGCACTTGCCATCAGCATGGAGCCATCTAATCCAGCCTTGATACACGACAAACCGCGTCCGCGAGGCGAATCGGTTTTGACGAGAGAAACATTGCTCAGGTTGGGCTTCAAGGACTGGTCATCGGCCTGGCAACCATTGCCGCCTTTTATATCGGGCTGGAAACCAGTACGGTAACCGCATCGACCATGGCATTTGCAACCCTATGTCTTGCAAGGCTCTGGCATGGGTTTAACTCGGGGAAAACAATCCATCTTCCGCCTTGGAATTACTACTAATATATACACCATCGGGCATTTGTTGTCGGTACGCTTCTGTTATTTGCAATCCTGCTTGTACCATTTTTCGCAAAAAGCCTTCCTTATCGCTTCTCTATCTGGCGCTCAGATCGGTTGGATCTGCGGTCTGGCCTTTGCGCCGACTCTGGTAATCCAGATCGTCAAAGTGATCAACGATCAGAGAAGCAAAAACTAATTTAGAAGTTTATCTTTTTCATATACAAAAGACCGCGGGACTCTTACAAATAAGAGTTACGCGGTCTTTTTTTGTACATCTGCAGTCCATTTTACAATCTGATAAGATGATTACAGAATTCGGCCGTAGTTCGTATAATGTACTGACAGTCTTCACAGCATCCCCTGCTCTCCTTCAGATAGCGTCCATGCTGTTCTTCATACCAGCCTGGCGCCGTTAAATCTCCAATCTCAAAGTTAAGCTTTTTTTAGCTCTTTCATTTGCCCCTGAAACTTCTGATGGAGACTGTGCTCATAAGCCACATGCTCCTTCCACCTGTAAGCAAAGCTTTCATTATGGGGCCGGGTAAAAAGAGTCTGCCAGATAGTGAACGGCAACCCCTGCTCGATACCAATCCGTACAGCGATTACAGCTGGATACCTTTAAAGATTCTTCAATAAAGCGCCTTCTGTATTCGTAGGAATGTCCGTCAAATTTTTTCTCGCAGGATGGCGATAAATAGGACAGCGGATTGATGTCCGGTATTAAGCTGCCGAGTATAAAGGCCATCTTTCTGCCATAACTTAACTGCAGTGCCGCAGCCAGGGTCTTAGCCAATAATAAGTGATCTTTTTGTTTCCATGGCTTTACTATTTGCAGGGAGCACGGAAAAATACCATCAAGTTGAAACAAAACCGGATAAAAAAAACAGCGGCGTGTGAACCGCTGTTTTTTGACATACCTTAGAACGGATTTATCGTACCTCTCACAATCAAAACCAGGGAGAGGATTGCCAGTGCGACTAAGGCAATGGCGATGACGACCTCGTATTTTTTTCAAAGACTTTCTTGCCATTTTCTCTTTTTGCCCAGGGCATAGACGATGATGCCCGGTGCATAGAGGACGGTTGTGACCAGAAGCATGTACAGTCCAGAGGAATACAACATCCAGAACCCGTACACTGAGCCGAGGATACCAAAGAATCTAGCCCAGGCCACCTGACTGGCGGAGCTTTGCTCCAGCCCTTCCTTTCTAAACGCAACCTTGGCATAATACAATCCGCTGAATAAATACGGAACCATAATCATCAGCGTACTCAAACCATAGAATGCCTGATACGTGGAATCGTTAAAGAAGATCACAATCAAGAATAGCTGAATGATACCATTGGTCATGTATAGAGAAAAGGACGGTGAGTCGTTTTTGTTTGCACGGGCAAAGGCTCTCATGAACACGCCCTGCTTTGCCGCCGAATAAGGACAGTCAGCAGCGATAATCGTCCAGCCCAGCAGCGCACCGGCTAATGATAAGATGACACCGATGTTAATCAGCGTTGCGCCCCACGGACCGACAGCTGCCTCCAAGATTCCGGCCATCTGCGGGTTCTTCAAAGTAGACATTTCTTCTGGCGTCATAACGCCTAAGCTCATTACCGCAACCAATACATAGATGATAAAGATGCCCAGAAAACCAGTCATAGAGGCTTTTTCCCACATCACTGGATTTTTTGGCACGAGCGGACAGAACCACAGCGCCTTCAATTCCGATAAAGGACCAAACCGTGGCAGCCGTCGTCGCCTTCACCTGATCTATCACCGGCATGCTTCCATCTCCCCAGAAGTTGCTTGTAAAAGTATCCCAGTCGAAGGCACCGACAAAAATGACTGCGATGACAAAAACTAACAGCGGAACCATCTTACTGATGGTGGCAATCACATTGAGCGCCGCCGCTTCTTTGATGCCGCGAAGTACCAAAAGGTTGATAGCCCAAATAACTGCCGATGCACAGATAATAGAAATCAAATTATTTCCTTCCCCGAACACAGGGAAAAAAGTAGCCCAATGCGCCGAACAGCAATGTCGTATAAGACACATTGCACAGCAGAGCGCTGACCCAATATCCCCAGGCAGAATTAAAGCCTACAAACTCGCCGAATCCTTCTCTGGCATAACTGTAAACGCCGTTGGTCAAATCTGGCCTCAATTTATTCAGGCCAAAGAAACACATGGTCAGCCCTGTCATACCAACGCCGCAGATTGCCCAGCCGACCAATACTGCGCCGGTATGCGCGCCGCCGCTGGCCATATCTGCCGTGGTCGTAAAGATGCCGCTTCCTATAGTCGAGCCGATAATCATGGCTACCAGCTTGCTAAGGTTCAGTGAATTATCAGACGAGATATGATTCTCTTCATTCATTTTTCAAATCCTCCTATATTTTAAGTTTTTTCTGCTATATCTCTTAGTATAACCATAAACTACATATTCTATAGTGCACTTTTACCACCTGATGATTGCTGCAAACATACTAGATTGTGCCAATTGTCAAAAAAGAAAAATAACGGCGGATGCCGTCATTTTTCTGGATTTTATTTTTCTATTTTTATTGTAGTTTTCGCTTATACATGGTGACTGCCAAGATCAGAGCAATGGTCTCAGAAACGCCCATGGACAGCCAGATGCCGATTTCGCCGAAGAGCATAGTCATGATAATCAATGAAATGACTACCAGAACGAGACCTCTGCAAATTGAAATCGTCATCGCTGACTTCGGTCTCTCCAGCGCGGTGAAGTAGCCTGCTAAAATGACTACGATACCCAGCGGTAAAAAGAGAAAGAAAAACAGTTTGAACGCGTTAACCGCATTTTCGTAAAAAGCAGTGCGTCTGCGCCTCTGTCGATAAACACCGCTACTACCGGGTTCGGGTAGAGTACACCCCAGACAAATGCTGCCAAAGATGCCGTTCCCGCCACAATCAAAGCAATTCGCAGTATATATTTGTGGATCTTGTGCTCCTCCCTGCCGTGATAATAACTGACCAGAGGCTGCATACCCTGGTTGATGCCCATCATAGTCATCAGGATCAACTGGGATACATAGGCGATGACAGTATAGATGACTACGCCGTCATTGCCGGAAACTCTAATCAGAGTATTGTTAAACAAAAAAGATAATCGCGCCGACAGAAAACTCTGTTACAGAATCGGCTACGCCGATCTTCGCCATGAAACCACTTCCTTGAACTTCCACTGAATCTTAACGAAACTGAAGCCGGACTTCTTAGAAAGGAAGTGCGCAAGGAAGATGGACAGCGTCATCAGCTGGGAAATCCCTGTCGCGATGGCTGCGCCCTTGATGCCCCAATGAAAAACCATGACGAAAACATAATCCAAAACGATATTAGTGGCCGCACCGGCAAGGGTCGTGACGATGGCTTTCTGCGGATAACCGTCAGCTTTGATCAATACTTCCAAATTGTAGCTTGTCATATAGCATACGACAAAAGGTATGATAATCCCCAGGTAGTCTTTCACATAAGGCAGCGTCGTTTCGTCAGCGCCCAGCATCATAGCCAGACGTTCCAAATTCAGAAGCGCCGCGATAGCAACAATCAGCGCTAAACTGAAGACGGTAACTGTACTGACGGTGAACACTTTGTTGGCCTTCTCCATATCGCCCTGCCCTTTATAGATAGAGGCCTTGGTACTGGCGCCCACCGCAAACAGGATTCCAAGAGCAAAGGCAGTGTTGATAAAAGGCATGGAGATATTTACCGCTGCCAAGGCTGTCGTGCCCACTCCTCTGGCTACGAACATGCCGTCAACCATGGTATAGATCGTGTACACCCACATGGCTGCCACCGATGGAACGACATACTTCATAAATCTATTTTTTTATATCTTTTTTGCATCCTTCGTCATACTAACAACTCCTTAATGGGCTTGCCACAGTTAGCAAAGCAAACAGATGGAAGCCTTATGTTTTGGGAGATCTCATCAGATTCTGCAAAAAGTGGAATCACTGTCAGGTCCCCCTATCAAAGTGCAGCGCTTTGGCGCGCGGCACACGAAAACGCCTCGCAAACAAAGTAAGGCTTTGTCAGTCGTATCTTCTTTACTACCAGTATAAACCTTGGTATAATACTAATGTAAAGGAGTTTTTGAAAAATTATGAAAGAATATTATAAAATCGGAGAAATATCCAAATTATACAGTATTGGGACAGACTCTCTCAGATACTATGAGGAAATTGGCATTTTAAAGCCAAAGCGAGACGACAACGGTTACAGAATGTACAGCATCAACGATATCAGAACTTTAAATATTTTGCGGGAATTACGGTCGATTGGGTTTTCCATGGCGGAGATCAAAGAGCATTTAGCTGATTTTAACCTCAAAAAAACCCTTGCTATGTTCAAAAGGAAATTGATGCAATCGATCAAAAGTTAAAAAAGAACTACAATCGTTAAAAGCGCAGCTCTCTGGCAGAATCGAAGAAGTGGAAAGCCACGTACAGGCGATACACGACTTTAATCAGCCGCAGATACAGCATCTGCAGCAACGGAAAGTTCTAAAACTTTCAGAGAATGTTTACCGCGACGCAGATTTGGACTTTATCATCAAAAAACTGCAGAAGGAAAACGAGGACCAGTTATACATCATCGGCAATGGGGATATCGGCGCTACGATCCCCTTAGATTATGTAAAAAACGGCGGCTACGGCAATTTCAATTCTGTCTTCTGTATCGTGGATGATAAGGAAGATTTTTGACGCGGTGATTCCGGCCGGCAGTTACTTATGCTCTACCATCAAAGGCAGCTATACTCACATGCCGTCAGCCTGGAACGCTTTATTTACCGAGCTATCCACCCGCGGTCTGACTGCTGACAGCGATCCTATGGAGCTTTTACATCATTGACAATCATGATACCAGTGATGAATCCGAATACATCGCTCAACTGCAGATTAAAATAAGGACAGGTGTTTCTAATGAAGAAAATAGCGATCATCGATGACGACCAACATATCGGCGACATGCTTTCAGAACTCTTAATTCGAGAAGGATATCAAGTGCAGCGCGCCTACTCTGGCACAGAAGCTCTGCTCCTTCTATCAGATACAAAGCCTGATTTGATTTTGCTCGATCTGATGCTGCCTGGTCTCAGCGGAGAGGAGGTGCTTCAAAAAGATTAACGATATTCCGTCATCGTTATCAGCGCCAAGGTGGACACCGAGGACAAGGTGAATCTTCTGCTGGGCGGCGCCGCCGATTATATCACCAAACCCTTTGACACCAAAGAACTGCTGGCCCGCATCACTGTTCAGCTGCGGAATAGTGGGAATCCCATCGCTTCTGCAATCCTGCAATACGGTCAGCTGTCTCTGGATCTGAATCGCCGCCAAGTCACCGCCGGAGAACAGGTTGTCCGTCTGACGAAGACAGAGTATGCTATCTTGAAGCTCCTCATGCAGAATCCAACGCAAGTCATCACGAAAAATCAAATGCTGGACCGCATCAGTGAAGATACACCAGATTGTGTGGAAAGCTCTCTAAAAAGTCCACATCAGCAATTTACGCAGAAAACTCCGCCAGTGTACTGGTAAAAACTATATCGAAGCAGTATGGGGTATCGGTTTTCAGTTACAGGATAAATAAATCTTTACAATTTCTTAACCAAGGCCTTAACCGCTTTCTTAACTTTTGCTTGTTAGAATCTCGGTATTAAATCAAAAGTGAGGTATGAAAATATGGACTATGTTTTACAGACAAACAATTTGACAAAGCAGTACCGGGATTTCAAAGCAGTTGACAACCTGCAGATGCAGATCAAAAAGGGGGCGATTTATGGCCTTGTCGGCAGAAACGGCGCCGGCAAGACGACGCTGATCCGCCTGCTTTGCGGACTGCAGAATCCCACCAATGGCACCTATACCCTTTATGGCCGGGAAAACACTTCACCTGGAATCATCGAAGTTCGTAAACGCATGGGCGCAGTGGTAGAGTCTCCGTCTATCATCAAGAACTCAGCGCAGAAGACAACATCAGGATGCAGTACCCGCGTTCTGGGCATGCCATCCTTTGATGGCGTCAATGAATTGCTTTCCCTGGTGGGACTAGAAAGCGCAGGCAAGAAGAAAGCCAAAAACTTCTCTCTCGGCATGCGGCAGCGCCTGGGTATAGCTATCGCTCTGGCTGGTGATCCGGATTTTTTGATTCTCGACGAGCCAGCAAACGGTCTCGATCCCCAAAGGCATCATCGAAATACGAGAATTGATTTTGAAACTGAATCGTCAATACCAAATCACTGTTTTGATATCCAGTCACATTCTCGACGAACTTTCAAAGCTAGCCACTCATTACGGATTTGTCGACAGCGGCCGCATGATCAAAGAAATCAGCGCTGAAGATTTAGAAAAAGCCTGCAGAAAATGTATGTTACTGACGGTGACAGACACCAAAATCCTGGCCCGCGTTCTCGATCGGCTGCAGCTTCAATACACCATTCTTTCTGATGAGCAGGCCAACGTCTTTGGTGAAGCCAATATTACAGAACTGACTTTGGCTCTCGCAAAAAGAAGGCTGCAAAATCAACGCGGTTCACGAAAGAGATGAAAGTCTGGAAAGCTACTATGTGGCTTTGATCGGAGGTGGACGCTGTGAATAAGTTGTTGATAGCAAATTTCAGTCGGATGAAAAAGGATATGGTATGCAAGATTTCACTGCTTTTTACTATTTTATATGCGATATTGACTATCGTAGCTGGCTGGCGCAGCATGGAGATAAACGATGTGCAGATCCCCATAGATTCGCTTTTCCTCAATAGTTTCGGCGTATCTGGTTTCGTAGCGTTACCCGGCATCGTCATGGCCGCTTTTGTTCGATGTTCATCGGCACAGAATTCAGCGACGGCACCATGCGCAACAAGCTGATCGTCGGCCACAGGCGGAGAGAAATCTACTTCACTAATTTCCTGACCTGCGCCCTCAGCGGTATCTTTTTTAATCTGGTGTATCTGGCTCTGGTTTCTCTCATCGGAATCCCGCTTTTCGGTGGATTCCAGTTGGAAACTGGCACGTTGCTGCTCCCTCATGACAGACGGTATGCTGGCGATCATAGCCTATGCCGCAATTTTTAATATGCTGACTATGATACTGCAGAACAAAACCATATGCGTATGTCGCGCTCATCACCGTCATGGCCTCCATGTTTCTCTGTTTCTACCTGATGAAACGACTGGAAGGTCCTCCCATGGTAGAAGTGTATCAGATGGTTAATGGACAGACGACTACAGAAACTGTACCTAACAAGCAGTACGTTGCAGGCAGCATGAGAAAGATATTTCAATTTATCATTGATTTTTCTGCCTTCAGGGCAATCTCTACAGCTTTCTGGTCAGTCAGCTGTCCACTTAAAGCTGATGCCCCTGTACTCTGCTGTCATCATTCTTGTCACAAATGCCTTTGGGATGTTTTTTTATTCGGACGAAAAGACATCCGATAAATACATGTACCTATTCATCAAAAAAACGAACTAGTCCGAAATAGGACTACTTCTTTTTTGACTATAATATATATAAGGAGTTTCCATGGTATCTGTTCTCATTCTGCTGAGTCTGGCGCTCGGCATTACAACTCTGACTCTGACAGTCAAAATCTACCTGATGAAGAAGTCTGCGAAAGAAATCTGCAGGCAGCTTTTGGCTTTGTTTTAGCAGAGGAAACGAATACATTAATCTGTATCTCCAGCAGCGACCCTTCCATGAAGCGGCTGGCAGCAGAAATCAATCAGGAGCTTCGCTTGCTTCGAAAGGAACGCCGCCGGTATCTGCACGGTGACAGAGAGTTAAAGGAAGCGGTTACCAATATCTCTCATGATCTGCGCACGCCGTTGACCGCAATCTGCGGTTATCTGGATATGCTGGAAGAGGAAGAAAAAATCCGAGAATGCCTGTCGTTATCTGGCCCAAATTCAAAACCGCACGGAGGTTTTGAAGCAGCTGACAGAGGAACTTTTTCGCTATTCTGTCGTAGTCTCTACCAAAGAAGATCTCAAACCGAAAACAGTGGCAGTTGACGCTATTCTGGCCGACAGCATTGCCGCCAGCTACAACGCACTGACAGACAGGGGCATTACCCCCTGTCATTACACTGCCCGAAAAAAGGTGCTGCGACACTTAGATGCCAGCGCTCTTTTCGCGTATCTTCGCCAACCTGATCAGTAATGCTGTAAAATACAGCGAAGGCGATCTCACAGTCACCATGAGTGATACCTGCGAAATCGCCTTTACAAATACAGCCGCGAATCTCTCGCCTGTGACTGCCGCCCGCCTCTTTGACCGCTTTTTACCGTTGAAACTGGTCGGAAAAGCACCGGCCTTGGTCTTGCAATCGCAAAAAGTCCTGACGGAAGAAATGGGTGGTTCCATCGATGCTGAATATCACAATCAAAAGCTGACCATCAAACTCCGTTTTTGATACTTTTATCGATTCCCCTTTTTTCACATACAAAATAAACGAGTAGAGCGCCGGCAGGCAGACCATG
>VOFI01001661.1_pt1 | contig 50000 bp, 98 predicted proteins | sample 5384131 | NCBI WGS metagenome assembly VOFI01 (sample SAMN12384728, study PRJNA508395) | human gut metagenome | isolation source: healthy gut H | host: Homo sapiens
TCAAACGGTTTACCAGATAATGTGCAGAATCTAATTTCATCAGAAACATCATACTTCCCTCAATATCCTGTTCTAACCCCAAATAGATTCCTACAATGGTTTCATCCTCTGCTGAAATTGCAGAACCGAATTCCTGGAAGGAAAGCAGTTCTACTTTTGGTACATTCATGTTCAGCCGCAAGTCTAACATACTTGCTATTGCTGTTGTTGCATTTCCCGAACCAATATTTCCAATTTCGCGCAGAACATCTACATACAGCTCATTCACTTCCTCAAAAACTGAACTTTCCCATGATGTCCTCCTCCTATCCACTTCTATATAAACAAAGATTGGATATGATGCTAAAAGCATCATATCCAAAATCTGTTATGAATTTTCTTTCTCATCTACCACGCTGCTGATATCAAACAGGAGATCAGATCGTCCCCGTTCTTTCCGATTCCATTGATGAATGTGCTCTTAACATCCTTTGGATTGTGTGCAACCTTGTCGATCTCTTCTGAACCAAGTGTTACAACTTCTTTTACTTCATCCACGATGATCCCTAACACACCCTTCTGCTCAATCTTTAAGATGATGATACGGCTTGTATTCGTAAACACATCATCCTCAAGTCCCATTTTCAGTCTGAGACTCATAACCGGAACAACTTCTCCACGCAGATTGATAACGCCTTTAAAAAATACGGCTGTGCTTTTGGAACTCTGGTAATCTTTTGCATACGCACAATATTGTCTACATAACTAATGTCTATTCCGTACTGCTCGTTTCCAAAAGTAATTACAATGTATTGTTTTTTTGTCATTTTCCATTGTTTCTATTTTTGCTGCCATTGCCGGAACCCCCTTACATTAATGTATTAACATCCAGGATCAATGCAACTTCACCATCACCGAGAATGGTTGCTCCACTGATCAACTTCGTTGTGGAAATGTACTCTCCAAGAGATTTGATAACGATCTCCATGCTGACCGATCAGATTGTCGATAACAAGTCCTGCTGTCTTGTCTCCCTTTTTGTACAATAACAACGGTTAAGTTCTCATCATCTTCTACCGGTTCAAAATCCAGCTCCCGGTCCATACGGATCAGAGGGATAACGGCTCCACGGATATGTATTACCTCCTTGGATTCCACATACTTGATATCGCTTGTGGAAATATATTCAATGGTCTGAATGGATGCTAATGCGATCGCATATTTTTCATCACGGATTTCAACCATCAATGCCTGGATAATCGCAAGTGTTAACGGAAGTCTGACAATGAATTTGCTTCCTTCACCCAGTTTGGAACGAACTTCTACATCTCCGCCTAATGCTTCGATATTGGATTTTACAACGTCTAATCCTACACCTCGTCCGGAAATATCTGAAATCTGTTTTGCCATAGAGAAACTTGGCATAAACAGGAAGTCGATGATTTCTTTCTGGCTGAGTTGTTCTGCTGCTTCCGGTGTCACCAGTCCGCGTTCGATTGCTTTTTTTTACGCTTTCTGTGTCAATACCGTTACCGTCATCGCCAACTTCGATGATAACGTTATTTCCTTCCTGGAATGCTTTTAAGAAGATGGTTCCAACTTCACTCTTGCCACGCTCTTTACGGAGTTCCGCACTCTCAAGTCCGTGGTCGCGGAGTTACGGAGAAGATGCTGTAACGGATCACCTAACTGGTCTACTACCGTTCTGTCTAACTCGGTATCTTCACCGGTCATCTCTAACTCCATCTTCTTGTTCAGACGTTTGGATAAGTCACGGATCATTCTCGGGAACTTATTTACAACGCTTTCGATCGGAACCATTCGTACTTTCATAACGGACTCATGCAGATTCGTTGTGATTCTTTCGAGATACTCGATCTGTTCCTGGAAAGTCTGTACCTGATCTTCTTTGTTTTCGCCTGTCATACTCAATGATACCAGACTGTTCTTTGCGATGATCAGCTCGCTGACCTGATTCATCAGTGCATCTAATTTTTCAATATCTACACGGATCGTACGGTTTGTAACCGGTTTCGGTGTGGATTTGCCCTTGCCCTGCTGCCTTCTTTTCTGTGCTTGCAGGTGCCTGTGCTGTTTTTGCCGGCGCCGGATGTGTCTCTGCCGGTGCTTCTGCCTTTCAGGCTCCTCTGTTTTTTCTTCTTCTGCACCGCCGTCAAATGCTGCAATAGGAATTTCTTCTCCTGTTACTGTTTCTATTTCTGATACAGCATTTGCTGCTGCTTTGATCTTTTCAAAATCTGTCTCTTCACTGTCTAAGAAGAAGGAAAATTCATCTTCAAACTTCTCATCTTCAATATCCTGTGATGATGGTCTGTATACAATGATCTGTCCGAAATCTTCTACTGCCTTGAATACTAAAAAATGCTCTCGCTGCCTTTAACAGGCACTCTTTCTGGATCTTTACGGTGATTGCATAGACTTTATGACCGGCATCCTGTGCCTCTTTGATGTCATCTTTCTCTTTGTTGTTTAACTCAAAGTCCATGTAATTCGTTACAGCCTTTGTCTCCTGTGCGGTGCTTTCCGGTTCTGCTGCCGGTGCCGCTTCACTCTCTTCTGCACCGCCTGCTAAAATATCATTTAACTCTTTGACAATCGCTTCATTGTCATTTGTTCCCTCATCTGAGGTCTCTTTTACATTTTCAAGATATCCGTCAATTGCATCTAAGCAGTCAAATAATACGTCGATCAGGCTGCTTGTTACTTTCATCTTATCACTGCGGACCTCCTGGAATACATTTTCCATATCATGGGTCAGACGCTGCATTCTCTTAAATCCCATGGTTCCATGCCATTCCTTTTTAAGGAGTGTGCTGCACGGAAAATCTCATTAATTACGTCTTTGTTCTCCGGCTCTTTTTCCAACTGCATAATGTTGTCGCTCAGAGTCTGTAAATGTCCGTTTGTCTCATCAATAAAAAATCTCAAGGTATTGGCTTACATCCATATCACTTTACCCCCACATTCTTTATTATTGCCTGTGCAATTTCAGTCAAAGTGGAACAATCTCATCTGCTGCACCTGCCTCAGCAATGGCTTTTGGCATTCCATATACCACACAGCTTTTTGCATCCTGTGCGATCGTATGCACCTTTTTATGCTTCTGTAATTCTATAATTCCCTGTGTGCCATCCGCTCCCATTCCTGTAAGAATGACACAGATAATCTCATCATAAGCACAGTCATTTAAGGATTCATACGTCACGTTCGCACATGGCTTCAAGCCTCCGATCGGAGCTGCATCACTCAATGTGATCTTGTGTCCGCCACCCGGTTTTTCTTTTACCAGCATATGTTTGCCACCCGGTGCGATATATACCGTACCTTTTGCGGACATCTCCTTCCTGTGCTTCCTTTACGGAAACCTTGCTGACTTCATTTAAGCGGTCCGCCATGGTCTTTTGTAAATCCCGCCGGCATATGCTGCACTAAGACCATTGGTGCATTCATTTCTTTTGGAAGAAATGGAATGACACTCTGTAATGATTTCGGTCCGCCTGTGGAACATGCAAGTGCGATCAGTCTGTCTCCGGATACATTGTGTGACACTCTTGCCGGTGTTCTGACCGGTTGTGTTCCGGTAACCGGCTTTATGTCCGGCATCCTATGCACATTCTGCTGTGTCTCAAATACGGCTCTTAAGACTCCTAAAAGCTGCTCTTTGAACGGATTGCCTTTTGCCTCAATGATATTGGATGGTTTTGGAACAAATTCAACTGCTCCGCGTTCCATTGCTAAGATCGTTGTCTGGGCATCTCGTGTTGTCAGTGTGCTGACCATGATGACCGTTGCTTTGATCTTATCTTTCTGCAGTTTTTCAAAAAGCTGCAGTCCATCCATCTTCGGCATATTAACATCTAAGATCACTGCATCATAACTGGTGGTCTTTAATCTTTCGTAGGCTTCTAACCCATCTCTGCAGACATCATTTGCCTGAAATTGTTTGTCCGTGTTAATTATATCACATATAACCCTTCTCATGAGTGCAGAATCATCAACAACAAGAATATTTCTCATACAATTATCCTTTTTCGTTTCTGCGTTTTTTTGCGTTCTTCTTCAAAAATATATCGGATAATATCTTCCCTTACTTTATTATCCTCCATGATAAATTCTATCCTTGTCTCATATCTTGGTTCGCGATACTCTAATTTCTTCCATCCTACGATCCTGCCCCTTGATATGGTACTGCTTATCCATATTATCCGAGATCAGTTCTAACTCCATCAAAACGAACTGGTTCGCTTCAAATTTTTCTTCGGAAACAAATCTTGCTCCGCCTCCGCTGATATCTAAGATGGTTGCCCGCTTCTCTTCTTCGTCCGGTACCCCTGTATGTGTTCTAGCAGTTTTCGGTGTCTCTTTCCTTGATTCGTTTTCGGCGATCCGGTAATATTTCATATCCATGACACATGGAAAACGATAATATTCCCTTCGCTGGAACTTGGCAAGCTGTGTCTTTAATTCTACTTTTAACATGTAGATATTGTTAGACTTAAACCGCTCTTTTACCTGTCCAATGGCACGGTACAGATTCTTCTCTGCATAAAATACGAACTCAAATCTGACTCCTAAATGTAACAGCACATACTTACCTTCCTCGATTGGCATGGAAATGTCAATATCCCCATTTTCATGGATTTCCTGTATCCTCGCTTGTATAGACATGCGCTACTTCCCCCGTGCTGCCCTGTCTTTCTATCTTTTGTACTGCCTTGATCTCTACTTTGTTTCCCGGACGTAAAATATCTGAAACCATCTCTTCACCTCATATATCAGTCTATTTTCTGGTTAAAATATTAGAAAAGAACTGCGAAAATCCCCTTCTCATTATAAATTGCTCCTGCTCCTCATTGACCAGATTATTTGCCAATACTCTGAATGCGTTAGATATATTGGACTCCGGTGCCATAAGGGATACGGTCTTTTGCTGCCGTACTGCTTTTTCTATCACTGCATCCTGCGGTATCATGCCAAATAATGCAGTGTTCCATGCAAAAACTGTGATACAACAGACTCTAACTTATCGTATACCAGCTTTCCTTCCTGTACGCTGTTCACTTTATTGGCTACCACATGTATCTGTATCCCGTTCTTGATAAATCCCGGATTCCGGTACACTGCTTTTAGCAGTGAATAGGAGTCTGTCAAAGAGCTTGGCTCCGGTGTTGTGACCAGGATCACTTCAGGACTTGCGATCACAAATTCCAACACACTGTCCGATACTCCCTGCTCCTGTATCGATCAGTATCACATCTGCAAGCTCATCTATTTTTGACAGGCTGTGTACCAGATAGGAAATCTGGTCCTTGGTCAGATTGTTCATCGTCACAATTCCGGAACCCCGAAATAAATCCGATATCCATCGGACCCGGTGTGATGATCTCGCGTATATCCCTGCCCTGATAGATCAGGTCGCTCAAATTATATTTTTGGTATTGCTCCAAACATTACTTCCACGTTTGCAAGACCTAAATCTGCATCAAAAATGATAACTCTCTTCCCCAACTTCCGTAACTGAACTGCCAGATTCACAGCAACACTTGATTTTCCGACACCGCCTTTTCCACTGGTTATGGTAATCACTCTTGCTTTCGGCGTCATCTGCTGATTCTGCAGTTTAATCACATTTCTGATTCCCTCTGCCTGATCCATGCGTTACTTTCCTCCTAACAGATTCTTTACGATTTTCTGAGTGTCAAAAAATCTCAATATCATCGGGTACATTTTGTCCGTTGGTAATATAGGACAGCTCCGCATCGGAATATAATTTTACATTCAGCAGATTTCCATAAGTGGATGTCTCATCTAACTTCGTGAAAATGATCTTGAACTCTGATATTTCTTTGTAAATATCAATAATATCAAGTAAGTCTCTGTATTTCGTTGTCGCACTTAATACCAGATATACGGATTTATCGTATGCCTCATCCACGCTGTCGATCAGCTCTTTGATATCCTTTCTCTGGCTTTCACTTTTGTGTGAGAATCCTGCTGTATCTACCAATACCAAGTCATAGTCCTCGACATTGGCAATTGCCTGGTTCATCTCTTCTGCAGAGTAAATGATCGTAAACGGCTCATTTAAAATGTTTGCATAAGTCCGCAGCTGTTCTGCTGCTGCGATACGGTAAGTATCTGCTGTTAAAAATGCAACCTTTTTTCCCTCGCTCTACCTTATATTTTGACGCAATCTTAGCGATCGTGGTAGTCTTACCCACTCCGGTTGGTCCGATGACAAAGACGACTTTTTGGCTTAGAGCCGCTTAGATCGATCGGTTTGGGCTGACCAAATTTTAAGATCAGCTTCTGATATACATTAGATAGAATATAATCCACACTGTTTCCGGCTTTCATAATATTCTCTAATTCATCGATCACCTGATTTGCATATTTTTCACTGACATCATTATCTAACAGTGTCTTATAGAGCATTTTGATAAAATGAAAATTCTCTGCTCTGCCTTGCTCTGTTCCTTTTTTTTTGTTATCAGCGGTTCCTCATTTTCTTCCGGGTGATGTTCCTCTTCTGAAAAACCGGTGTTCGATCATGTTCTGTAAACTGTTCAGACGTTCCTCAATCCCATTGGTGTCTGCCTTATTTTTCTTTCAGTACGGATTCAAACATATCCACTGCCTTTGCGGGCTCCGGTTCTTTATGCTCTACCGGCGGCACCTGGATTGGTTCATCCGCAGTCAGATTGATCTGCTCATTTGCATTTTAAACGGAGAATGAAAGGCTGCCATCGGTGTTCCGCTCGGTCTCTTCTTTGGCTGCCGTTACCTCATAGGTTGTCTGCTTGAACAGTCCTAAAAAAGCCTTTGCTTTTGATCGTGCGCACATTCATGATCACAACGTCCGCACCCATTTCCTGTCTTGCTTTTTCTTTTGCTTCTTCCTCAGTCTTTCCCTGAAACTTATTAATTGTCATTAGTCTGTCACCATCCCAACTGACTGCAGTTCTACATTAGAATCCACCTCATTGTAAGATACTACAATCAAATCTTTTAAAATATTCCTCTGTCAGTTTCTTAAAATACATTCTCACGATCGGAGATGTAATGATAATCGGACTCTTTCCAAGATTCTCTAACTTTGCGATCTCTGTCTCAACAGAATCCATAATTGCTTTTGTTTTTTCCGGATCCATCGTCAGATATGCTCCTGCTCGGTCTGCTTTACAGAAGACATGATCTCCTGTTCTACTTTCGGATCCAGCGTTACGACACTTGTAACCTCGTTTGCCGGAAAATATTTATTTGAAATTGCCCGCTTGAGGCTCTGTCGTACATATTCAGTCAATACATCGGTATCTCTTGAAGTCGATGCATGGTCTGCTAATGTCTCAAAAATGGTCAGCAGATCTCTGATGAAATTCCTTCGCTAAGCAGATTCTGCAATACCTTCTGAATCTCTCCAAGTCCTAAAAGTTTTGGTATCAGCTCCTCGACTAATGCCGGATTTGCTCTCTTTAATATTGTCTACTAAATTCTGTACATCCTGTCTTGTTAACAGTTCTGCAATATGGCTTCTGATGACTTCCGTCAGATGTGTTGCAATAATAGACGGTGGGTCAACAACGGTATAACCCAGACTCTCCGCCTTTTCTCTCTGTCCTTCTGTGATCCAGATCGCGGGGAAGGTGGAAGGACGGCTCAAAGGTCGGGATACCGGAAATCTCTTCTGTAACATATCCGGGATTCATTGCCATATAATGGTCAAACAGGATCTCTCCCTCTGTAACCTGTATGCCTTTGATCTTAATAATATATTGATTCGGATTTAACTGAATATTATCTCTTAATCGGATAATTGGAACAACAGTACCAAGTTCTAACGCAATCTGCCGCCGAATCATAAACACACGGTCTAACAGGTCTCCACCCTGATTGACATCGGCTAACGGAATGATTCCATATCCAAACTCTAACTCGATCGGGTCTACTTGTAACAGGAAACCACATTCTCCGGTCTTCGTATCTCGTCGGCTTCCGTCTCTTCTTCCGAGACCTCTTCCTCTATGCTTTCAATGCCCGCAGTCTGCTGCATTTTTCTTCCTACGACAATATACATAGCTCCAAACGGAACAAACAGGATAGGATTTAAAGGTGTCACGATTCCTAAGAAGATCAGGGTGGCTCCTACGATATATAATACTTTTGGAATTCCAAAGAGCTGCTTGATCAGTACCTCTCCAAAATCTGCCTCTTTTGATGCCTTAGTAACCAAAATACCGGTGGAAAGAGAAATGACCAGAGAAGGAATCTGGCTTACTAAACCATCACCGATGGTCAGAAGTCCATACTGCTGGATCGCATCTGCGAATGGCAGCCCCTGACGCATCATACCCATGGCTGTTCCACCGATTAAGTTAATGAATGTAATGATCAGTCCGGCAACAGCATCTCCCTTAACATACTTCGTAGCACCATCCATGGCTCCGAAGAAGCTGGATTCCGCCTGAATCTTCTCTCTTCTCTCTTGCCTGTTTTTCATTGATCGTACCTGTATTCAGGTCGGCATCAATCGCCATCTGTTTACCCGGCATTGCATCCAGTGTGAAACGTGCTGTTACCTCTGCAACTCGCTCAGAACCTTTATTAATAACTACAAACTGGATCAGTACCAGTACGATAAAGATAATGCCTCCGATGATCATATCACCGCCACCAACGAAACTTCCGAAAGTCTCTACGACATTACCCGGATCTCCGGTTGTCAGGATCAGACGTGTGGAAGATACGTTCAGAGAAATTCTGAACAGTGTGTGGTAAACAGCAATAACGTTGGGAAAAATGACATCTCTAAGATTTCCTGTACAAACAGTGCATTGAACAGGATGATCAATGCGATGGAAATGTTGACCATCAGCATAACGTCTAATAAGATGCTCGGAATTGGTATAATAAAGAAAATAACCGCACAGAGCAGATATGCTGCGATTCCTAAATCCCTTTTTTCATGGTTATTTTCCTCCTTCCGTCTTAATTAATTCTGGTTTTTCATATGATATACCATTGCTAACACTTCTGCAACTGCCTGATAGAGTTCCGGCGGTATATCTCCTGTCCGACATCTACCGTCGCATAGAGTGTTCTTGCAAGTGGTTTGTTTTCTACAATTTCAATTTGATTTTTCTTTTGCAATTTCTCTGATCTTCATTGCGAGATAATCTTCACCTTTTTGCTAGTACAACCGGTGCTTTGGCAGTCTCGCTGTCATAGGAAATTGCAACGGACAGATGCGTCGGGTTGGTAATAACAACATCTGCTTTGGGGACATCCTGCATCATACGGCGCTGGGACGCTTCACGCATCCTGGACCTCTGCCTGCTTTTTGATCTCCGGATTTCCTCTGTATTCTTTGAACTCTTCGCGTACCTCCTGCTTCGTCATCTTCATCTCTTCATTAAAACGATGCTTCTGGTATGCCCAGTCCAAAATACCCACGATCAGATACACCAGACTGATCCGCAGTCCCGTATCTATAATAATGGTTCCACAGAGCACAATTGCCTGTGATAACGGAATCTCATATAAAATAAACAGATTATCCTTCTGCTTATTTACACAACTATATGCAACATAAGCGATCAGTGCGATTTTTAAAATCGACTTAAACAGTTCAAAAACGGATTCTTTAGAAAACATCCGCTTAAATCCGCTGATCGGATTAAACTTGTCTAACTTTGGCTGCATCGGCTTGGTACTGACTTTCCAGCCCACCTGTACAATACTGACAACAAATGCAACGATCACTCCGACCGCTAAAAACGGTGCCATGATCTTAATGGAGTCTATGATACTCATTCTAAAAAGCTGGTCAGCGGCATGGATGGACATTCCCCCTGTCCATTGCCCTTTACAATTTCCGGCATTTTATTATAAACTGCTGAAAATTCTTCTAAAAAGCCCTTGCCTACATACGATATAAATACTTTTAATACCAAAAACAGGGCAATCAGATCCATGGCGGAATTCAATTCCCTGCTTCTTTGCAACTTTTTCCTTCTTCTCTGGCATCCCGCAGCTTTTTTGTTGTGGCAGGTGCTCGGTCTTTTCACCGCCCGGACCATCTTTTGCAAACCATTGAAGATCATACTCTAAGTACCGTTTCATCTCTTCCAAATCAGTACATTCCTTCTATAAATGATACGATCAGCTTTTTTTCATTTCTTTAAACACAAAGTTTGAAATGCTTGGTAAAAGCCGAATGGTCAAAAACATAATTAAAAATCCTATCAGGATCTTCATCTGCATACCGATGGCAAACATGTTCATCTGCGGTGCAACTTTTGCCATAATTCCCAAAAATGCAGTTCAGTATCATCATAACTGCAAAAAATTGGTAAAATGATCCGGAATGCGATCACAAACAGATCTGTCATATAAGTTAAAAACGACTGGAACAGATGATCCCATTGAAACACCTGTCCATTGACCGGAATCAGTTTGTAGGGAATCCACCACCGCACGCAGAATATAATGATGCATATCCGTTGCGATCAGCAACAGCAATAACAGATAATTATACAACTGACCGGTAATATTGACCTGTGTATTATTCATCGGGTCATACTCGGTTGCCATCGACAATCCGATTTCCATATCGATCATATTTCCCGCTAATAAAATAATGGAATTACAAACACTTGCCGCAAATCCTATGAGCAATCCTGTAATTCCCTCCCTGATAATGATAACGGCAAATCCAAATACACCTTCGTAATCAAGTGCGGGTCTCTCTAAAATCTGAAACAGCAGTATAGCAACCATTACGGAAAAACCAATTTTTACGTCTTGGTGTATTATTGGTTCCATAAAATGGTGCTACTGCCACAAAACTCGCAACTCTGACCACTATCATCAAAAAGTATTCAAATGTAACTAAAGAAAAACTCAAATTTACCATAACCGCTTAGCTTAAGAATACGCCGAAATTCGACCACAAATCTGTAATATACTCTGTTAGCTGTGTCAGTATCCATGAACCAAAAATCATCATTCCTACAAACACGGCAAGAATCTTCGGCACAAACGTAAGGGGTCTGTTCCTGTATGGATGTCACCGTCTGAAAGATACTGATGATCAGACCTATGATCAATGACACCAATAAGAGCGGGCCGATACCACGATGATCGTATAAATTGCCTGACTCGCAATATCTAAAACTTCTCCCTGTGTAATCATTCTCCTCACTCCTTTTTATCTATCTGTCACATAAACGTTTTTACCAGATTTCCGATTACCAGATCCCATCCATCCGCTAAAATGAATAAGAGAATCTTAAATGGTAAAGAAATGGTTGTCGGTGGAAGCATCATCATACCCATGGACATCAATACGGATGATACCACCATATCAATGACAATGAACGGAATATAAATGATAAATCCTATAATAAACGCCTGACGGAGTTCACTGATAATAAACGCCGGTATTAAGACGGTGTTTGTAATTTCTTCCTTGTCTTCATAGGTTACGTTTGCAATTTCACAAAACAGGTTAATATCTTTTACCTGTGTCTGACCAAACATAAACTCCCGAAGCGGTTTCCATTCCTATCTCTAATGCTTCTTCCGCGTAATCTCCCCGGCATCTAATGGTTTGATCGCTTTTTCATTGATCTGCGTAAACACCGGTGACATGATAAATAATGTCAGAAACAGTGCAAGTCCTATCAGAACCTGGTTCGGTGGAGATGTCTGCGTACCAATCGCACTCCTTAAAAAATGAAGCACTACGATGATCCTCGTAAACGAGGTCAGCATGATCAGAATCGATGGTGCTAATGTGATCACTGTTAAGAATAGCAGGATCTTAATCGGAGCTGAAAGGCTTCCCCCATCGTTGTTGTATGCAATGGAAAAACCATTGTTTACATCTTCTGCGGCATCAGGTACCGACTTTTTTTCACTCGTTGTCTTCGTACTGCTCCCCGCTGAATTTTGCATATGCCGTCTGTGTTGTACACATAGAAAGTGTCAACACCAGTACAACGGTCGCAAACACAACGGAAGCGATACAATACCACTTCTTAAATTTCTTCATCTTTTCTGCCTATTTCTTTGGCGGGCGTTCTTTGATTTTTTTTTCAGAATCTCCTGAAAGTTTTCTCCTGCCTCTGTCTGTTTTATCACTTCATAAGTATCCAGATCATGAAGCTGCTCTTTTGTCAGCGTTGTCAGCATGGTAATCTCATCTTTTCCAACACCAATGACCAAATAAACCTCACCGGCTTCAATAATCTGAATATATTTGTTCTGTGTCAGACGCAAAGTCTCAACGATCCGCAGATTCTTATTAAAAGATCTGCTCTTCTGATACCCTACAATCCATTTCGTTGTAAAATATGTAATTGCCAGAACAAAAATGAAAATCAGCGGGACTCCCAACAACTGTATAAAACTGTCAAAACCGGAAGTCTTCATCTGTAATAAAATCATCCTTTAACCAACTACTTTTTTTAACAGCCTCTAATACACGTTCTGCCTGAAACGGTTTTACAATAAAGTCTTTTGCTCCTGACTGGATCGCTTCAATAACCATTGCTGCTGGCCCATTGCTGAACACATGATAACGGCAGCGTTTGCATCAGCCTCTTTAATCTTCTTTAATGCCTGGATTCCATCCATTTCCGGCATTGTGATATCCATAAGAACTAAATCCGGTTTTGTCTCATTATACTTTTCAACCGCTTTTGCTCCATTTTCTGCTTCTCCTGCAATTGCATACCCGTTTTTTTGTGAGAATGTCCTTGATCATCATTCGCATAAATGCTGCATCGTCACAAATTAAAATACTCTTTGCCATAGTTTAATCTCCTTATTTTTCATTCTATTTGATAATTTCTGTAATTCTTACTCCAAAACTTTCTTCAATTACAACAACTTCGCCTTTAGCTACATATTTGCCATTGACTAATACATCAATCGGCTCACCGGCAATCTTATTTAACTCGATAATAGTTCCCGGTGCAAAATCTAAAATTTCCTGAATGGACTTGCTGGTTCTTCCTAACTCTACCGTAACCTCCAGTGGAACATCCATGATCAGATCAATGTTCTCTTTCTGGAATGCAGCGGACAAATCCCCCATAAATGGCTGGAACTGTGCCGGCTGTACATTGACCGGCTGACCCATCATTGGCTGGCTCATCATTGGTTGACCCATCATCGGCTGTCCCTGCACCGGTTGACCCATCATTGGCTGACCTTGCATTGCCTGACCCATCATCCCCTGATCCATCATCGGCTGACTCTGCATTGTCTGCTGTGGAGCAGGCTGCGGTGTCGGCTGTGGTTCCGGTTTTACCTCCGGCTGTGGTGTTACAGATGCATTTGCTGCTGCATCCTGTTCCATGTTCTGTGTAATACTTGCACACATCTCTTTTGCAAAAGAGATTGGATACAACTGCATGATCGTACTGTTTACCAGATCGCCGATTTCCATTTTTAAAAGAAATCTTAACAAATGGATTCTTTAGGAACTCATCAATAGTTCCTTCATCCACATTTTCCTGTAAATCTATTAAATCCGCATGTGGCGGGCTGATATCAATCGTCTTATTCAGCATGGAAGATAGTGAAGTGGCTGCCGAACCCATCATCTGGTTCATTGCCTCACAAATTGCACTCAGGTGCAATTCTCCCTAATTCTCCATCTGTATTTGTTCCATCACCGCCCATCATCAGGTCGGTAATAATCTTAACATCATTTTCTTTTAAAAATCAAAAGATTGTTGCCATCGAGACCTACCGTATATGCAATTCGGATAAATACACACGGTCTCTCATAAGCCTCTACGATATCATCCCATGTTGCCAAACTTACAACCGGGGTTGAAATCTCTACTTTACGGTTTACCAGCGAAAATAATGTAGTTGCCGCGGTTCCCATGCTGATATTGGCTATTTCTCCAATCGCATCTTTTTCATTGTCTGTCAATGAAGTATTCTGTGTTGCATTTTCAGAACCCGTATCATTCAGTAATGCGCTGATTTCTTCCTGTGACAATATTCCATCCATTACTTCACTGCTCCTCTCTTATTACTGATGTAATTCTTACCGCATATTTATCTCCCGAGGAACCCGGTAGTGCAGTAAATTTTTGATATTCCCAACAAAGACATCCAGTTCTGATTTACTTTTTGTATCAAGCCTGATAATATCTCCAACTTTTGCAGACCGGAAAAATCACTGACCGAGATCGTGCTGTTTCCAAGAACTGCTTTCATTGGTATCGGCGCTTTCGAGATCAATGTCTCGATCGCATCTACATATTGCTGTTCATCTTTATCCCGCATTGTGGAATACCAATACTTCGTATTCAGCTTATCCATAATGTCTTCTAATGTAGATATGGCAGACAGACATTCATTAGTCCTTCCACATCTCCGATTTTTATATTGATCGTCACAATTGCTATCATTTCACTCGGTGAAATAATCTGAGCAAACTGTGAATTTGTCTCAATCCTCTCTAACCTCGGATGAATATCTACAACATTCTCCCATGGTTCATGAAGCAGATTAACACAGACGGTCAGAATCCTCTCTATGATCAGAAGCTCAATTTCCGAGAATTCCCTGGTCTTTTCTAACGGTTCCCCTTCGCCGCCTAACATTCGATCAACCATAGCATAACCCAAATTAGAGGCAATTTCCAATATGATATTTCCTTTTAAAGGTGCAAAATTAATGATTCCCAATAAAACCGGATTTGATAGTGCATTGGAGAACTCTGAATACGATACTGCCTCCGAGTTCATTACTTCTACCTGTATTGCCTTTCGCAGATAAACCGGAAGGTTTGTTGACAAAAAGCCGTCCATAATGCTCAAAAATAATTTCCAACGTCCTCAGATGTTCTTTGGAGAATTTTGCCGGTCGTGCAAAATCATAATTTTTAATCTGTTTTTCGTCACTGTCTTTTATTTCTTCTGCATCCAGTTCTCCACTGCTTAATGCACGCAGAAGATTATCAATCTCATTTTGCGATAAGACGTCGCCCATGTAAATCTCACCACCTGTCCGTCTTTTTGTTTCCTATTCTTTACTGGCATGTCACGCTGGAGAATCCGACACTGACAATAAAGTCGGAATCAAACATCGTTCTGAGATTCTTTAAAATCTCATCCTGAACTGCCTGCTGGTCATCTCTGAACTCTTCATATGTATAGCTGGACACGACACTGTTGATCTCATTCTGGATCACACTTGCTTTTGTGGAAATTTCTTTTCCATAGCTCTTGTATCCTTTGTTCTTCGTATCCATGGAAATAGATGCTTTTAATACCACATAATGGTCTTTTCCATCTTCACCTTTTTAAAGTTGATGGTCATCTCATTCTCTAAATCATAAGTCTCGATCTGCGCCATCGGCACGCTTGCAGCACTCTCGCCATTTGCACCATTTAACTCAAGATTGATTGCAGAGGCAACTGTCTCCACAAGCTGATTGGATTTCTTTACGGATGGTATAATCCCAATTGCTAAAATTGCTGTCAATATTGTATTTACCAACACCAGCGCCAGTATCAGGACTGACATTAAATTTTTCTTCATTGTTCTTCCTTTCTACTCTCCCTGTGCCGGAGAGTTATAAGAATTGTAAATCTTAACCTCCACACGTCTGTTGATCGCTCTTCCTTCCGGCGTGGAGTTATCTGCAACCGGAACATAATCTCCTCTTCCTGAGGATTTTATCAATCCCGGATCCAAATCCGTCTTTTCACGAATATAATCTGCCACTGTCAACGCACGATACATTGACAACACATCATTGTCTTCATATTTTTGATTATGGATTGGCACATTGTCTGTGTGTCCTTCTATATCAATCATATTTTTGTCATATTGACTTAAGATTTTACTAATCTTATCCACTAACGGATATGCATCTTCACGGATATCTGCCGAACTGGAATCAAATAGCAGCGCTCCATTCAGAGTGATCAGAACATATTGGGCATTAAAGTCTACCTCTACCTGATTCTGTATTCCTTCTTCCTGTGCCTGTTGTTCCACCTGTTCTGCCATCTTTTCAGACTCATCTAACGCTTCCTGTTCGTAAGCCTCTTTGATATCCTCTTCACTTTCTTCCGTGTCCGTGGAATTTGCCTGCTTTTTATAATACTCATCTAAAAGTTCTAACTGACTGACACCAGCTGATATCATCTGTCCGTCACCGATAGATGCTCCTCCCGATGGTAATATACTAAAGCTGCTTTGCAGTGAAGCGATTACCATTTCGAATTTTTCTGCATCCACTGTAGACATTGAAAACAGCAATACGAAAAAGCAAAGCAGAAGATTCATCAGATCAGCAAACGTATTCATCCATGGTGCTGAACCCTTCGGTGGATCTTCTTTTTTTCTGTCTTGCCACTATTCTTCACCTCCGGCTTCCCTTCCATCAGTTGAGAAGCTCTCTCTGACTCCAGGAGATAAGAACGATTTCAGTTTTTCTTCTATTACACGAGGGTTTTCACCGCCTGTATGGAAAGTAGTCCCTCGACTGTAACCTCTTTCAGTCTGATCTCTGTTGCATTCATCTGTGCCAACTTTGTTGCAGTAGGTGTACAAAGCCAGTTTGCAATCATAGAACCATAGAATGTTGTAACAAGTGCAACTGCCATCTGCGGTCCGATCGTGGACGGGTCATCCATTTTCTGTAACATGTTGATCAGACCAACCAAGGTACCGATCATACCCCAGGCGGGACCTAACTCTGCCCATTTTTCCCAGACACTGATAACTCCTTTTGTGCCGGTCCTCGATACAGTTTAAATCTGTCTCTAAAATTCCTCTTACCAGTTCCGGATCCGTACCGTCTACAACTAACATAATTCCTTTTTCAGGAAATCATCTTCTATATCGGATGCTGCTTCCTCTAATGCAAGCAGTCCTTCCTTACGGGCTATATTTGACAGATTGATGATATTTCGGATTACTTCTCCGGTATCTGCTGTCTCATTCTTAAAAATCAGTTTAAAACCCTTCAATCCATTGATGAAGTCCGGCATCTGATTTGACATCATAACACCTGCTAACGATCCTCCAATGGTAATAAAAAGAGACAGGACATCCCAGAAGTTTCCAAACATTTGCACGCCACCGCTGGTTAACACGCCGACGATAAACATTCCAAAACCTAAAATCAGTCACGCCAATGATGAAATATTCAATCTGTCCACCTACCTATTCCCATAATTTATGGCATATTTTACAGGATATATTTTCCTCAAAATTGCCATGAAAAACCTTTATAAACATATTACTAGATTTTTTTGTTTCTTGTCTACGATATTTAAAAAGAATTTTTTGCTATTTATAAAATATTTTGTTAAAATACCGCAGACTTTGTCAAAATTTAGCAACATCTTTATTCCACTGATCTTATACAAGATATAGGGGAACGGTTCATTTCCGTTCCCCCTATAACTGTTTTTTACTATCTGAGCATCTCACTCAGGGATTCTCAGTTATCGTTTCAGATTGATCAATTCCTCTAACAGTGTGTCGGATACTGTAATAATTCTGGAGTTTGCCTGGAATCCTCTCTGTGTTGTGATCATCTCCGTAAACTCTGAAGACAGATCTACGTTGGACATTTCTAACATACCGGTAGACATAGTTCCACCGCTTTCTGCTGTAATATCTACACCGATACCATCGAACTCACCGGAGTTCAATGTTGTAGTATAACAGTTGTCTCCGACCTTCTCAAGACCCATTGCATTTGCAAACTGGGCTACAGCAATCTGTCCTAAGAGAATGGTATTACCATTGTCATAAGAACCATAGATCTTACCGTTAGTATCTACAAAGACTCCGATCATATCTCCTAATTTCTTACCCGTTCCGGTCTTTCCATCCACATCACCTTTATCCATTCCAATGGTAGAGCTTCCACCATTATCGAACCATTTAGTTCCGGTGAAATCAATGTCAATGTTCTCAAAATTACCACCTAAGGTGTCTTTTAAATTCAAAAATACATTGTCCTGACCGGTTGCACCGATATAATCAAAAACACCGTCATCCGGATTGAACTTCAGTGTATAGTTTGCACCGGATACATTGGCAGTTACCACACCGTTTGTCATAGTAATACCTGTTGCATAAGGTGATACACCAAACGCCTCTGCTAATGTCTTGGTTGTTCCACCCGGTACCTGAACATAGTTACCGCCGCCGTTATCGGCCACTTCTACTAAATTGCCTGCAGCTGCATCATAACGGTAATAAGTTGCATTGTATTCAAAAATGTTATTTGCTGCATCTACTGTTGTCCAGCCTGCACGCGGTGTGTAAGTCTTAGTCTGTGATTTTACGGCACCAAAAATATCTCCTAAGTAATCCGGATCATAAGTGCCTGTAACACTGTCATATTTTTGTCTGGTCTAAGATAGACTTGTTTGTGGAATCTAAGATGTCTGTCAGCTCTACTGTATATTCTCCGGTGTCTCTGTTCGTTTCTTTGATCGCAAATTTTGCAACATAAGAATATCCAAGAGCATCGTAGAAGCTTAAGTTCATCGCCTGTCCCGCTTCACTGGTAACATCGGTACTGTTTTTATCTAAGACACCTTCACATCTGCCGTTCACCGTTGCTTCCGGTGCGGATGTCATATTCTTTTCACTCATAACGCGAAGTGCAGATACCGTATCTTTTCGGATATCTCCGGTGGTCGGATCTACCTGCCATCCCATAACGTTATATCCGGTAGATGTCATACAGAGGTTTCTGCTCCATCTACATAAAAGGAACCAGCTCTTTGTAAACTGCGTGCCGGAACCGTTACTTACAATAAAGAAACTGGTTGCGGAATTGGTATCATTGAGCTTGATATCAAAAGCTCTACCGGTTGTCTGGGATGCTCCTGGACCGGTAATATTAACAGATGTAGAACCGGTAGTAACACCAAGACCGATCTGTTTTGCGTTCACACCACCGGTACCGGTCAGTGCATTTGGTCCGGATGCTCCTGATAAATTCTGATACATAATCTCACTGAATGTTACGGAAGATGATTTAAATCCTACGGTATTTACGTTTGCAATATTGTTAGCGATAACGTCCATCTTCGTCTGGTGTGTTTTTAATCCTGATACACCAGAATACATTGATCTCATCATAATGAATGACCTCCTATACTTTTTGCCGTAAACTGTCTTATCTGTCAGTCAAAGACATTAGCTTCCGTTAAGGTCCGGCTAAATAATTACGGCACCGTCGATATTTGTAAATATGTTGTCTGCTGCTTCTTTTTGATCCATCGCTGTTACCACGGTCTTATTTGGTACATTTACGATAAATGCTAAAGAATCCACAATGACTAATGACTCATTGATCCCCTTTTCACTCGCTTTTTGAACTCCCGATCTGAGCCGGTTATTCTGTTCATCTGTCAGATTGATATTTCGGTTTTCCAAACGCATTGCTGCATGTTTTGAAAACTTCAATCCCTGTTTTTTCTTTTAATATCTCTGCAAACGAAATCTCTGAACTCTTTTCCAGATTCTTTTGGTTTTTCGTTGTCAGAAACTGGTCTGTAACCTGCTCAATGGAAGAAAACGTATGATTGACACGGTTCATAAAACCATCTCCTTATTTTTCTCCTACTCACCCTTAGACGAATCCTCTGTATTGCCCTTCAAGGTTTTTAATTTTGCTTCTAACTGCTCTAGTGTCTTCACTGTGTCCGGTGAAATAAAAGATTTCTGATAGTCTGTCAGGCTGTCATATACAGTTCTTGCAGATTTAATCTTCTCTTCATCATAGATCGTCAGATTTTTTTCGGAAGGTAATGCCCGCACCATATTGGTAAAGGATTTTGCAACGGTTATTGCTGTGTAGTAATCCGGGTCTGATACGGTATCTAAATCGTCAATATTATAAAGACTGTCATTAACAGAAATATATACTTTTCCGTTCTCTCTCATCACATACTCTACCATACCGTGATCGTAGGATGTCTCTCCTGTCTGGTTATTGGTTACTTTTACAAATACATATTTTCCAACTAAGTTGTATGCACTTCCCTCGGTCAGACTCTGATTCAGGTTCTGCATCTCTTCTAACTGTGAAAATGTAGCAAGCTGTGATATGTACTCTGTGTTATCGGTAGGCTCTAATGGATCCTGATACTGCATCTGCGCTACTAAAAGCTGTAAAAACGCATCCTTGTCTAAAGCTCCGCCTCGCGGCATCACTCTTATTCTCTGTTGACAATGATGTATTCGATGCAGAAGAATCTACAAAGCTTTCCGTTTTCAATCTGTTGAATAATTGCCATTTACATTCTCCTTTCTAGATTCTAGGCTGTAAAGTCCACGCTGTTTCCGTTGTCTCTCATGATCTTTGCGACTAACATTTCCTCTTCACTCATCAGTCCGGATAGCTCATCTAACTGATTCATGGAAATATTTCTTCTTGGACTCTTAGATGCCTGTTCTCTTTGCTCATCCTGTGCACTTCCCTCGCTGGTTCTGCTCAAGGTTTCTTTCAAATTCATGACTGGCGATCGTAACTTCTACCGCCTCAACCTTGATTCCCCTGCTGGTTCATGTTTTCTCGTAGCTGGATGGTCTGATTTTCTAAGGCTTCTTTTTACAATCTCATTCTGTACGGCAAGATGTGCTGTAACCACACCTTCTTTAGCTGTAACCTGTACATAGATCTTACCTAAGTTCTCCGGATTGAGCTGCATCTCCATGGAAGTAGTATCTCCCTGATACATCACTCTGGTAAATTCACTGACCTGTCGGATGACATCTAACGTATTAAACACAACATTCTGTGGCACTGCCGTTGTCGGTGCTGCCGTAATATTGTCAGTTCTGATCGTCTGAACGGTCTGCTGGAACGTATGCTCCGTAAAAATGCTCTTCTCTGTTGTATCGTTCTGCTGTAACAAAGGAAGCGTCATCCTCTGTCGTCATACTGTTTTCCGGTGCTTCTTCCTGCTGACCTTCCTGCTGTGAAGCTGTCTGATCATTTTCCACACGCACTTCCGCGAAACCGGTTCTTCCACATTCTGTACATTGCCATCACTTTCTACGGATTCTGTTGTTGCTGCATTGGTTTCTGTAAGTCCTGTCACCTGTGACTTCTGCTCCGTGATCTGAACGTCATCTGTCTGCTGTACTTTTAATACATCTGCCTGAGTATCTGTAACCTCCCCGCATCTGCTGTGGTACTTCTTCTGTGATCTGCGCTGCATTCTGCTCAAGCTGTGCGAATACCTCCGCTACTTCCTGTGGTGTCATTCCAAGTTCCTGTAATAAGTTCTTACTTAAAACTTCCACATTCTGCATCAGTTCCTGAAAATCCGCATTCATCAAAAGTCCTAACTGGTCTTCCTCTCCGGTCAGATTCATCACAAGATTTGCTAAGTTTACAGGGTCCATTAAATCCTGATAGGTCAGTCCTAACTCTTTCATTGCTGCTTCTAGCTGTGCATCATCCACGCCTAAGAGTTCCTTTATCCTTTTGGACTTCCTTCGCAAATTCTTCTACCGCCTGATCGACCTTTTGCATATCCGCATCGTCTGTCTTACCGGTTACTTTTGGAATCGGTCATCCTTGTGGAAAGTTTCTCGTATTCCACCGTTTTGTTCGATGTGCTGTCAGAAACCTGAAATGTTACCGGATTGTTCTGCTGTGAATGATTCACTGCAAAATTCCCTAACATTGACATAAAATCAACGGCTTCCCTGCTCATCTTTTCCCGATTTTTTTTTGATGCAGATGTCTGAACCGTCATTCCTGCGGTCACTTTTGAAACATTTGCACTGGTCATCTGTTTCTCCTCCTTTCTTTGATTTTCAATGTGCTTTTATATATTCTAAGGCTCCATGAGTTTGGTTACTTTTGCTGCTGTATCCGTCTTCATGTTACCGAGAATATCACCTCTGGCATCTGCTTTCATGGCACTTAAGATCTTTGCAACAAGTTCTAAGTTGTCTGTCATGGTATCAAAAATTGCTGCTGCCTGTTTCTGGTTTCATCTGCGAATATGCCTTTACATAATCTGACATATCATCATCTTTTTTTCCCGCTGTTCTACTACCTGTTTATACAGATTCTCTGCATTCTGCGGATCTATACTCTCGTAATATTTCTTATATTCATTTATATCGGGTGCCTGGTCAGAAAAAACAACCTCCTTATAGAATTTTGCCTTTTCTTCCTCAAACTTTTTGCTCATTTTCTTTATACTCTTTCCACTGAGCCGCCTGTGCCTCTAAATCTGCCACATATGCATCATTCTCAGAATTGCTCTCTTTTTGCATCTGCTAATTCTTTTTCGAGTTCTTTGATGTATGCAACTGCCTCATCTACGGTCTTGTATGGATATTTGCTGTCTTCTTTGGTTTTTGTCTCTTCTTCCTCTGTCTTTGGAAGGATTTTATTGACATACGGAACATCCTTTAAGATCGGCTGCATAACGGTTGAGCCAAATCCTCCGACATCAAAATGTATCAGGACTGCTAAAATAGCAATCCAGATGACAATAATCATCAGTGTAACAAAAACGACTGCCGCCTTGCCGCCACCGGATTCTTCTTCAAACTCATCTGTCGTACCGTTTTTTTCTTCGCTTCCTTTTTCGCAAGTTTTCGATTCCGTTTTTCTTCTTCTTTTTCTTCTGGCTTTCTCTGCCTTCTTTGCGGCTTTTTATCCATGCCTGCCGCCGGCCTAAATTCTCTTCTGCCATATTTCCACCTCATATCAGGATTCTTTGTGGTAATTATAGCTTACAAGCTCATCCACCATCCTGTTTTTCCTCATAAGCCACTTCCGCTTAAACTCCTCAAATGCCTTTTCTCTCAGCTTTTTCATAAGTCTTTCTCTCGATCATTACCTGATTGAGCTTGCTTCTTGCAAGTTCCACATTCTTTTTCCGCCACATGAACTTCTATCATCTGTGTACGGATCGCAGATTTCATTGCATCGATCGCATGCTTACAGGTATGAATCTTATGTACATCAATGGTTCCCTGTACCAGTTCCCTTTGCCTGTTTCTCATATCCCGCTTTCTGATGATCAGTTCCTTAGTTTATCCTCTTCTTTACGCAGTCTTGCATTTGCCAAGCCGTACTCCGCTTTTCTCTGCTCTTCCATCTTTATTTTTAAATCCAGGATATTCTGCATCCGGTATACGAACTTTGCCATACATGCCACTACCCTTCAAAAAGCTGTTCTAAAAGCTGTACTTCTTCGTCAAACATAAATTTTTCATCGGTTCTCTGTCTTAAAACTCGTTGACTGCTTCAATCTTCGAAATCGCATAGTCTATATTTTTATTAGATCCCCGCTATAGGCCCCGATGTTGATCAGATCTTCTGCCTCCGCATAGGTTGCTAACACATTTTTTAATTTTCCGGAAGCTGCCTTGTGTTCATCATCCACGATTGCACTCATAACACGGGAAATACTCTGCATGACATCAATTGCCGGATAATGGTTCTTATGTGCAAGTTTACGGTTCAGCATGATATGTCCGTCTAAAATACTTCGTGCCGTATCAGTGATCGGCTCGTTGAAATCATCTCCGTCTACCAATACCGTATAAAGTCCGGTGATCGAACCTTTATCTGAATTTCCCGCACGCTCTAAGATTTTGGGCATTTCTGAATAAACACTTGGCGGATAACCACGCGTTACCGGCGGCTCTCCTGATGCTAATCCGATCTCACGCTGTGCCATGGAAAACGGGTCAGGGAGTCCATCATCAGCAGGACATCCTTGCCCTGATCTCTGAAATATTCTGCTATGGCTGTTGCTGTCTTTGCTGCCTTATTACGGATCAATGCCGGTTTGTCGGAAGTCGCAACAACTACCACAGAGCGTTTCATTCCCTCTTCACCAAGATCCCGCTCCACGAATTCGCGCACCTCTCTGCCTCGCTCGCCGATCAGTGCTATGACATTGATATCCGCTTTGGTGTTTCTTGCAAACATTCCCATCAGTGTACTTTTTTCCCACACCGGAACCCGCAAAAAAATTCCAATACGCTGACCTTTTTCCTACCGTGATCAGTCCGTCCACCGCTTTGACACCTAACGGCAGAACCGTATTAATAATCTCTCTTGTCATCGGGTCAGGTGGTAACGCCTCTACCGGATATTCCTTATCAAACGTCAAGCCTTCTGCATCGGTCGGTCTTCCAATTCCATCCACCATATGTCCGAGAAGTTCATCTCCAACCGGAACAGTCAGGGGATGTCCGGTATTTTCCACGATACATCCGACTCCAAGTCCTCAATCCCTTCAAATGGCATTAACAGCAGGCGTTTATCACGGAATCCGACAACTTCTGCCATCGTATAGATTCCTTTCGACTGGTCGATCACGATGCGGCACAGATCATTGATCTTCGCATCCGGACCAACAGATTCGATCGTAAGTCCTACAATCTTAACAACTTTTCCTAATTGTTTAAAATATGTCTTTTCTGTTAGCTGTAAATATTTCTCTGCATTAAAAGCCACTGAACTCACCTAATTTATACTCAAACTCTTTAAATCTTTGATCAGATTTTTCTAACTGGACACCCAGACTGCAATTAAAGATTCCGGAATCCGTCTCGATCATGCACTGGTTTTCTTCTAACATCGGGTCTGCGATCATTTCTAATGAAATATCCTCTCCGACACGTTCTTCAAGCTCGTGACGATGGTTCTCCATAAACTCAAAATTCACTTCTGCCACACGGATACGGAAATCCTTACTTCCTTCAATCCCCATGATCGCATCGGATACTAAAGAAAGCAAAATCTCGGTCTTATCGTCAAACTGAATATGGAATACTTTTTCAAACACATGTACTACAACTTCAACGACCTGTTGTTCCATATGCTGCAGTTTATTCCGGTAATCTGTATTCAAAGATTCTTCTAACTGTTGCAGGTGTCTTTGCATCTCACGCTCTTCGGCATCTGCTTTTGCTTTACCTTCGTCATAGCCGCGCGTTCTGCCTTCTTCTTTTGCCTGTTCTAAAAGTTCTGCTTTCCGCGTCTGTGCATCATTTAAAATTGCATCCGCCTTTTTTTGCTTCACTTAAGATACGCTCTGCCTCTTCTTTTGCTTCCTCGATTGGATCTGCCTGTGGTTTCCTCAAGAATGGCTTCGACGTTCTCTGCACCAAGTCCCTGACTGAATCCATCGGTAAAATCCACTTCTGTTCCAGTGCCCTGCTCGCGCATCTTTTTGCCATTTCTTCTATTTTCTGTGCAACAATGGCATTGGAATTGATGATGCGAGCACCTTCCTGTTTAGGCGCTACGCCCCACTGTTTATAAAGATTAGACAATAATCTCGTCACCTCCGCCTCTGGAAATTACAATCTCTGCCGAATCTTCTAACTTACGGATAATACCAACAATCTTCTGCTGTGCTTCTTCTACATCCTTCATACGAACAGGACCCATGAATTCCATATCTTCCTTGATCATAACAACCAGACGCTTGGACAGGTTCTTAAAGATAACATTCTGTACTTCTTCATTGGCACCCTTAAGTGCGATACCAAGGTCATTGTTATCAACGTCACGCAACACACGCTGGATCGCACGGTCATCGAGAAGAAGGATATCTTCAAATACGAACATTTTCTTACGGATTTCATCAGCAAGTTCAGGCTGCTTCGATTTCGAGAGATTCCATGATATGCTTTTCTGTTCCGCGGTCTACCGTATTCAAAATATCTACGATCGCATCGACGCCACCGACGATTGTGTAATCCTGATTTAATAAGGATGCCAGCTTTCGTTCTAACACACGCTCCACCTCTTTGATAACATCCGGAGATGTACGATCCATCATTGCGATTCTTTTGCAACATCCGCCTGTTTTTCCGGTGTCAATGCACCTAAGATCATTGCAGACTGTGCCGGCGACAGATAAGACAAGATCATCGCAATAGTCTGTGGATGCTCGTCCTGGATAAAGTTCAGCACCTGACTCGGATCTGTCTTTCGGATAAATTCGAACGGACGCACCTGAAGGGAGGCCGTCAGTTTTGTGATAACATCCTGTGCCTTCTGTTCGCCGAGTGCTTTTTCCAAAAGTTCTTTTGCATATCCGATACCACCCTCTGCAATATACTGCTGTGCAAGACATACCTGATAGAACTCATTTAAAACATCTTCTTTTTCCTGTGGAGATATGCTTCTTGTGTTCGCAATCTCTAAGGTCAACTCTTCAATTTCTTCTTCTTTGAGGTGTTTAAAATTGATGCGGATTTTTCAGGTCCTAAGGTAATCAAAAGGACTGCCGCTTTCTGAACACCGGTTAACTCTGCATTTGCCATTTTTAATCCCAATCATCATTCAACCAGTTGCGTAACAATGCTGCTACCGCCTCCGGATTTTCGTCTACAAATTTCTCTATTAAGATTCTTGTCTCTGATTTCTCATTCAGACCAATATCTTCTAACTCCGTTTCCTTCGTTGTCTCTAACAGAGTCTCAACGGAAAGTTCCGCTCGATCTCCTGTGTCGCATCTTTTCTGGTACTGCGGGAATACCACAAATCCCAGTAATGCAAAGATCAGAACTGCAAGCGCGATCTGTAAGTAGTCGCTAAATGTTCTGCCGGAATCATCCGAATGTTCAAAGAACGGTACTTCATATGCCACAATCGAGATATTCTCCTGTGGAATACCTGTTGCATTTGCCACCATTGGATATAAATCTTCATCGACATCTATTTTTTTTTACGTTCGCTGTTCTGTGCCGCAAACTCATCAAATGTCATATCATCCAATTTACTCCCTGTGCCTTAAGAGTATCCTCGTTATAAATCTTATTAACACTACATACTACTGTCACAGAAGATTCATCGTATTTTACATCTCCGACTGCACCTTCGGTCTCCGTTATTTTTTCATTCGGGTTATAATCTCTGGTAATATCTGAAATGGTAGATGATGTAGTTTCACCATCCCGCATCATATAAGTGGTATCATCATTAGAATCCGTTCCCGGAACTGCCGCTGCTCCTCCGGTGGATTCTGACTCATAGATACTCTCTTTATCCAGATATCCCTGTTCCTGTCCATCTTCTACATAGTACTGATGGTCTGTCACTTTCTCTTTATCAAAATCCAGTGCCAGGTTCATACCAACTTCTACGTTATCATAGACATTCGTTCCCATAACAACATCTTTGACATTGCTCTTGAACTGATTTTCCACTTTCGTTCTGTACGAAAGATTACTGCTCGCCTTACCGGCGTTTGAACTGCTGTCTCCGCCGGAAAAAAAGCATATTCGTATCAGAATCTAAAATCGTAATACGGTCTGTTGTATCATTACCAACCTCCGTTGCTATGTACTGCGCAATTCCTGCCGCCTGGTCTTCGTCCATCTCTCCGTCCAGTGTCAGGATCACACTTGCATCAGTTTCTTCATCCTTAGAAATGATCGTACCGTCATCCGCCGGCATCGAAAGTGATACCGTTGCACTCTCGACATTTGACAAATTTGAAAGATGATCTGCAAACCGTTCTTCTAAGTATAGCTGATATTTCTTCGTCTTATCTGCTTCTGTAGAAGAAAAGCCGCCATCAAATACGTTATCGATCGAGTAACCCTCTGTCGGAATATCGTTAGATCCCAAAAGAATGGATGCTGTCGCCTCATCTTTTCGTTTACCGAAAAAGTCAGTCCATCCTTCGAAACCTCATATGCAATACTTTCACCCTCTAACAGATCTTTTACGGTTCCCGCTTCTTTGGTAGATTCGCAATTGATCAAAGTTACCATCTTCGGTCTCGTCATGATGAATGCAAGAACCACGATCGCCATAACCACAACTGTCACAATACTGATCAACAGTGCTTTCTGCTTTGTGGTAAATTTATCTCCACCATTCCTTTATTCTGTTTAAAATTCCCTGTAGTCTTTCCCTGCATTGTCTGTCACTCCACGATTCTCATTAAATCTGCATATTCATAATTTCCCGATATGCCTCTAGCACCTTATCTCTTACAGCTACTGTGTACTGTAATGCTACATTTGCCTTTTCCTGGGCAATCTGCAAATCGTGAGTATTCGTTGACTCTCCTAAAGAAAACTGATTTCTGCCGATTCTGCGCTGTTTTGCAGTTCATTTGTCTCATCCACCATGCCCAGTGCTGACTGGAACACGCTTCCGAAATCCCGATTCTCTGTTTTTGAAGCCTTTGCCGACTCCTCTAATGCATTCTTTATGTAATCTGACGTTACATGTGTAATTGTTGAAATATCCATTATCTGTCAGCCTCCCGTATCATTCCTACTTGCCAATCTGTAATCCTCGCCTGTGCGATCGCCTTGCTTGCATCAAATGCAGTTGCATTTGCTTCATATGCACGGCTTGCATCGATCAGGTTTGTCATTTCCGTTACGATATTGACATTTGATATGATACATAACCATTCGCATCCGCATCCGGATGGGATGGGTCATACTTCATAATATAATCTGTCTCATTGTCTTCTGTGACAGATACCACTTTTACACCATTCCCTGCATACTGCTGTCTGGTTCCCTGCAGTACATTGGTAAAAGGTGTTACATCCTTTTCCTGAAATGTTACAACTTTTCTACGGTACGGTGTTCCATCCACCGTTCTCGTTGTATTGACATTTGCCACGTTCTCCGAAATAATATCCGTTCTAAAACGCTGTGCAGTCATTCCGCTTGCGCTGATGTCAAAAAGCCTGAAATAACCCCATGTTCAGTCCCTCCTTATCCTAATACACTCTTAAACCTGGAAATCTCGTGGGTAATGCTGTCTGTTAACGCCGTGTAACGAAGCTGCTCTGATGCCAGTTCCACCTGTTCTGTATCCACATCTACATTATTACCATCAAGACGGTAAGAAAAATTCGATGAATCCGTATAGGCTGTTGCATTCAAATGGTTCATATGCAGATCCTTTACTTTCTGATCCAGTGTTACATACTTGCTTCTTCCAAGTTCCGTTTTTAAAAACGCCTTCAAAATCCACGTCTTTTCTCTTGAAGCCCGGAGTATCTACGTTTGCCAGATTGTTCGTGATCGTTGCCTCCCGTAACTAGCTCGCATCCGCTGCCTTCTCCAGCACGTTGATATAACTAAATGATCCTGATGTAATCATATTCCCGCTCCTTTCTCTTGCTGTCCCTCTTTCTATTTGTCATATGTTTTCACATTCTTCTTTATGTTCAAAATTTGGACATAGTATTAGATTTTTCCTAATCATATTCTATTATAAATTATCCTGTAAAAAGACAAGTATTTTTTTTGTTCTTTTTTTTTTTATTCGTTTTTGCTGATTCCTGTCAAAGAAAAGCCCTTGTTTTGTGATATTATCGACAATTTTTTATTAAATTTTTTCAAAAAAATAAAAAGGACCTATAGTATTCTATAAATCCTTTTATCTCTCTTCTTAAAATCCGTTTAAGCTTTTTCTCTTTGTTTTTTAATTTATCCAGTTCATCAAAGACTACATCGTTAATAACCTTGATGTATGTTCCCTTCATACCGGAAGATCTTGATTCAATGACTCGCGCTCTCAAACTTACGAAGTGCATTGACAATGACCGATCTTGTGATCCCTACCCGGTCTGCGATCCGGCTCGCTACTAATATTCCTTCACTACCGTCTAACTCATCAAAAATATGTGTGATCGCTTCTAACTCCGAGAACGAAAGCGTGCTGATCGCCGATTTGACAATCTGTACTTTTCTCTCTTCTTCTGCATTTTTCCTCATGTACGGAACGCATCATCTCAAGTCCGACTACCGTGGTTCCATATTCGCTCAAAATAATATCATCTATATCGTACGCTCCGTTATCCCGATAGATAAACAGCGTTCCGAGACGTTCTCCGGCAATATCAATCGGTGTAATGATCGCCGTGTATTTCTTGATATCGGAAACAAAGCCAAGTGTCTCGAGATTTACATTCTCTTTTGTAGACAAGATCCCAAGCAGACGCTCGTTTAATTCCGGATCAATAAATCCTCCGACTTCATCCACGATCAGTTCGTCGATCTCGTCCATTCCTTTCATTTCACTGGTTCCAAGCACTTTTCCTTTCTGCTGATCACCAGTACATTGGATTTTAAAATCTCTGTTAAAACATCACAGATATCATTAAAGACTACTTTAGAGGAATTATTGTTGTGTAAAAGTTTATTTATTTTTCTGGTTTTGTCCAGCAATTGAACACTCATCCCTGCTACCTCCCACTTCGCTCTATATAGTTTTCAGTACATTTATATAATATCATGTTTTGTCAGACAATTCAATCTTTTTTTGAACTTCATTCGCTGAATTCATTATTTTTTCACTTTTTCGATCACATGACCGCACTGTGTGTTAGAGCATACGATCTTATTGCCCTTTTCCACCATGAAACTTCCGCATTTCTCGCAGTTGATCCCCGCCGGTTTCTGCCAGGACATAAAATCACATTCCGGATTATTCTCACATCCGTAATATTTTCTGCCTTTTTTCGTTTTTTTTTTGATCACTACTTCTTTTCCACAGAGCGGACAGGCAATTCCTGTTTTTTCCAGATACGGCTTCGTGTTGTTGCAGTCCGGGAATCCCGGGCAGGCAGAGGAATTTTCCGTGTGGGCCGTATTTTACTACCATATTTCTTCCACACTGTTCACAGATCACATCCGTAACCTCATCCTGAATCTGCACTTTTTCTAATTTTTTTTCTGCCTGATTAACGGCTTCGTCTAAATCCGGATAGAAATTGGCCACTACGGTCTTCCAGTTTACCTGACCGTCCTCGATGCTGTCGAGCGGGGACTCCATGTTTGCCGTAAAATGGTCATCGACAATACTTGGAAATGCTTCTTTCATCATATCGTTGACTACTTCGCCTAACTCTGTCACATAGAGATTTTTATTCTCTTTTACCACATATCTTCTCGCTAAAATGGTAGTAATGGTCGGTGCATAGGTACTTGGTCTTCCGATGCCGAGTTCCTCTAAGGTTTTTACTAAGGATGCCTCCGTGTAATGTGCCGGTGGCTGTGTAAAATGCTGTTTTTCATCAAATGATTCCCATACAAGGGTCGTATCTTTGTCAATGGATCTTAAGAGTACGTTTTCTTTTCCCTTTTCATCGTCATCACTCATGTATACCGTCATAAATCCGTCAAAGACCACTTTAGAAGCAGATACGTTAAAACGATAAGTACCTGCTCCGATCTTAACGGATGTGGTTTCGTATTTTGCACTGTTCATTCTGCTCGCGGTAAAGCGGTTCCAGATGAGCTGATACAGACGGAACTGATCACGGCTTAAGGAATCTTTGACCTTCGCCGGTGTTCTTGTGATATCGGAGGGACGGATCGCCTCATGCGCATCCTGGATCTTATTGCTGTTTGTCTTTTTGCCTCACTGACGGCTTTGTATTCTTCTCCGAAGGTCGCACTGATATATTCGGCTGCCGCACTCTGTGCCTCTTCGGAAATTCTCGTGGAATCCGTTCTTAAGTAGGTGATCAGACCTACGGTTCCGCTGCCCTTGACATCCACTCCTTCATAGAGCTGCTGTGCTAACCGCATCGTCTTTTTGTGTGGAAAAATTCAATACTTTGGATGCTTCCTGCTGTAAGGTACTTGTCGTAAATGGGAGTGGTGCTTTTTTGGTACGCTCTCCTTTTTTACCTCTAATACCTGATAATCGGCATCTTTCAATTCTGCTAAGATACCATCCATTTCTTCTTTGGATCGGATGGTACGTTTCCCGTTTTCATCGCCATAAAATTTTGCAACTAACGGCTTTTTTCTCCAGGGATCTGTAAATCTACATCCAGTATCCAGTATTCTTCAGGAATGAATGCATTGATCTCATCTTCTCTGTCACAGATGATACGCAGTGCCACAGACTGCACTCTTCCGGCACTTAAGCCACGCTTTACTTTTGCCCATAAAAGCGGACTGATCCGGTAGCCTACCATGCGGTCTAACATTCGTCTTGCCTGCTGTGCGTTCACCAGATTCATGTCTATTTCACGCGCCTGTTTTAACGATGCCTTAACGGCACTCTTTGTAATCTCATTAAAACTGATACGGTAGACTTTTTTTATTCTCTAATTTCAATGCCTGGGACAGATGCCAGGAAATTGCTTCTCCCTCACGGTCGGGGTCAGTTGCGAGATAGACTTTGTCTGCTTTTTTTTACTTCTTTACGCAGTTTTGCTAAAATATCTCCCTTTCCACGGATTGTAATATATTTCGGTTCGTAATTGTTTTCCACATCAAATCCGAGCTGACTCTTTTGGCATATCACGGACATGCCCATTTGAAGCTACCACCTCATAATTCTTTCCTAAGAACTTTTTAATTGTCTTTACCTTTGCCGGTGACTCCACGATCACTAAATATTTTGCCATCAGAAAACTCCTTGTTTTTCATTCCTCATTCTTCTATATAATAGTTCCGGAAGGATTCAAATACCAGCCCTTTTGCCAGTAATCCGAGCAGGATTCCTGCTGTTGCAGAAATTCCAAGCCCTGTTTCTTCCGCTATTTTTCTATATTTTTAGGTTCCATGCTCAAACAACTATACACCAAGGATTCTTCTTTTGCAAGACACTGTTTTTATTTTTTCCCATTTGCGGGCTTTGTGTGGCATTGTAAGGAAGCTGCTTTAAGAACTCTTCTACGGACAAAATAATGCCCGCACCCCGCTGAATTAAAGCATTACAGCCGTAACTCAATGCATCGGTTGTCCTTCCCGGAAAGACATAAATATCTTTTCCCTGTTCTAAGGCGTGCTCTGCCGTGATGAGTGAGCCGCTTTTTTCTTTGCCTCTGCGATCACTACCACTTCTGCAAGTCCGCTGATGATCCGGTTTCTTGCCGGAAAATAATATGGTTTTGGCGTTGTCTTTGGCGGCAGTTCGGAAAGTATCCCTCCCCTGCTGTCGGATTGTTTCATACAGTGCTGCATTTTGTTTCGGATAACAGATATCTACACCGCACCCTAATACCGCATAGGTCTCTCCACCGCCTTTGATCGCTCCCTGCACGCCCCGCCGCGTCTATCCCCCTCCGCCAGTCCACTGATGACCGGAATACGGTTGCGTCAAGTGCCTCTCTAATTTTCTTGCCATATAATGCCCGTATTCACTGCATCTTCTGGCTCCTACAATGGCAACGGAAAGTCTCTCTCCCGGAAGTTTTCCACTGTAGTACAGTGCAAATGGAGGCTGGTAAATATTTTTAACTTTTTCGGATAATTTTTTGTCACATGCAAACGTAACGCTTACGCCGCCTTCTTCCAGTTTCTGATATTCTTCGTTAATATCCCACTTCCTTTTTGCCTTTGTGATACGCTGTATCTCTTCTTCTTTTAACTGTGGTATTTTTTGATAGGTTTCCTCCGTTCCACGGTACACTTCTTCCGCCGTCTGAAAGTATTCTAACAGGATGTTCTTTTTCCATTGGATAATCCGGTGTTATCCAGCCAGTATTTATATTTCATCGTCGTCTCTCCCAAAAATTGCTGTCTATGGAGCGGTAACAGATTGCTTCGTGCAGATGTTCCATTCTGATCTATTCGCTTCCTTCGATATTTGCAATGGTACGCGCTGTTTTTAATATCTTATGATAGGAACGCACGCTTAAGTTCAATGTCTCATAAATCTTCTGCATATGTCTTTTCTCATCTTTTTTAATGCACAAAAATGTCGCGATCTTTTTTGCCGGAATCTGGCTGTTATAAAAAATCCCTCCTTTTCATAGCGTTTCTCTCTGTCTTTTGTGCGCCATGACTACCCTCTCCCGGATGCTTTCCGAGCTTTCCTCCTGTGTTGTCTGCTCTAATTCCTGATAGTGTACTTTTTCTACTTTAACACACAGATCCATGCGGTCTAGTAACGGCTGGCTGATGCGGTTTCGGTATCGCCGGATCTCATAGTCTGTACAGGTGCATTTTTGCATATCGGGATAATATCCGCACTTGCACGGATTCATGGCTGCGACTAGCATAAAATCCGCCGGAAATGTATATTTTCCATGCGCACGGATGAGCTGGATCTGCCGCTCCTCCATCGGCTGTCGCAGTATTTCTAAAGTTCCCGGTTTAAACTCTGTCAGCTCATCTAAAACAGTACCCCCCCGCATGTGCTAATGAGATCTCTCCCGGCTTTGGATTTGCCCCGCCTCCGGCAAGTCCCTGTGCGGAAACCGTATGATGCGGACTTCGGAATGGACGCACTCCGATCAGCCCCTCGCGATTCATCGAACATACCGCAGATACTGTAAATCTTTGAGACTTCGATCCGCTCTCTTTCGGTCATTGGCGGCAGAATGGACGGAATCCGCTTTGCTGCCATGGTTTTTCACGCTCCGGGAGGGCACGCAAACAACAGATTGTGTCTGCACGCCACCGCAATCTCACATGCCCGCTTTAGCATTTTTGTCCCGTGATCTCTGAAAAATCTGCCTGCGTGGGAGGTTTTATTTTCGTTCCTGTTCCTTCTATTTTTTATATCTGCACGCGGCTTTTGATATTCCCCTTTTCGTAAATATTCGACGACCTGGTTTAAATGGCTCATCCCAAGGCTTTTCATGTGCGGGACTAACGAAGCCTCCTTTTCATTTTCAAACGGAACGATCCCTGTCTGATGCCCCGCTTCTGACGCCACTGCAGCCATTGGTAATATACCGGGAATCGGAACTAATTTCCCACTCAGGTTCAGTTCTCCTAAAAGATCGTATTTTCCACACGTTTTTTCGGTACCGCTTCTAAGGCTGCTAAAATCGCAACTGCTACGGCTAAGTCAAATCCCGAACCGGATTTTCGGATGCCCGCCGGGGAAAAGCTGATCGTGATCCGTTTTGCCGGAAGCTGATAGCCGCAGTTTCTTAAGGCTGTCCGTACCCGTTCCTTTGCTTCTTTTACTTCAGAACTTAAAAAGCCTACCATTTCAAAGGTCGGCAGTCCCGGACTGACATCTGCTTCTACCTGTACTAAAATCGCCTCCATACCGTGCAGTACCGAGGTTGTTACCATACTATACAATTTTCCTCCTTTTTCCCGTGGGAATCTGGCGAATTGCCTGGAAATAAAAAAGATATTGTTATTATATCACACTTTTTCTTTTTGAAAAGATTTATTTTTACCCTGCTCCAGTCTGTTGGAGCAGAGCACAAGTTTTTTTATCGATCCTCTTCTTCAAACTGTCTGCGCAGCTTTTGCCAATGCCTTTTTTTCGATCCGGCTGACATAGGACCTGGATATTCTAACGTCGCTGCCACTTCCCGCTGTGTATGCGGTTCTTCCCCTAAGACTCCATACCGCATGGCTATGACATGTTCTTCCCTGTCCGTTAGTACCGCGGCAGATATCCATAGAGTTTTCTGATATTTTCGCACTCCTCCATTTTTCTACCACATCTACTTCTTCATCTGCGGCAATATCTAACAGATTGATCTGGTTCCCCTCTTTGTCCGTACCGATGGGTTCATATAAAGAGACTTCCCTTGAGGTTTTTTCTTCCCTCTGAAATACATCAGAAGTTCATTGTCAATGCACCTTGCTGCATAGGTTGCAAGTTTTATCTGCTTATCGGTCTTAAATGTTCCGACTGCCTTGATCAGCCCCTATGGTCCCAATGGAAATCAGATCCTCCATATCTTCATCGGATGCCTGATATTTCTTTGCAACATGGGCTACCAGTCTCAGATTGTGCTCGATGAGCTGGTGTTTTTGCTTTAAGGTCCCCTTCCTTCATTCTCTCTATGCATTCCTTTTCTTCTTCTGGGGTGAGAGGAGATAAAAAAGTCTTCACATTTCCACCTTAAAGCCGCTTTTCTAACATTGTATGAAAGGACACTGCCCTAAGTGCCTTTCCCCTTTTTTTTCTTTTTTCGCTGATTTTATTTTTTAGACAATTTTATTTTCGCTCTGAAATATGTTAAAATTGTAATCTGAAGTATGTTAAACTTATAATTAAGAAATGTTTACAATTTTGTGACTCGTATGGATTAGGATGTTAAAAGACGGCTCACAACTTAGTGACTGGAAGATTGCACAAAAGTGTGCTTCGCCCGAAGGGCCTTTTGATACCCAAATCTTATATTAGAAAGAAACGAAAACTATTATGAAACGTACCCTGACTTATACAATAGAAAACGAAATTACAGTCTTAGATTTTTTAAAACGGCATGGTTATTCCCACAGTGTCATTACTCATTTAAAACGGACACCCTACAGCATCCTTGGCAACGGGAACTGGCTCTACGTCAATGACCGGTTAATGCCCGGAGATACCCTGACCATTCATCTGATCGAAGAGGAAAGTTCTGCTAAGATCCTCCCGGTTCCAATGGATTTAGATATTGTATACGAGGATGAAGATATCCTGGTTTTGAACAAGCCTGCCGATATGCCGATCCATCCTTCCCTGAACAACTATGAAAATACCCTTGCAAACGGTGTTGCCGACTATTATCAGCAAAAAGGGGAGGCTTATGTTTTTCGCTGTATGAACCGCTTAGACCGTGACACTACCGGTCTTACGATCCTCGCAAAACATATGTTAAGTGCTGCCATTTTATCACAGGATGTTGCGAATCGTGCCGTCCATCGTACCCTATCTTGCCATTGTAGAAGGAACTTTGACCGGGAGCGGTACGATCGATGCCCCGATCGGAAGGGAAAGTAACTCTCTCATTACCCGCTGCATTGATTATGAACATGGAGAACGTGCCGTGACGCATTACCGCAGTCTTGCCTGTCATAACGATCTGACGCTTGTTTCACTTCGGTTAGAAACCGGGCGTACACACCAGATACGCGTTCATATGAAACACTTGGGTTATCCTTTGATCGGAGATTATCTTTATCATCCTGATATGACAAAAATCAGCAAGGCAGGCTCTGCATTCGAGCCTTTTAGAATTCACACATCCAATTACAAAAAAGGCAATGAAGCTGTCTGCTCCACTGCCTACTGATATGCAAAAATTATTTCCGGATTTTTAAGAATTTATCTCTATACAGATCCGGGTGTCAAAAAACGGTTTCATGTATTGTCTTAAACGCCCGTCCATGGGGCGTTAAGATTTTTGCTGCATGTTCTTTCCAGCCACAGTTGCCTTTGTGACTATGGAGGAATGCCAAACTCTTAATACTCTGTCATTATCCAGAAATTTTCTGGCACGGATGCCGGAAAAACAGATAAAAGATCATACACAGATTTATCTTTATCACATCCGCAAACGTAAACCGCACCACCTTCGCCAAATCCTCCGGTGCAACCTCCACCTGATACCCGATTTTTCCCTGCACTGAAAATGATATGCTCCTGTTCTTTCGCTGTGCTATGTAAAAATGTTGTAAATACTTTCTTCATTCCGATCGGAGAACATCCCCCATGGACATAGCCGGTCAATGGTAAGAGTTCTTTGGATTTCAGCATTTCAATGGATTTTTCATTGGCGGCTTTGGCTGCCTTTTTTTAAATCCAGTTCTTCTTCTACCGGAATGACAAATACATAATTCTTCTTGCTCTTTGCCACTGTTACTAATGTTTTATAGACCACTTTCGGGTCTTGCCCTAACATATCGGCAACCTCGGTTCCGCTATATGCCTGTGAATTGTCATATTCATAGTGATGATATGGTATTTTCTTCTGGTCTAAAATTCTCATCACGTTTGTCTTTTTCCATATCTGCCACATTCTCCTTTTTTTTTCAAAACTTTTCATTTACCGGATAAATTATAGCACACAACCCTGTTTACTTCACGGTTTTATATTGTCTTTTTTTGTTTCTTTTTTATAATGAAAGCAACTAGAAAACTTTTACATTAGAGGAGGTCATTATGAACACGAAAGCAGTACGCATTTATGGTGTGAAAGATTTACGTTTAGAGGAATTTGAACTCCCGACAATGAAGGATGATGAGATAGAAGCCCGCATTGTCACAGACAGCCTTTGCATGTCTACATATAAGGTATCGAATCAGGGAGAAAAGCATAAAAACTTCCAAATGATCTGAAAAACCATCCGGTTATCATGGGACACGAATTTTGCGGAGTGATCACAAAAGTCGGCGAAAAATGGAAACATCTCTACAAACCGGGAGATTGTTTTGTTGCACAGCCAAACTTAGGACGTGCCGATACTTTTTCTCTTGGTTACTTTTCCCATATGTCGGCGGCGAAGCTACCAACGTGGTGATCATGAATGAAGCTATTGAAAAAGGCTGCCTGCTCCCATATAAAGGAGAAGGATTTTTGAGGGTGCTCTCGTAGAACCGCTCTCCTGTATCGTTGCGGGATTTAAAGCCAACTTTCATTTAAGAGACCGCAATGATTATGACCATACCATGGGCATCAAAGAAGGCGGTGCTTTAGCCATTTTAGGCGGAACCGGGCCAATGGGATTTTTAGCAATTGACTATGCGATTCACAATGACAGACGGCCAAAACATTTAGTTGTAACCGGACGTACCCAGAGCAAGCTGGATATGGCAAAACGCCTGTATCCTGTCGAAGAGGCTGCAAAAATATGGCGTGACCCTGACTTATGTTCTGACGGCTGATGAAGATGATATTGTAGAGGAGTTAAAAGCACTGACACCGGATGCTAAAGGCTTTTGACGATATCTTTTTTAATGGCTGCAAAAGAAAGACTGGTAACCCAGGCTGAACAGCTTTTAGCCTATGATGGCTGCCTGAACTTTTTTGCCGGTCCCGCAGATTCTAAATTTGCTTCGACGATTAATTTTTACAATATCCACTACAATGCGACACATTTTGTCGGCACCAGCGGAAGCAAACACGCAGGATATGAAGGATGCCATTGCCCTGATTGAAAATAAGACCGTTAATGTGGCAAAAATCGCAACGCATATTATGGGATTAAACCATGTTTGTGAATCGATTTTAAATCTTCCAAAGATGCCGGGCGGCAAAAGATCGTCTATTCCAGCAAGGAATTCCCTGTGACAGAGGTATCTGCCTTTGGTGAAACCAATGAATTAGAGAAGCATTTAAAGGAATTGGTAGATGCGCATGACGGCTTGTGGAATGCCGAAGCCGAACAATACTTTTTAGAGCATGCGAAAGATATCTGATATAAAAATATAAAATACACCGTCCATATCAGGAAAAATGAATTGATACGGGCGGTGCATTTATTAAATCTTCATTTTATTTATTTCAAATCTTTTTCTATAACAATGCATCTGCAAGTTCTTCCATAACGCCAACGGTTTCCGGTTTCATTGTGGAACGGATCGTTACCACCGGTTCTACGATTGTCAGATCTTTTTGTTTTTCCAACATTCCCTTCATCAGCTTGGCTGCTGCCGGTGCCCAAGAACCATTTTCCATAAATGCCACGGTACGTTTCTGATAGTTCTTTGCCTTTAAATGATTTAAGAAATCTTCCATACATGGGAAAATTCCTCCATCGTAGGTTGCACATGCAAGTACCATTTTTGAATAACGGAATGCATTTTCTACGGCTCTTGCCATGTCATCTCTGGACAGATCCATAATGACGACATTTTTGGCACCTTTTTCGATCAGGATATCTCTCATTTTTTCAGCCGCCGCTTAGTATTGCCATGAATTGACGCATAGGCAATGAGGATGCCTTCGTCTTCCGGCTCATAACTGCTCCAAATCTGATATTTTTCAATATAATAACCAAGGTTTTCTTTTTTTAAGACAGGTCCATGCAGCGGGCAGATCATCTGAATGTCTAAACCGGATGCTTTTTTTCAAAAAGTGCCTGTCCCGGGTTTCCATATTTTCCTACGATATTGATATAGTATTTTCTTGCCTCTGCGATCCACTCTTCATTTGCATCGAGACTTCCAAAAGTTCCAAATCCATCGGCACTGAACAGGATCTTTTCGGACTGCTCATAAGTTACCATAACCCTCCGGCCAATGTACCATTGGTGCCATAAAGAACTGTAACGTGTTTACCAAGGTTTAAGGTATCGCCCTCTGCCACAACCACTTTTCCAATCTGCATCTTTGGATATCTGCGGGCTAACATCTCAATATTTGCCGCATGATCCGGCTCCATATGGGACACGATCAGATAATCCGGCTCTTTTCCCTGAAGCTCTCTGTCCATATTTCGCAACCATTCACCGGTTGCACGCATATCTACCGTATCCATGACTGCTATTTTTTCATCTAAGATCAAATAGGAATTGTAGGATACTCCATTCGGTATCAGATACTGGCTCTCAAATAAATCTAAGGTTTTATCATCTGCTCCGATATACTTGATCTGTTCTGTGATTTCTACATGACTCATGTTATGTCCTCCTTATCTGCCTATGTTTTATATCATCATCTTAACGGATTCTTTCGGTTAATCCGACTTTTTTTCTGCACTTTGCGCAGAGTCTTATTCGCATAATATGCTGCTTTTTCATCATTCTGCTTGATCATGTTCTCAATATATGCTTTATCTTTCATCAACTGCTCATAGCGTTCCTGTAACGGTTTTAAATGATCTGCTACCGTCTCGCCGACTGCTAATTTGAAATCCCCATAACCTTTTCCCTGCAAACTCTTTTTCAATCTCCTCATAGGTCTTTCCGGTTACGGCACTGTAAATATCCATTAAATTGCTGATTCCCGGTTTTTCTTCCGCGTAACGCACTTCACACTCGGAATCGGTAACTGCACGCTTGAACTTCCGGATGATCGTATCGGTATCATCTAAGAGCAGATCGTTGCATTGGCATTTGTATCTGATTTTGACATCTTCTTGCCCGGCTCCTGAAGGCTCATGATCTTCGCGCCTTTTTTACCGATATATGCCTCCGGTATGGTAAATACATCTCCGTAGATGTTGTTAAAACGCTCTGCAATATCCCTTGTAATCTCTAAATGCTGCTTCTGGTCTACACCTACCGGAACCACATCTGCCTGATAGAGCAAAATATCCGCTGCCATTAATACCGGATATGTATACAGACCGGCGTTAATATTATCTGCATGTTTTGCCGCTTTATCCTTAAACTGTGTCATTCGGTTCAGCTCTCCCATATAGGTAAAGCAGTCTAAGATCCATCCTAACTCTGCATGGCCTGATACATGGGACTGATAATAGATACAGTTCTTTTTCCGGGTCTAATCCCGCTGCAACATAGAGTGCATAGAGTGCTCTCGCATTTTTACGAAACTCTGCCGGAACCTGACGTACGGTCAGGGAATGGAGATCCATAACGCCGTAAATACATTCATATTCATCGGTCAGCTCCACCCAGTTTTTCAACGCTCCTAAATAATTGCCCAGTGTCAATGTGCCGGTTGCCCTGCATTCCACTGTAAAGTACTTTTTTTCCATCTAACATGTCTTTTTCTCTCCTTACTTTTTATTTTTTAAAACTTCTCTTCTGATATATTCATACGTCGCTTTCTCGCCTTCTTCTGCGAGCATCGTCAGCAGACGTTCTAAAAGCTCTCTCGTATTCGGATGCAGAATATGTATGCTTTTGCCATTCTCATAATATTCTAACGGACTTCTGTCTGTATAAGCACCCTTCTGATAGTTCTTCGCCGCGCTCACCCGGTCGATATACATCTCCACCACATATTTTACCGGTATCTCCATACCGCAGATCCCTTTTTTTTCTTTGTCTACACTGTAGTCGATCCAGTACTCCATGTGATGCTTGTTTCTTCCCTTTGTGATGCAGCCATGCAGAGGAATATCCCCCCTTGCGACCCTTTCTGCATTATTCGGACTCATATTGCCCTGATAATATTTGCATCCGACTAAAAATTCGGTCGGACTGTATTTACTCCAGTCGTGCATGATACCGCCGGTATAATCCCACTTTAAAGCAGCCCGCACGCACCAGTCTCTTATGATGTAAAATCGTCTTTAAATGCTGCCATGCTTTCATCTTATTTTCTTTACCTGCCCACTAAAATTGAAATTGTCTGCCCAAATGCCTCATAGGAATTATTTTTCAAAAGACGCGTTCTTTAAAAAACGGACACATCTGTGCAGTATCCATGATCTGATACCAATGCTTTCCCTTTGGCAGCTTTGGAAGTGCAAATACCATGCAATCCCATATAAAAATTATATCCTATATAAAGAAATGTCTCCTCTGTATCCTCTTCTTTGGCATAACTCTCACTGTACATCACGCCCACAGCCCTTGCATTCCCTTTCACATCGCTGATCCAGGCTTCGGAACTGTGATAGGATAGATCCGGATACCCGGTTCTCTTATAATCACTCATCTGAAACGGTTTTTCCGAAAAAAGGATCGGATGCTCTTTTCGAAACTGCAACAGTTCACGGACAAATTCGGTATATTCCTCATACCGACCTTCATTTTTCCAGTTCACCCAGCCGATCCGGTTATCCTGACAATAGGCATTGTTATTGCCGTTTTGGGAATTTCCGATCTCATCCCGCTCCAGATCAGCGGTATTCCCCGTGCCAAACACAGCATCGCCATTGCGTTGCGCATCTGCTTTCCCTGATCTTTTTTACAAACTGCTGCGGGTGGCTCCCTCAACGCCATAATTCGTACTGTAATTCCAGTTGTTTCCATCCAGATTTTCCTCGCCGTTATCACCATTATGCTTCTCGTTATAAGAAAATACATCCGCTAAGGTAAATGTATTACTGTTGGCAATATAGTTAACAGAATGTCCGCCGTCTGCTGTCTTTTCATCACTTCCGTATATTCTACCATATCACCGCCTAAGTGATTCAGCATTTTTCTCGCCGGATAAAGAAATCATCATTATACACATAGATATTTCCATAATTTTCCTCTTTCAGATCATATGGAAATTTCTCATAAAATATTTTGGTTCCTGTCAGATACGGATCTTTTGCAATCTCTGCGATCGGAAGCCCTGCACCTAAAAAGTTTAAATCCATCCACATGATATTCCATGACCCAGTAGCGTAAGATCTCTATGATGGCACTCTGCTGTCTGTTCCGGCACAAAATGCATCTCCATGATCAGCTCCATCTGCTGTTTGTGTGTCTCTAAGATCAGACTCTTAAATTCCCAGTCTGCGTCTTTTTGGGATGCATAGGAAGATTTAACCGCAAAATAGTCACTCGGCGCATATCCCCAGTAATTCAGCTGCCATTTTCCATTAATTCTTCAAATTCGTAGACCGGCATACATTCTAAGGTTGTGATCCCAAGTTCTTTCAGATAGGAGAGCCTGTCCATCACAGCCGCAAAGGTTCCCTTATTTCTGCCCCTGCCGTCCATGGAAAATCCCGCACATGGAGTTTGTACATGACCATCTCATTTGCCGGAATCTCTACACTGACATCTTCACTCCAGTCAAAACCTTCTTTTTTGAATCCGCTTAACAGTGCATCGTCTAAGGTTCTTTCGGTATCGCCCCACTTTTCCCACGCCGATCACACGCTCTCCGTAAGGATCACGCACTTTTTTTCCTTCAATCTCATAACAATAATAATATTTTTCTGCTTTTAAGGATAAATGGTGACAGAACGCACCGAACCCACACGATACTGTGGTAGTACATCGATCTTTGCTGCCTCGCTTTCCTGTTTTTTTTCAAACAGCACTACTGCACAGGCAAGCTCTTTGGGACACTGAAAGGTAAATGTGACACCATCTGCACATTGCTCTGTTCCCATCTTTCTGTAATCTCCGCCCGTGTCTGAAATATCATCTTTTGTCCACCTTTGTTTTTTATCTGTATTATTATATCTTTTTTCGTGGAATTTGTACACACCCTTATCAAAAAGAAACAGGTATTTTTTCCTTGACTTTTCTACTTCTTGTTTTAAAATATCTCTATAGGAAAAATATGTATAAAATGAATGATATTTTGTAAAAGGAGCCATATGCGTACCGTAAAAACACAAGATTTAACCCCAGGAATGATCACAGCCGAACCGGTCTTATCTAAACATGGACAGCTTATCGTAGCTGCTGACACGGAACTTACGAATCAGATGATCGCTCATCTGAGCTATTATAATATTCCATCTGCTTCCATTGTAGATGGTACGATCCCGTCTGCCGCTATCGCATCTATGCAAAAAGACGGAACAGGTAACCCTGTCTTATTCACAAAAAGATCCGCTCTTCCCGTTCTTTCCAGCGGTTTAAAAGCGATTATGTGAAGAAAATCCGTTTTCTTAAATCGTCCTTAAATGATTTGATCGACCGTACGGACCCAATCGACCAGGCCGAACTGCTTTCCGAATCCGTTGGCCTGTTTGGCAAACAGTCAACTACGATCTCTATTTTTGACAATTTACATAATAGGCGTCAGATTGATGACTCTACCTATGCCCACTGTCTGAATGTCAGCATCATTTCGAGGATGTTCGGTATGTGGTTAAAGTATTCCGACGAGGACTTAGATGTTTTAACGCTTGCCGGACTGCTTCACGATATTGGCAAATGCAAGATTCCGAATGCCATTATCTTAAAAAAGGCAAATTAACCGATGCAGAATACGAAGTGATCAAAGCGCATGCCCAGCTTGGCTATGACATCTTAAAGGATCAGCCATTGGATGAACGAATAAAAAATGCTGCTTTGATGCACCATGAACGATATGACGGCACCGGCTATCCAAATCATCTTGTCGGTAAGGAAATTGACGATATGGCAGCCATTGTTGCAATCGCAGATGTCTATGATGCCATGACCTCTGACAGATGTTACCGACGTGCGCTCTGTCCGTTTGAGGTAATTGCTTCCCTTTGAATTATAGGGATTAAACCGTTACAATCCACAGTTTATCCTCTGCTTCTTAGAGCATATTGCAAATACCTATGTCAATAACAACGTGCTTTTAAGCAATGGACAAACCGGTAAAATCATTCTGATCACGCAGAGACTGACACGACCGGTCATCCAGCTAGAAGACCAGACCTTTCTTGATTTAAATGACAGACCTGATCTCTATATTCAGGCTATCATATAAATACTAAATACATTTTTATTAAAAGGAGATTTAATTATGGGAAACAATGCACAGAATCCGGTGGATGATGAATCTGATATGCAGGTCACACTGTCTCTTGATGACGGCAGCGAAGTAGAATGTGCCATCCTTACCATCTTTGAATTAGAGGAACAGAACTATATTGCTCTGCTTCCGTTAGATGAGGACGGCAATGAAAATGAAGAAGGCGAAGTATTCATCTATCGCTATTTTGAAGACGAAGAGGGTAATCCTTCTTTAGAAAACATTGAGGACGATGAAGAATACGAAGCTGTTGCAGACCGCTTTGATGAGTTACTCGATGAAGCAGCATATGAGGATATGGATTAAATAAACTTTTGATTTAATTTTGATCAAGGAAACATTCATCAAAAACGGGATTCCGGATGATCCGGAATCCCGTTTATTTTATATTCTCTTTTATATTGCCCTATATATTCTTTCGTCTTTCTTTTTCTATTGTCTTTTATGTTGCTTTTTTTATTTATCCTCTGTTCTCCTGTCTCTGCTCCCCGCTTCTGCGACAAAACGGAAATCTCTGATTTTTTTCCCATGATACTCCTGTACTGAACTGATCGACAGCCGGTGTCTTGCCCGCGTCATTCCCACATAAAACATTCTGCGCTCTTCTTCAATATCCTGCTCTAATACCGCTTTTTATAAGGCATGATCCCTTCGTTGACATCGACAAGATAGACGATATCATATTCTAACCCCTTCGCGCTGTGTAAGGTTGCTAATGTAACTCCGTCCGGCTGCTGCTTCTGCTCTTTTGCCTGACGTTCTAACTCCTCTTTATATTCCTCCATATGTAAGAACCAGGCTTCATAGGACTGGTACTCTTTTGCACTTTCCTGCAGCTCATCTAACACTTCTAAGAGTTCTTCCTCTCGAATGTGGCGGTACTTTGCATATTCCCCTGCAATAATCATCATATCCGATACCGCCCCGGATATAATTGACTGCCGCATAAGGCTTCATCATCGATAACATACGGATGTCATATTCTAACCGGTCGATCCGCTCTGCGATCCACGGCTGCTCTTTATAATACTCCATCCAGACATCAAAGGCAACACTCAGTTCCTCTAAGCTCTCTCTTCCGATATAACGTTTCGGACGATTGATGATCTTTAAAAATCTTTTCTCTCCTGGCTGCCCTGTGCAATACGGATATAGGTAAAGATATCTCTTGCGATCCAGTGCTCATACAGATTCGGGATCTTATCTTTTGCGATAAACGGGATATTGTGGTTCATCAGCTGCCGCATCAGCATCCGCGGCTGGATATTCGTCCTGAATAGAATCGCAATCTCCTGATAGGGAACGCCCTGTGTACCTGTCTTTTTGATATCTGCAATGACGGCCTCATTTTCCGCCCACTGATTCTTGTAGATCGCAAATTCCACCTCGCCCGGCTGTGCACTCTGTGCCATGATCTTTTTGAAAAACGTTCACCGTTGTGAGCGATCAGGTTTCCGGCTGCCTTTATGATCTCACGATCTGAGCGGTAATTGGTATCTAACAGAATCTTTTCTGCATCGGGATAGGATTTGGTAAATCCCAGCATCAGCTCCGGTTTCGAACCACGGAAACGGTAAATAGACTGGTCATCATCTCCCACCACAAAAAGATTATTATGCGGTAATGCCATCATTTTTACAATCTCAAACTGCAGTTTATTAATATCCTGAAACTCATCGATCAAAATATAGGGATACTGTTTCTGCCAAAGGGCTAAAATATCCTTTCTTTCACGGAACAGTTCATAAGTATAAACGAGCATATCATCGAAATCGATGAGTCCTGCTCTTTGTTTGCCCGCCTCATACTGCTGATAAATCTTTTCGGAAAATATCTGCCGCACAGTTCTTTGCATAGTAATGTGCCAGATCGATCCTTTCATTTTTACCAGACTGATCTCTGACAACACTCCGCTCATAAATTCTGCTCATCCTCGTACTCTAACTCCATACGATGGATAATATCATACAAAATCTGATACTCTTTCTCTTCTCTGATGATATTCTGTGCCGTATAGTGATAGGCATTTTTGAGTACAGAAAAAAAGACGGCATGAAATGTTCCAAAAGTGACCGGATAGCGTCCCTCTCCCATCAGGATCGTAAACCTTTCCTTCATCTGTGTCGCTGCCGCTTTTGTAAACGTAATGACTAAGATATTCGATGGTCTGATATGTTGTTTCTCGATTAAATTTTTCACCCGTTGGGTAATTACAAGAGTCTTCCCACTTCCGGGACCGGCTAATATCAATGCCGGTCCTTTCCCATGGGTAATTGCCTCAGATTGAGGTTTGTTAAAAGATGATTTCATTTTTATGGTTCTTTTATAATTCTTTTTTCTAATTTTTCAATGGCTGCTTTGATCCTGGAGATGGATTCTTCTTTTCCTAAGACTTCCATTAACTCTGTTGCGCCACCCGGTGTCATCTGTTTTCCTGACACTGCGGTACGGATCGGCCACATCACATAACCATTCTTGTATTCTTTTTCTTTTACATACTCACAAAGCATTGCATAGAGTGCATCGTTGGAATAATCTTCCTGCGCCTCTAAGCGTGGCGGGATGTCCTTTAAGACTTCTAAGGAAGATTCCGGTGAAGTCTTCATTTTTTTATGCGCATACATGCTGATATCATATTCCGGTACTTCTTCAAAGAAATCCACATGCTCTGCAATATCCGGGAAGATCTCGATTCTGGTCTTGACCATCTCTGCAATCCGGCGAAGATCTAAATCTTTGGTAATAGCCTTCTTTAAATATGGCTCTGCTGCCTCATAAAATGCATCAAAGTCCATTGCTTTAATGTATTCGCCATTCATCCATTTCAGTTTGACAATATCGAATACTGCCGGTGATTTGCTGATTCTGTGGTAATCAAAGTCACGGATCAGTTCGTCTAAGGTAAAGATCTCGCGGTTATCTTCCGGGCTCCATCCTAATAATGCGATGTAGTTTACGATCGCCTCCGGTAAAAATCCCTCGCTCTAATAAATCCTCAAAGGATGCATGACCGCTTCGCTTGGATAATTTCTTATGGTTTTCATCGGTAATTAACGGCAAATGGATATAAACCGGTGATTCCCAACCAAACGCATCATACAGACGCTGGTATTTTGGTGCGGAAGACAGATATTCATTACCACGGACAACATGTGTGATATTCATGGTATGGTCATCTACCACGTTTGCAAAATTGTAGGTCGGATATCCGTCGGATTTGATCAGGATCATATCGTCTAACTCTGCATTTTCCACGGTAATATCTCCGTATAATTCGTCATGAAAGGTCGTTGTACCTTCATTTGGGATATTCTGGCGGATGACATATGGTTTTCCGCAGACAGATTTGCCTCTATCTCCTCTTTTGATAGAGAAAGACAGTGTTTGTCATACATCGTGATCTCTTTTCCTTCTACGGCCTCTGTCTTGATGGACTCTAAGCGCTCTTTATCACAAAAACAATAATATGCCTCGCCTTTTCAATTAACTCTTTTGCATATTTCAGATAAATGCCGGTCTTCATACGCTCACTCTGTACATAAGGGCCATAACCACCATCTTTGTCCGGTCCCTCGTCATGTTTTAACCACGCGGTCTCTAAGGTACGGTAGATGATCTCCGTTGCTCCCTCTACATAACGTTCCTGGTCTGTATCTTCAATGCGGAGCATAAATTCTCCTCCGGCATGCTTTGCTATTAAAAATTCATACAATGCGGAACGCAAATTTCCCACATGCATTTTTCCGGTCGGACTTGGTGCGTATCTTGTCCTTACTTTTGTCATGGTGTTTCCCTCCTGTTTACGGTTGTGATATGGTATTCTCATCTGTCTATTCTGTATTGTAAAACAGCTATTTTCTATAAAACGATAAAAACGCCATGAAATATTATATAACATTCATGGCGTTTCATCAACTGTCGGAACGGATTTTCCTAGACTGTCAGTCCGTTCATATTTGTAATGGAAAATTTGATGTCATCACGGTCTGATATCCCGTTGAGATTTGTGATATCAAACCGTAAATGATCCTGATCAGTAATTCCATTCATATTTGTGATGTCAAACTGCAAGTCATCACGATACGTCATTCCGTTCATATCTGTGATATTGAATTTCCACCCTTTGTTGGAAATTTCATTTTCCCTGTTCGGATAATAAAACCACTTGACCATTCCAACACCTCCTCGGGGATTTTATTTTTTCAATCCCTGTTCGGTATTTTCTACAGTTTTTGTGACTTTATACGAATAAAATGCTTAGTCTAATTCAATCTCACTTAATTCTTTCGGTGGAAGCTGACGGGAAGATGCTTTCTTCATTTTTCAACTTCAACTTTTGCTTTTGCAATTGGAAGAATTGTTCCGGCTCCTGCTACACAGCCTCCCGGACAGCCCATTCCTTCGATCATGCAGCCGTTTTTCTTTCCCGCTTTTGCAAGCATTAATACTTTCTTACACTCTGCTAAACCTTCTGCATGTTCAATCTTAACATCAATATCCGGATAGAATTCATGGATACAGTTTGTAACTGCCTCTGCAACACCTCCGGCAACGGCATATCCACGTCCCTGCTGCTGTCGCATTGTGCATAGAACCTTCTCCTTTTTCATCATTCGGATTGATTCCTTTTGCTTCAAACATTCCGCTCAATTCTTCAAAAGGTGATAACAAAGTCTACATCGCTTCGTACCTCGCGGCGGCTTGCCTCTAATTTCTTTGCGGCACAAGGTCCGATAAAGACGACTTTGCATCCGGATGTTCTTTTTGATACTTCTTGCTGTTGCTACCATCGGTGTCAACTCTGAAGATACACTCTCGATCAGATCCGGGAACTGTGTCTTCGCAAGCATTGCCCAGGAAGGACAACAGGATGTCAATAAGAATGGAAGTTCTCCGGTTGCTACATGGTTTGCATAGTGATGTGCTTCTGCAACGGCTCCGATGTCTGCACCTAATGCAGTCTCTACAACATCACTGAATCCAAGCTCTAACAATGCAGCTTTTT
>VOFI01002189.1_pt1 | contig 49969 bp, 89 predicted proteins | sample 5384131 | NCBI WGS metagenome assembly VOFI01 (sample SAMN12384728, study PRJNA508395) | human gut metagenome | isolation source: healthy gut H | host: Homo sapiens
AGTGAATAATCATACAAAAAATGTATGTAACTTATACACGTATCTATGGTTGGAGTGATTATGGAGGAGAATCCTCTTACCAACCAGGATATAGATTAGAGAATATGATGTGGATGACCTTATTGGTCTATGACTAAATCATACCAGAGAAAAGAAAATGTATTGCAGAAAATGCAGTGCCAGGATGAGTGAGCAGGATAGATTTTGTCCTGAATGTGGAACGGAGGCTTCAAAAGGAAATACTCAACAGGATGAGTTAAACGGATTCCCGGGAAATGAGCAACCGCAAGAAAATCCGCGGATGAATAAAAAGACGGTAATTTGGATTTGGATTCTTGCAGCATGGATTTTGCTGATAGCAATTGGAATTTCAGCTTTTTTTTATCGTAAAAGGGCAACATGTGAAAAAGCAATATCAGAGTTCGCTGGAAGCAGGTGATAAGTATCTGAAAATCTGGATTATGAAAAAGCAGAAGATGCCTATCTTCAGGCAATTAAAATTTCACCAAAAAAAAAAGAATCATATGAAAAGTTGATTCAGTATTATGTGCACCATAATGAAATTGATAAAGCGAAGAAGATTGTGAAAAAGGCGAAGAAAAAATCTGCCGAAGAGTGAGAGTAAGAAAATTGAGGAAAAGCAGAAAGAGTGGGAGAGCCCGGAAGAATATACCTGGGTAGTAGAGCCGACAATTGAAGCGGATGAGATTTATTACTTACAAGGTGGAGATTTCTTTGAATATTCAGCCAATGAGATGAGAAGGCAGATGGATTCAAAATATGCCGTGATTAAGAAAGGTGATTCATATGGGCTGATCGGTATGGATGGAAAATTGTTGGAGGGAATGGCTTATAAAAGTGTAAAACAGAAAATAAATATTATAGCGTAATTTTAAAGGAAGAAAAATATGATATAGAAAAAAGGAGACATGGAACAGTTATATTATTTGAATGATTCAGATGAGATGATTCGTGAAGCTCACTCATAGGTGATCCAGAGTTCGCAGAAAAAGGAATGTATTATTATACCTCTAATGAAATTCGCAATTCCATAGAAGATGAGATAGAATTATATGACCGTGAATGGAGAAAAAATTATATTAGTATGCCTGAAGTGGCTATTCCAGTAAAGGAAACCGAAGAAACAATGGCAGATGAGATTACAGAGGGCAAAACGGAGGATAGATATGAGTTTATTGATTCCTCAGATTCTGGATATGGAATCTGGGATGAGGATAAGATGACGACAAAATTCATTTATGATGAATGTGGATCTGAAAGCTCCGGGCTTCTGGCCGTCGAAAAGGATGGAAAATGGGGGGTATGTAAACGATCAGGGGAAAAAGTAATGATACCAATCAAATATGATGCATCGAAACACTATAATGAGACGAACGGTGATAAAGAAAAGGAATTTTGTTATGCAGCGACAGAAGGATATGTCCCACTTGTAAAAGATGGAAAGTGGGAGATGCGGAACAGCAAAGGAGATCTGGTTATTTCGTCAGGTGCATTTGAGGAAATCCTTCCAGTGATGGAAAATGTTGGGTTAAAAAGGATGGAAAATGGGAATCCTGAAATTGGAAAATGCTAAGATAGATAAGGATTCAGAAAGACCATTTCTTCTGAGACATATCAAAAAGTCTATGACCGCTGCTTGATCAGGCCGGTAACGAATATGGTCAGTCTATGGATTATTTTTTTATATGATATTGATAAAGATGGTGTAAAAGAACTGCTTTTATTGAATGGAACGTGTGAGGCAGATTATGTATACAAGATCTATACCATCGGTAATGGAAGTGCCAGGTATATTGATGAGGTTAATGGATCGTGCGTGATGTTCTATGAAGATGAAAATGGAGGGACAGAAAAATATATCATCAGTGTGCAGGCTCGGATGGGATGTGAACGAGTGAGCAAAATCTGGTTGAAAGATGGAAAAGTTTCGACAGAAGAAATTTCCTATAAAGAAGAGGTGGGAATAGATGAAGACTATTATTCTAATCCATATCCATTGGACTATGCAGATGTAACAGATAAGTCATTATTAAAGTAGAAAGCTATGGGGAATGAGAAAATGTATTGTGAAAAATGTGGTCATGAGATGAAAAATGGAAGATGCCCCAATTGCGGTTTTCCGGTCGGAGAGCCACAGTGGGAGGAGCAGAAAAGTAAGAAAAATCAGGGAAGAAGATAGGCATTATCATCTTATCGGTAGTGATTGTTCTGATTTTTGCAGCAGCGATTCTTGCAGCTATTTTTGGCTCAAGAAAGAAAATACGCAGAAAAAAAGTTTGATACACATATAGAAAAGGGGCAAAAATATCTGGAAGAAATGGATTATGAGAAAGCTGCGGACAATTATCTGGCAGCAATTGATATAGATCCAAAGGCAGAAGATCCATATATGAAACTGGCAGATTTGTATTTGGAAATAGATCAGCCGGAAAATGCAGCAATCGTATTGAAAAAAGGGTGTAAAGAATACAGGCAGCCGGGCGATGAAAAATCGATATGATCTTTATACTTATGTAGATCAAAATCTGATTCCGGAAGAGGGGCAATGTGAAGAAGGCGAGTATGAATGTGATTATTATGAAGGCACAGGATATTGGGCATCGGTAAGTCTTGAAAGCAATCATTCACAAAAAAGGCGTCATGAATTGGAAAATTATGGATTTTGATGGAGATGGAGAAGAAGAACTGCTTGTAATTTATCTGAATAATAAGGAAGAACAGGACGGGGAGACCATATCAAAATGGAATTTACCTCAGGATGTATGAAAGTGAAAAAAATGAAATTGTCCTGAAAGATGAATACAAAGCATTATATCCGGTCATTGGAGCTGGCGATGAAGAGGATGACGGAATTTTCCTGAAAAAGCACGGGGGAAACATCTATCTGTGTGGAAGTAGTTATGCAATAGCGGATATTTATGCAGATGGAGCAACCATCAGCTCATTTATATTAACCTATGAAGAGGGGGCGTTCGTGCAGCAGGCAGGAACAGAAGAACCAATCAGTGGTTCAGAATTTTACTGGTATAGCGGATACTGGGATATGGCAACGATGATGGATGAACTGGATATGACTGAGGATGCAGCACAGGTGAGACGGGATCATATGCCAAGATTTCAGTCCTGGGATGAAGCGGACGAGATGCTGGTCAGAATTACGGGAGAAAATAAAGGATATAAAGAACTTTTGTATGAAGAGACCGGAGAGATTAAATATCTTGGACATGTGGAAGTTTTAGTACAGTTAAGCGGTTTTAAGAGTGGATGCAATGGAGTTACACGAAGTTGGAGTGTATTAAAAAAATGAATTTGACAATGTGAAAAAGATTGAAATATGGTAAGATAAAATAAAAAGGAAAGGGAGGAAAGGGATGTATTGTAAAAAGTGCGGAAATGAGATCAGTGACGGAGCAAAATTCTGTAAGTTTTGTGGTGCAGTGCAGGAAACCCAGGTAGCAGGATCATTCCAAAAGCCGCAGAATGTTGATCCGGTAAAAGAGGCTGAACAGCAGCGGCAAAGAGAACGGTTAGATCAGCAGATTGTCAGTCTGGAATCTGAAAGAAAAGCTTTGGAAGAGAAAATCAAGGAAGATCTGCTAAGATTGAGTCAGAAAGTGGTGCTGCCAGCAACGGACTTGCAGCAGAAAAAAGTGTCCGAATTGCGGAGGAATGGTAGCAGGAGCAAGATTTTGTCCCAAATGCGGTTATGATCTGAACAGTATAAAAGAAAAGTAAGGGAGGGAAAAATATGTCTTACGATGATATGCCACAGAAGCAGGCAAGGATAGAAGCTCTTAGAGAAGAAAAGGGCAGGTTACAAAAAGTGAGACAGACGATTGCTTTTTATGAAGCAAATGCAGCGAGTGGAAAGGTAAAAAAGCAGTTCTCCCACAGATGGCACAGCAGATTCAGCCGGCAGAGGGGGCGAAATACAGTACCAGCGGTGCAGGAAAAGCTCTTGACCGGGGACTTATGAGATGGATTTTGGGAGGTGGCAGCATTCTGTTGGTTTTACTTCCGTTTCTGAGCTGGATCACGGTTGCGGGATATGATGTGAGTTTTTTTTAAGATGGCATCTGGAATAGAAAAGTTAAATGATTTTCTGGGAGCTTTTTCCACTGATGATGTCAGAGTTATGCAGGGGATTTGTATCTTTATATGCTGTGTTATGATTGGAATTGCAGTTGTGAATGGAATTGCGGCATATTGTACTTTGCGTAGTGGAACGACAGGCTGGATTTATGGAGGAACAATCTATGGTATGGCAGTGTTCGGAGTTCTCTGGCTGTTCGTTCTTTACATCAATATGAAGCTAAAAGAATCTTTAGGCAGTTATGGTGATTATATTAAGTTTAAGATGACTTTTCCGGCGTGGCTAGCAGTGATTCTTGCTATTGTGCTGTGCGTTCTGAATGCAAATCGTGAAAAGCTGGAGCGTAGTTTTAAAGGAGAGACTTTGTCGGGAGCAAATGCTGTGAGTGGGACAAATCAGGGAATATTGCCGATTACAAATTATTATCCATGGGAAGAACTTCAATTGTGTACGTTACATATGACGGGACATGCAGTGAGAAATATCTGGATGGATTATAAATATGTAGGATGTGCCGGAGAAGTAGATAGGAAATCCGCACAGATTGTTGCAGATATCGTCTTTAAGACGACAAAGGGAGTTTTTATTATTCCGGGAATAAGCTGGTTTATCAGTCAGATACAGAGACAGGGAGAGACAGAAAGAAAATCATTTCAGGCAGTTCCATTTTCAGCACAGGACGTGATCAACGTAGAGTGTATGCTGCGGACAGTAGAAGTCGTGGGAACGGAAAAGAAAATCATTTGTGATGTGAGTGTGGATTCCGGACTGGATTGTAGGGAACTGTTAAATTATCGTGGGCTGTCAGGCCGGCAGTTTGCAGTATGCAAAGAACAGGAATTGAAAGCAGGCAAGATAGATAGCGAGGGAATGTATTGCACATATTAGGAGGAAAAAGGAATGTTTTGTAAGTATTGTGGAGAGAATAATGTAGATGGGGCAAAGTTTTGCAAGAATTGTGGCAAACCATTAATGACGACATCAAGTGCAGACGGTACTGCTGCAGGATATAATCCGGGAATGACTCCGGGATATACACCGACATCACAGCAGAACCATAAAAAGACTGGGATTATAGCAATCGTGGCGATTGTGGCAGCAGTACTGATCGCTGTAGCAGTGATTTTTTCAATTTTCCATGCGGTAAAAGGACGCAGCCCGGAAAAACGGTAGATCAGCTTGTGACATCGCTGTTTAAACTGGATGCGGATGGCATCATCGATACATTTCCAAAAGAAGCGGTAAACAAGTTAAAAGAAGAAGGAAACTGGGATGATGAGTATGACGACCTTGTAAGTGGCATAGAATCGCTCGCACAATCCGTGGGAGATTATGTTGACTGGAAGAGCTGTGTTCTTATAAGATCACAGAGACAAAAGATGCCACAAAAGAAGATAGCGGAAATTCAGGAAGATTATGACGATGAAGGAATTGATGTAAAGATTAAGGATGCAAAGATAATCACAGTTGAACTCACAATCAATATTCCAATTTATGGTTCGGAGACAGATTCAGAAGATATCGTAGTGATAAAGATCGGAAATAGTTGGTATATTGATCCAATGAATTTCAGTCTGTAGTTGTAACTGTTGCAAAATTTTGGATATGCAAAAAGAGCCGGTGATTTCAGTATAAAGCTGAGATGACCGGTTTTTTAACTGTCTGGCACAAGGAAAAAAAAGATCCAGTGAATCTTGTCAGTTATCAAGTATGAGCTAAAATGGTTCGTCGGCTTTTTTGTGAAAAAATTATCATTTAAAAAATAAGGAGAAAGAGTGACAAATTTCAGAATCTGTATACGAAAATATACAAAGAAGGAGTCCGGTCATACTGGACTTTTTGTTATTTTTGGCGATATAATGTGGATACATATGAAAAAAATTATACTTTTTAGTGTAAATTTCAAGGAGGAACAAAAATGGCTAGAAAAATGAAGACCATGGATGGTAACCAGGCCGCGGCTCACGTTTCATATGCGTATACAGAAGTTGCAGCAATTTACCCTATTACACCATCATCAGTTATGCCGGAACATGTAGATGAATGGGCTACAGAAGGAAGAAAGAACATATTTGGACAGACTGTTCAGGTAACAGAGATGCAGTCTGGGCAGGTGCGGCAGGAGCAGTGCATGGTTCTCTTGCAGCAGGTGCACTTACCACTACTTTCACAGCATCACAGGGACTCCTGCTCATGATTCCTAACTTATATAAAGTAGCAGGCGAGCAGCTTCCGGGAGTGTTCAACGTATCTGCACGTGCACTGGCAAGCCATGCACTGTCTATTTTCGGAGACCATTCCGATATTTACGCATGTCGTCAGACAGGCGCGGCTATGCTCTGCGAGTCCAGTGTCCGTGAAGTTATGGACCTGACACCGGTTGCTCATTGTGCAGCACTTGAGGGCAAGATCCCGTTTATCAACTTCTTCGACGGATTCCGTACTTCTCACGAGATCCAGAAGATCGAGACATGGGATTACGAAGATCTGAAAGATCTGGTAAATATGGATGCGATTGATGAGTTCCGCGCACACGCACTGAACCCGAACCACCCATGCCAGAGAGGTTCCGCTCAGAACCCGGATATCTTCTTCCAGGCAAGAGAGGCATGTAACCCGTACTACGATGCACTTCCGGCAATCGTTCAGAAGTACATGGATAAAGTAAATGCAAAGATCGGAACAGATTACAAGTTATTTAACTATTATGGAGCAGCAGATGCCGAGCATGTGATCATAGCAATGGGATCTGTCTGTGATACGATCGAGGAGACAATCGATTACCTGACAGCAGCAGGCGAGAAAGTCGGAGTTGTCAAGGTCCGTCTTTACAGACCATTCAGTGCTGAGGGCTCTGATTGATGCGATCCCGGATACAGTTAAGAGAATTTCTGTACTTGACAGAACAAAAGAGCCTGGATCCCTTGGCGAGCCACTGTACTTGGATGTTGTTGCAGCATTGAAAGGATCTAAGTTCGATGCAGTTCCGGTTTATACAGGACGTTATGGACTTGGTTCCAAGGATACAACACCGGCTCAGATCGTTGCTGTATATCACAATGATGCAAAAGCTAAATTTACGATCGGTATCAATGATGATGTAACGCATCTGTCACTGGAAGCCAATGAACCACTGGTCACAACACCGGAAGGAACGATCAACTGTAAATTCTGGGGACTTGGAGCTGACGGAACAGTAGGTGCGAACAAGAACTCAATCAAGATCATCGGTGATAATACAGATATGTATGCACAGGCTTACTTTGATTATGACTCAAAGAAATCCGGTGGTGTTACAATGTCTCACCTCCGCTTTGGTAAGAAGCCGATCAAGTCTACATACCTGATCCATCAGGCAAACTTTGTAGCATGCCACAATCCGTCCTATGTACGCAAGTACAACATGGTAGAAGAGCTGGTAGACGGCGGAACCTTCCTGCTGAACTGTCCATGGGATGCACAGGGACTGGAAGAGCATTTACCGGGACAGGTAAAAGCCTATATTGCACAGCACCATATCAAATTCTATACGATCGACGGTATCAAGATTGGTAAAGAGATCGGACTTGGCGGACGTATCAATACAGTTCTTCAGTCTGCATTCTTCAAGCTTGCATCCATCATTCCGGAGGAGCAGGCGATTGATCTTATGAAAGCAGCAGCAAAGGCTACTTACGGAAGAAAAGGTGATAAGATCGTACAGATGAACTATGATGCGATCGATGCAGGAGCAAAGCAGGTTGTAGAAGTAGAAGTTCCGGAGAGCTGGAAAGATGCTGCTGATGAAGGACTTGCTACACCGCATATCGAAGAAGGCGGAAGAGCTGATGCAGTTGCATTTGCAAAGAATATTCAGGCAAAAGTAAATTCTCAGGAAGGAAATACCCTGCCGGTATCTGCATTTAATGATTATGTAGACGGTTCTACACCATCTGGTACATCTGCATATGAGAAGCGTGGTATCGCAGTTGATATCCCTGTATGGGATCCGAGCAAATGTATTCAGTGTAACCGCTGTGCATATGTCTGCCCTCATGCAGTGATCCGTCCGGTAGCACTGACAGAGGAAGAAGCAGCTCAGGCACCAGAAGGAATCAAGACACTTGGTATGATCGGAATGCCGGATATGAAGTTTACAATGACAGTATCCGCTTATGACTGTACAGGATGCGGATCCTGTGTAAATGTCTGCCCGGGCAAGAAGAATAAAGAGACCGGAGAAGTTGAAAGCTCTGACAATGGCAAGCATGGAAGAAAATGCAGGCGAGCAGAAGTACTTTGATTTCGGTACAGAGATTCCTGTAAAACCGGAAGTTGTTGCCAAGTTTAAAGAGACGACAGTGAAAGGAAGCCAGTTCAAGCAGCCACTCCTTGAGTTCTCAGGAGCCTGTGCAGGATGTGGAGAGACTCCATATGCGAAGCTGGTAACGCAGTTGTTCGGAGACAGAATGTACATTGCAAATGCAACAGGATGTTCTTCTATCTGGGGTAACTCCTCACCGTCCACACCATATACGGTAACACCGGAAGGAAAGGGACCTGCATGGAGTAACTCTCTGTTCGAGGACAATGCTGAGTTTGGATACGGTATGTTACTTGCCCAGAATACAATCAGAGACAGACTGAAAGCAAAGGTTGAGAAGATCGCAGAGAAGACAGAGGATGAGGCAGTGAAGGCTGCAGCAGATGAATATCTTGAGACATATACAGTAGGAGCTACAAACGGAACAGCTACAGACAAGCTGGTTGCTGCTCTGGAAGCATGTGACTGTGACTGCGAGGATAAGGCAGATGTTCTGAAGAACAAAAGATTTCACGGCTAAGAAGTCCCAGTGGATCTTCGGAGGAGACGGATGGGCTTACGATATCGGATACGGCGGTGTTGACCATGTGGATTGGGAACAATTGGTGGTATGGCGGATACTTACTGGGGACAGAACAAGGGACGTTCTATGGAAGGTGCACTTGTAAAGTCTACAAAGTTTCTTGCTATCCTTTTCCTGGTGCTTGCAGTAGTACTGAACCTTAAGGTTTTTAATTAATAACAGATGATAAAAAGTATAAGACATTCTATAATAAGACTATAGAATGTCTTTTTTCTTTAAGTAGAGATGAAAGGTTACTGTTCACTCCCGTGTTAATCACTCCGCTGATTGACACGGAGGATGCATGATTTGACTTGAATGCATCTCGCCCCATCGCCAAAGGCGATTTAAAATGGCGAGATGCGTTGCTGGTCGCACATCGTGTGAACAGTAGAGATGAAAGGAAACAGAATGGATCAGACATTTGAAAAAGAGAAAAAAGTGATTTATGACTTTATTTGTGATGATTTTTATGTGCCGATGAAAATAAAAAGAGATCGCCATGGTTCTTCAGATCACGAAAGAACAGAGAAGAGAGCTTCAGGAAGTGCTGGACAGTCTGGTGAAGAAGGAAAAATTTCTCTTTCAAGCGTGGAAATACAGCAAGGGTCAGACGAAAAGAATCATGGGAACCTTCCAGGCGAATATCCGTGGATTTGGATTTGTTATGGTAGAGGGGAAGATGAGGATATCTTTATTCCTGCGAGAGAATGTGAACGGTGCATTCCAGGGAGATGAAGTGGAATGTATTATTACAGGTGCGCCGGGAGGCAGACGGAAAAGAAGGAAAAATCGTAAGAATCGTGTCGCATCAGGTGACTAAAGATTGTCGGATTGTATGAGAAGAGTAAGAGCTTTGGATTTGTACGTCCGGATAATCAGAGATATCTGAAGGATATTTATATTCCGGCCGGAAAAAAGAACTCCATGCAATGACCGGACATAAGGTTGTGGTAGAACTGACATCTTATGGACGAGGAACATGCTAAGCCGGAAGGAAAGATTGTGGAGATCATCGGTCATCTGAATGATCCGGGACAGATATTTTCTATTGTAAAGGATTATGATCTTCCTACAGAATTTCCGGAGAAGGTATTGAATCAGGCGGTTCGTGTGGAAAAAAGATGTATCAGAAGCTGATATGGCAGGAAGAATGGATCTGCGAGACTGGCAGACGGTCACAATCGATGGTGAGGACGCGAAGGACCTTGATGATGCGGTTTCTGTTGTGATGGACGGATGAAAATTACAGGCTGGGAGTTCATATTGCGGATGTTACCAATTATGTACAGGAGAAAAGTGCTCTGGATCGAGAAGCACTGAAGCGTGGGACGAGTGTTTATCTTGCTGACCGTGTCATACCGATGCTGCCACAGACTTTGTCGAATGGCATCTGTTCTCTGAATGCAGGAGAGAACCGGCTTACCCTGTCCTGTATCATGACGGTGACACCGGAGGGCGAAGTTGTGGATCATCAGATTGCTGAAACGGTAATCTGCGTAGATAAAAGAATGAGTTATAACGGTGTGGCAAAAGGTTCTTGCAGGGGATGCCGGGCACTGGAAGCGGATAAGGAGTTTGTCCCGATGATCCTGCGGATGAAAGAATTGTCTGATATTATCAGGAAAAGGCGTGCAAAGAGAGGTTCGATTGATTTTGATTTTCCAGAGACAAAAATCATTCTGGATGAAAAGGGGACGTCCTGTTGAGATCAAACCTTATGACCGGAATGATGCAACAAAGATCATAGAAGAGTGGCAGAAGAATATTTTGGAGAGAGGTTCCATTTCTCTACAGAACGCATGAAGTTCGGATGAAGAGAAGATAAAGAAACTGAGTACATTTATCAATAATTTCGGTTATCATATTCATGTGCATGATGAAGTAAAGACCAAAGGAGATTCAGAAACTTCTTAGTCAGGTGGAAGGAACCCCGGAAGAACCACTGATCAGCCGGCTTGCCCTGCGGTCAATGAGCAGGCAAAATATACAACAGATAATACAGGACACTTTGGACTGGCAGCGAAGTATTATACACATTTCACTTCTCCGATCCGCCGTTATCCGGATCTCCAGATTCACAGAATCATTAAGGAGAATCTGCGCGGACGATTGAATGAGAATCGTATAGAACATTATGACAAGATCCTCCCGAAGTAGCGAAGCAGTGTAGTGACAGAGAACGACTGGCAGAAGAGACAGAACGTGAAGTTGTGAAGATGAAAAAAGCAGAGTATATGCGCATGCATATTGGAGAAGAGTACGAAGGTGTCATTTCCGGTGTTACAAAATGGGGAATCTATGTAGAACTTCCGAATACAGTGGAAGGTCTTGTTCATGTTGTGGATCTGCGGGACGATCATTATAATTTTATAGAAGAAACTTATGAAATGGTTGGCGAGCATACAGGAAAGACCTGGAAACTTAGGACAGAAAGTACAGATCCGGGTGACAGATGCTGACCGGTTGCAGAGGACGAGTTAATTTTGAGTTTGTCTGACTGGCAGATGATTGAACATGAGAGAGGGTGTAATACGAAGATGGCAAAGACAGAAAAAAGCTGATCGCAAATAATAAAAAGGCATACCATGATTATTTTATCCTTGAAAAATATGAAGTGGGGCTGGTACTTCACGGAGCGGAAGTTAAGTCTCTGCGTATGGGAAAGTGCAGTATTAAAGAGTCATTTATCCGGGTGGAAGATGGCGAGATGTATATTTACGGCATGCATATTTGTCCATATGAAAAGGGAAATATTTTCAATAAGGATCCGCTGCGTGTGAGAAAGCTACTTCTCCATAAAAAGGAAATTTTAAAGATTTCCGGCAAAATGAAAGAGCAGGGAATTACGGTAGTGCCGTTGCAGGTCTATTTCAGCGGAAGTCTTGTGAAAATGGAGATCGGGCTTGCAAAAGGTAAGAAACTGTATGACAAGCGTGATGATATCGCAAAGAAAGATCAGAAGCGGGAAGCCCAGCGGGAGTTCAAAGTGAGAAATCTGTAGGGCAGAGCAGGGGGGCAGGCTTTATAGCTGCCTGCACCCCTGGCATCACGACATTTTTATCAGAAATCAATGGCATCTTTTACTGCCTGGATATCACCGGTAAAGATGATTCCGTCCATACCGGCATCTTTCGCTCCCTGGATATTTTTTTCAAGATCGTCAATAAAGAAGCATTCAGAAGGATTCAGATCAAATTTGCGGAAGAAATATTCGTAAATTTCCTGATCCGGTTTTGCCATGTGGATCGGAGCAGAGAACAGGATCCCGTCAAAAGGCTTCAGGATCTCGTGATCCTTCATATAATCTGCAAAGTAAGTCGGTGCATTGGAAAGGAGATAGACCGGGATTCCCCGCTCTTTCAATTCCCGGACAAATGCAAGCGTCTGTGGCAGTGGCTTTGCACAGCCAGGCCATTCACGGAAGAAAAGATCCACGGGATCATAAAGCCTTTCGGGAATCGTACGCAAAATTTCATTTCGATACTCCTGATAATCGATCGCACCGCTGTCCAGTTCAGCCCAGTGTGCATAGATCAGATCGCAGAGATAATCGACATCAGTCGCATCAGTAACAAAAGAACGAATGATCTCTCTGCCGTTAAAAGTTCCAATCACATTTCCAAAGTCAAATACGATATTCTTATATTTCATAGTAAAGCTCCTCCTTTCAGAGAATATTCTCATTTATCATAACAGTGTACAATAAATCGAATAAATTTGCAAAAAAATATAGGAATTATCGGATTTTCCGGAGCGGGTAAATCAACGCTTTGATCGACTGGCAAATGGATTAGAGACACCGGATAGTGGAACAGTCATGGTACATGAAAATCTTGGGAATCTGAAAAAAAAGGCAGAGCTTGAGAAAATTAAGAAGAAAAATCGGAATGGTTTTCAGCAATTTAATCTTCTTGAATCCAAAAACAGTGTATCACAACATTGCATTGCCATTGATTCTTGAAAAAGCACCGAAGGATGTGATTGAGGAGAAAGTAAATGAAGTACTGAGATTCGTAGAACTTGAAGATAAAAAAGATACTTATGTAAGCCAGTTTTCGGGAGGACAGAAACAGAGAGTGGGGATCGCAAGGGCACTGACAACAACACCGGACATCCTGCTCTGTGACGAGGCAACAAGTGCACTGGATCCACAAACTACAGAATCCATTCTGAAACTGCTTAAGAAGATTAACCGGGAGATGGGAGTTACAATCCTTCTGATCACACATCAGATGCAGGTTGTGCAGATGATCTGTAATAAAGTGGCAGTCATGGAAAACGGACAAGTAGTAGAGGCCGGAAGTGTGCTTGATGTATTCGGAAAGCCACAGGCACCTGTTACAAGAAGATTCGTTCAGACAGTACTAAATGTTCAGATTCCGGAAAGCATTCTAAGTCTTGTGAAAGAACAGAAAGAACATTTCCGGGTAGAGAGGCTTAAGTTTATCGGAAGCAGTGTAAAACGACCTGTGATTTCAGATATCTGTCATGTGGATGGAATTGTAGTAAATATTCTGGGAGCAACCGTGCAGGAATTGCAGGAGAATGTAATGTGTGTGTTCATTTTGCAGCTGATCGGAACGGAAGAGAAAATATTAGAAGCTGAGAAACAGATTGATGAGAATGGAGTAATCAGAGAAAGAGTGGAGGCGATTTAATGGAACAAGAGTATTTTGGAGTATCACTGGAAAAGTTACTGACCAGTGGGGGACAGACATTATATATGGTTGCATGGTCACTGATTATTGGAACAATCATAGGAATTATTTTAGCACTGATCCTTGTACTTTGCCGTAAGGGAGGACTGATAGAGAATCTGATCCTTTACAATATTGTAAGTATCTATATTAATATAGTAAGAAGTATTCCATTTGTGATCTTACTGGTAGCGATCATGCCGTTGACAAGGGCAATTGTTGGAACGACCATCGGAAGTACAGCATCACTTGTCCCGCTTGTTATTTATATCAGTCCATATCTTGCACGCTTGATGGAAAATAGCTTACTGGAGATTAATCCGGGAATTCTGGAAGCGGCTGAAGCAATGGGGGCATCTACCTGGCAGACGATTCGGTATTTTCTGCTTCCGGAAACACTTGGATCTATCGTACTCGCATTGACAACAGGTACGATCGGACTGCTTGGTGCATCTGCGATGGCAGGTTATGTTGGTGGAGGAGGTGTCGGAGACCTGGCACTGACATATGGTTATCAGAGAATGAACACCCCACTGATGATCTTTACTGTAGTTGTACTGGTCATATTTGTACAGATCCTTCAGCTTGCAGGAAATACAATTTCAAGAAAACTCAGACAACATAGATAATCGATTAAGAAAGAACGAGGAGAATTATATTATGAAAATCAAGAAAATTATTGCAGGATTATTAGTAGCGACAACAGCATTCAGCCTGGCAGCATGCGGAAATTCAGGTTCAGGAGATACGAAGAAAAGTGACGCGGATACATCAGAGAAAAAGGAAATCGTCTATGGAAAATCCCAGGGACCATATACAGAACTTTTCGAAGATGCAATTGTTCCAATTCTTGAGAAAGAAGGATATACTCTGAAAGCTGTTGACCTCTCAGATCTTCAGACAGCAGATGTTGCACTGAATGACGGAGATGTAGATGTCAATGTAGAACAGCATACAGCATACATGGACAGTTTCAATCAGAGTTATAACGCAGATCTGGTTGCAATCAGTCCGATTCCAACTGTTCCAGCAGGAGTTTATTCAGAAAAATACGATTCTGTAGATGAAATCCCGGATGGTGCGAAGGTTGCAGTCCCAAATGATGCGTCCAACACAGCACGCTGCTATCTGATGCTTCAGAAAATCGGCTGGATTAAGCTTGACGAGAAGGCTGATCCATCTACAGTTACACAGGATGATATTGTAGAGAACCCACATAATATTGAATTTACAGAAATGAACAGCATGACAATTCCGGCAGCAGAATCTGATTTTGATTATGTAGCAATCACAGGAAGTGTTGTATACAATGCAGGCATTGATGCTTCTACAGCACTGGCCAATGAAGATATTTCAGATTATCTTGTACTTCAGGTTGTTGTAAAAGAAGAGAACAAAGATGCAGATTGGGCACAGGCAATCGTGGACGCATACCACTCAGATGAATTCAAACAGTATATGAAAGAAAACAATGATGGATTATGGTGGATCCCGGAGGAGCTTCAATAATTAAGAAAGGCAGTGATGAAAATGGATCAGACAGAAAAATTAATCCTGGAAGCAATCGATCAGCACAGAGATGAGATCATTGAATTTGCCAAAGATATATACGATCATGGAGAACTTGGATATAAAGAATTCAATACAGCAGAAAAATTCATAAAGAAGATGAAAGAATTAGGTCTGCGCACAGAAACCGGACTTGCAATTACAGGAACAAAAGCGTATTTAAATGAAGAAAAGAAAGATACAGCAAGCCTTGCACTTCTTGGAGAACTTGATGCACTTAGGGATTCCGGAGCATGCTCATGCGAATCCAGAGACAGATGCGGCACATTGCTGCGGACATCATGCACAGATGGCTGGAATCTTTGGTGCGGCACTGGCTCTTACAGTTCCGGAGATCGCGGAAAAACTGGATGGACAGGTGGTGTTTTTTGCAACACCGTCGGAAGAGTATGGTGAAATTGGATTCAAAAAAAATGAGCTGCGTGCACAGGGAAAAATAAAATATGGCGGTGGGTGATTCCGGATGAAGTTGTCGTGGAGACGCTGGTTCGAGGAAAGACGATCGAAGCATTTACAGATGCAGCCAAAAAAGACAGACCGTTCCTTTAAGGCAGGAGCGATTGCAATGGGAGCAAAGGTTGAGATCAGTACTTTACCGGGTTATCTTCCGACGCTGGCAGAAGAGGCACTTCCGGAACTGAAGCATGCGGCAGAAATCAGTGCATCAGGTATACCGGTGATAGAAGCTTCCGGTCATGCCGGAGGATCAACCGATGTAGGAGATGTGCAGCATCTGATGCCGGTTTACACCTTCAATACCGGAGGCGTAAAAGGCGGACTGCATCAGATTGATTTTGAGGTGACAGATGAAGAAGAGCAAGATATATCGTGACTGCGAAGATGTTTGCACTGGCAGCCTATGGACTTTTGAAAGAAAAAGCACAGCGTAGCAGAGAACTGGTGGATCAGTATGAGCCGGTCTTCAAAAAATTCAGCAGAGTATGTAGAATTTATGGAACAGTTCGATTCAAAAGAAATATTTGAATGATGCGATAAACGAATTTGATAAAGTGAATTGAAGAAAGAATCTCTTTTACCGGATGAGAGACCGGCAAAAAGGGGTTCTTTTGACCCCAACATCATATAATAACAGGGAGAAATATTGTCTTATCATCTTAGACTAAGAAGAAAAGAAGAGAAAACTATGTGTGATAAAAAACGAAATGAAAAAATAAAATTTTCTACCGCGATCTACCATCTTCCCGGATTGTTTGAATTTTATGAACTCTATCGTGTGTTTCTGCCGCTATTCCGTGAGCATAGAGAATATTTTTATGACTGGTGCGAGATCGGCTCAATCTACGGTGCATCAGCCGACTGCCTGTGGGGTGGTGGACGTATCGGGGAAGGAGATTATGATCCACGGGAAGTTCTGGCACTCTTGAAGGAATATGGGATTTCTGCCCGACTGACTTTCAGCAATTCCCTGCTTCGAAAAGAACATCTTTCAGATGGGAAATGCAACAGCCTTTGTGCTATGTTCGCAGAGAGTGATGCAGTTCAAAATGGAGTAATCGTCCATTCTGATTTATTACTGAATTATCTGAAACGGACTTATCCGGATCTGTATTTTGTTTCTTCTACTACGAAAGTATTGACCGATTTTCAGCAGTTTGTGGAAGAAGTCAACAGGGAAGAGTTCCGTTATGTTGTACCGGATTTTCGTCTGAACAAATCTTTGCGTCAGTTAGATACGCTGACAGAATCACAGAAGGTCAAAGTAGAATTTTTATGCAATGAATGCTGCTGGTCGGGATGTAAAGAACGAAAGCGATGTTATGAAGTGGTCAGCCGGCAGAATCTTGGGGAGGAATGTCCGGATCACCGATGTGCCGCACCAGATGGGGCGGAAGGATATCAATTTTCCAAAGCGATGAAAATCCGGGATTTATAGGAATCCAGAATATAAAAAATACCTATCTGCCAATGGAATTTACTAACTTTAAAATTGAAGGAAGAGGACTTGGCAGTGCATTGATCCTTGAATTTCTGCTTTATTATATGACGAAACCCGAGTATCAGATCCACGTCAGGGAAAAGGTTTATCTGGACAATATGCTGGATCTCTTTTAAGGAGAAAATTGCTGACCTGATGCAAATGTATTTCAAAAGTTCTTGAAAAAGTCAGTTTTTTTTTCGTGTATAACATGGCATGTATAGTTACATATGCTATGCAAATTACTCATAGTGAAAGAAAATAAAAAAGAACAGGAGATGAATTGTTAATGAAGACAAAGAAGAAATTCTTAACGATTCTGCTGACGGTATGCCTTGTCATGGCAATGATTCCAATGACAGTGTTGGCAGCAGATGAAGTGCAGGATTCAGATACCTGGGATGGCAGTGTTGCTACTGCATTTGCAGGTGGAACCGGTGCGGCGGAAGATCCATATCAGATTTCCAGTGGGGGCAGAACTGGCATATCTTGCAAGTGCGGTAAATAGCGGAGAGTTATGAGGATAAATATTTTGTCCTGACGAAAGATATCGATCTGAACGGATTATCTGGACACCAATCGCAAATTCTTTTTCCGATGCTTTGTTCGGAGGTTCAGATTATTCTATGTTTTCCGGAAATTTTGATGGAAAAGGACATATGATTTCCAATCTGACTATCGGAACAGCAAGTACACCGGCAGAAGGAGATGTATTTGGATTATTTGGTGCAGCAGATGGGAAGATCAGTAACGTGAATCTGAATCACGTTTCTATAAACGGTGTGGCAAAAAAGTTTCCGGTTATGCAATCGGACTGGCTGGAGGACTTGCAGGTTCTGAAAGTGGAGGAATTGAAAACTGTCATGTGACGGAACTTTCAATAAATATGACTACACCGGAGAATGGCAATGCGGCTGCCTATTGATTGGAGGACTTGTGGGTGCTTTTGACGGAACGCAGGGAATTAAAGAATGTAGTGTATCCGGTAATATTAATGAAGCATCAGGTAAAGGTCCAATTGGTGGCCTGATTGGTGAGCTGGGAGAAGCGTCGGAAATTTCATACAGCAGAGCGGATGTTTCACTGGATGTTGAAGCAAATGCTCGTGGTGGTGCAGACGTCGGAGGCTTTATCGGCAAGGGAAATGGTAACAAAAATGAAGAAACTGTTATCAAGAATTGTTATGCCACCGGAAATGTAACGGGCGGTTCATATAGCGGAGGCTTTGCCGGAAGTCTTTGGGGGCTGAATATCAAAAATTGTTATGCTACCGGAAATGTGACACAGGCAGTTGCTTCCATGGCATCTTTTGTTGGAACAGATGCTTCAGCAGGGTATGGATATGGTTCTGTTAAAAAACTGTTACTCAACGGAAGTGTAATCGGAACTGCCGGATATCGGTATGCGTTTGCTATGCAGGATGCAACAGAGAGAAGTGAAATTACAAACTGCTATTTTGCGGACAGTAATTTGGAAGTTAAAAATGCACATGAAGCTGCGGTCGCAAAATCTTTGACTGAAATGACAACAGAAGATTTTACTGCCGTACTGAATGCGGATGATAAAAAAATAATGGTTGGACTTTTGTAGAAGGCAGAACACCAATTTGTGGAGCAGAACCTGCAGATTACAGTGCTGTTGATGCAGCATTGGAATCTATTCCATCAGATCTGACAGTATATACTGATGAGTCTGTTGAAGGACTGAATGTAGCGACAACAAGTGTTGTCAGAGGAAGAGTGATTGCAAGACAGTCAGAAGTAGATGAAATGGCGAAAGCGATCGAAGAAGCAATCGCAGCATTGGAATATAAAGATGCGGACTACAGTAAAGTCGAAGAGGCAAAGAATCGAAAAGGCGAATGGCCTGAACAAAGAGGACTACAAAGATTTTACAAAAGTAGAAGAAGCAATCAACGCAGTTGTCCGTGGTAAGAATATCAAAGAGCAGGCAGAAGTAGATGAGATGGCAAAAGCAATCGAAGATGCTATTGCAGCTCTTGAGAAGAAACCGGCACAGGCAGGAAGTAAGACAGATCAGAATACGAAGACAAATACAAAGACAAATACAAAGACAAATACAAAGACAAATCCGAAAGCAGATAGTTCAGGCATTCCGAAGACTGGCGATCATGAAAATGCAGGACTGATGCTTGCAATGCTGTATCTTAGCGGAGCGGTAATAGCAGGATCAGTTGTAATTTGGAAAAGAAAAAGTATAGAGCCTGAGAAGAAAAGTAAAAAAATGAAAGGCAATAAAAGAAGTTGGGAACGTACGTTGTGACGTTTCCTTTTCTTTTTTGAAAAACTGAAATATTACAGAATTTATTGCCCCCCGACATCTTAAAAAGAAAGAGGAGAAAAAAATATGGATCAGATAAAAAGAAGAGATGCAGGACTTGCATATATAGCGGATAAAGAAGTGATGGAGCAGCAAAAGCGTGCCAGAAAGCTGACTCAGGAATTGAATACGGTTGACAGGAGTGATTTTGAGAAAATTGAAAAAATCGTAAAAGAATTACTTGAAAATCCGAAGGTGCTTTTATCAATCCTCCGTTCTATTGCGATTATGGATTTAATATCGAAGTCGGAAAGAATTTTTATGCAAATTATAATTGTACGATTTTAGACGTTGGGAAAGTTACGATCGGAGATAACTGTATGTTTGCTCCGAACGTGGCAATTTATACGGCAGGGCATCAATCCATCCGGATTCCCGAAATAGTATGTATGAGTATGGAATCCCGGTATCCATTGGTGATAATTGCTGGCTGGGAGGAAATACGATTGTCTGTCCCGGAGTGAAGATTGGAAATAATGTAGTGATCGGAGCAGGGAGTGTGGTGACAAAAGATATTTCCGACTGGTCTATAGCAGCAGGAAATCCATGCAGGGTGATCCGCACGATCACAGAGGAAGACCGGAAATATTATTATAAAAAGAATGAGTTTGATGAAGATGCCCGGAAGGATCTGACAGCAAGGGATTTGGCGGCCTGGAATAATGTTTCTCAACAGGAAAATTTATAAACAGAGAGTTGTTTCTAACAAAAAGGTATGCTAATATTTCATCTATAACAATCAGGTTTGAACCAGAACAGATGGAGGGACTGACATGAAACTTTACTATGATCATCCGGCAGAAAACTGGCATGAAAGTCTTCCGCTTGGAAATGGGCGGATAGGTGCCATGGTTTATGGTGGAACGAAGAAGGAAATACTTGCATTAAATGAAGATACACTCTGGTCAGGGTATCCTGAAAAGACGCAAAAAAACTTCCTGAAGGATATCTTGAAAAAGTAAGAGAACTGACGGAAAAAAGAGAATATCAGAAGGCGATGGAATATCTTGAAGAGTGCTTCAGCAGTTCAGAGGACGTTCAGATGTATGTTCCTTTTGGAAATGTATATATGGAAATGCTGGACGGGACAGAAGAAATTTCGGATTATCACCGGGAACTGTGCCTGGATACAGCAGAAGTGAGGATAACTTATAAAAATCAGGGAGCTTTGGTGGAAAAGTCCTGTATTGTCAGTCAGCCTGCACAGGTATTGGTTTATAAGATCCGTTCTGAAAAAGCCTTTTCACTGAAGTTGTATGTGGAAGGAGGTTATGCCAGGGAAAGCTGTTGCACGGATGGGATTCTGAAGACAAAAGGGCAGTGTCCGGGCAGAGTTCCATTTACCGTAGGCGAAGGTGGCTCGGAAAAAGCTGTTCCCGTATTCCCGGAAGAGCCGGAAAAGCAGGGAATGTGCTACGAAGGCTGGGGAAAGATCGTCACAGACGGAAAAGTAAACGAAGCAGGCAATGCAGTTATTGTGGAAAATGCAGAGGAAGTAACGCTTTATTATGGGATCCGTTCCAGCTTTGCAGGCTTTGACAGACATCCGGTTATAGAGGGCAGATGTCCGGAAGAACTTTTAAAGGCAGATTTTGATTGTACTGGGGAAAAGTTATGAGGCTTTGCGAACGGAGCATCTGAAAGAGTATCAGAAGTATTATAAGAGAGTGTCCTTTTCTCTTGGAGAAAAAGGATGAGTATGCAGAAAAAGACCTCCGGCAGCGTCTGACAGATTTTCAGGATCACCCGGAAGATGTAGGATTGAATGCTTTGCTGTTCCAGTATGGAAGGTATCTTCTGATCGCAGCTTCAAGACCGGGAACGCAGCCGGCTAATCTTCAGGGAATCTGGAATGCAGAGTTAGTGCCACCGTGGTTCTCAGATTATACGATCAATATCAATACCGAGATGAATTACTGGCAGACAGGTCCGTGTAATCTGGAGGAAATGGGAGAGCCGCTGGTAAGGCTCTGTGAAGAGATGGCAGCAGATGGAAAAAAAGAGACTGCGATGCATTATTTCGGAAAAAAGAGGGAGTCTGCAGTTTCCATAATACGGATCTTTGGAGAAAGACGACACCTGCTGATGGAAGAGCTGAGTGGAACTTCTGGCCAATGGGTTATGCCTGGCTTTGCCGGAATCTTTATGACCAGTACTTATTCACAGAGGATCAGGCATATCTGGAGCGGATTTATCCGGTATTAAAAAGAGAAAATGTACGTTTCTGTGTGGAAAGTGTTGTGGGGACAGCACAGGGTTATGCGATGTCACCGGCAACGTCACCGGAGAATGATTTCCTTTTCGGAGAGGAAAAGAAAGAAAAGCTCACGGTAGCACAGTATACGGAAAATGAAAATGCGATTGTAAGAAATCTTTTGAGAGATTATCTGGAGGCGGGCAGGATTTTGGGAATCCGGGATGAGCTGACCGGACAGGCAGAAAAATCTTTGAAGAGATGGCAGCACCTGCTGTTGGAAGTAACGGACAGATCCTTGAATGGAATGAAGATTTTGAAGAAGCAGATCCACATCACCGCCATCTTTCCCAGCTCTATGAGCTGCATCCGGGAAGAGGGATTACCGAGAAAACACCGGAGCTTTATGAGGCTGCGAGAACCAGTCTTTTACGGGAGGGGATGCCGGAACAGGCTGGAGTCTGGCATGGAAGATTCTGATGTGGGCAAGAATGAAAGACGGAGTACATACCGGAAAAGTTGATGAATGAGATCCTCCATTTGGTAGAGCCAAAAGAGTCTATGAATATGGCGAACGGGGGCGGAGTTTATGCAAATCTGTTCTGTGCCCATCCGCCTTATCAGATTGATGGAAACTTCGGTTATACTGCCGGTGTGGCAGAAGCCCTGCTTCAAAGCCATGACGGAGTGATCACGATTCTCCCTGCATTGCCTGAAAAATGGACAAAAGGAGAAATAAGCGGTCTGAAAGCAAGAGGTAATATTACTGTGAGCATTCGCTGGGAAAATGGAAAAGCAGAAGCCTGGCTTTCTTCTGATACAGAGAAGAAAGTTACTGTGCGTATTGGAAAAGGCAGTGAGAAAGAAGTTTTACTGAAAGCCGGAGAACTCTGCATGATAGCAGAATAAAGCTGGAAAATCCGGTAAATAACAGGACTGAAAAAGAAAAATAGAACGAAAATAGAAAAGAATGCACAGAGCGGTTTTGAAAAGAACTGTTCTGTGCGTATTTTTTTCTGTTAAAGTGAAAAAAGAAGTTAAGTAAGGAGATAAAATGCCTTGACATAGATAGATGTTCGATATAATATATAGATAGACGATATATAGACAATCGATATACAGGAAAGGGGAGATTGTAGTGAAAATTGAAAAATCATTAGTTTCAGGGAGCATGATGCTGTTGATCCTGCGGCTGCTGGAAGAGAAGGATATGTATGGATACGAGATGATAGAAGCTTTGCGGGAAAAATCGCAGAATGTCTTTGAACTGAAAGCGGGAACTCTGTATCCGCTCTTACATGGGCTGGAAGAGAAAAATTTTGTAACGTCCTATGAGCAGAAAGTAATGGGAAAGGAACGAAAGTATTACAGACTTACGGCAGCAGGACATGGACGTCTGGAGGAAAAAAAAAAAGGAAGAGTGGAAGGCATATCAGAAAGCGGTGACCGATGTACTGGCGATGGAGGGACTGGGATGAAAAAAAAGAAGAATATCTGCGGCGTGTGACGGATCAGATCCGTTGTAAAAAGGCATGCCCAGGCATAGAAAAAGAACTAGAGGATCATATTACTGATCAGGCAGAAATGTATTTGAAAAAAGGGATGACAGAAGAGCAGGCATTAAAAAAGCAATCGCGGAAATGGGAGATCCGGTACAGGTTGGGGTAGAGCTTGACCGGATCCACAGACCACAGATGTCCCGGGACTTGTATTGCTGGCAGGGATACTGGGAATCATCAGTATCGTTTTTGCAGTATGGATTGAAAAGTCATGGATATGAAATGGGATTTCCACAGAGGCAGTTACTGTTTACTGTAGTTGGATTTGTTCTGATGTTGGGCATTTATTATCTGGACTACAGTATACTTGGAAAATATGGAAAATGGATGGCAGGCCTTTTCTTGCATTGATGGGGCTTACCATTCCATGCCGACTGTATATGGGAGGAGCGGGAACGTATCTCCGGCTCGGAAATATGGCAGTGTCTGTACCACTGCTGATGTACCTTTATGTTCCTTTGTTCGGAGCAGTATTATATTCCTATAGAAGAAAAGGCTATGAAGCATTATGGAAGATCGCTGGGTGGATGATTCTTCCGGTAGGACTGGTAGTGCAGAGTGCATCGCTGATTCATGCCGCTCTCCTGGCACTGGCTCTTCTGATGATGGTTACGATCGCAATTCAAAGAAGCTGGTATGATATATCCAAAAAAGAGGGGCCTATTTGCTTTATGGGGAGGCGGTACCGCATTTTTTATAACAGGAAGTGTCATAATTTTTGAAAAATATTGAAAGCGTATCAGCAGGAGCGGATTCAGGCATATTTTGATCAAACAGGTATTTACGGCTATATGCAGAATCAGATTGCAGGAGTTTTTCGAGAAAGTAAAATGCTTGGAAAAAGTATTTCAGGTATGAAGATCCTTGAGAGCAGCCTTGCAGGATTTAACGGAGAGCTGATCTGGATGAGCCTGATTGCCTGCTTTGGTATTATAGCGGGAATGATTGTGGCAGGTTTATATGTCATGCTGATATGGAAAATTTTTCGGATTTCGGGAAATCAGTCAAATGAACTTGGGAAAATGATCGGATATGGTTGTGGACTGGTATTTGCCGGTCAGATTGTATACAGTTTTCTGATCTGCTTAAATATTGTACCGGAAATGCCTGTCATTCTTCCATTTTTGTCATATGGAGGAAGTGGAACGCTGCTTTCCTATATTTTGATGGGACTCGTGCTGAGTGTTTATCGGTATAAAAATATTCCGCTTGAGTCACAGAAAAGGAAATCTCTGAAAATCAGGATTTCTGTGGAATAGAAAAGCAGAATAGATCAGTGATTTCTGTGGAATGGAAAAGCAGGATACATCAGTATTTCCTGTATACAATGAGCCAGAAGTCCGGGACAGCTCGGAAGTCTGGCTTATTGTATACAGGAGCAGTGGGAACTTTGGAGAAATTTTCGTTTTTACAAACTTGAAGTTGTACTTATGCACAGGCAATCAAGCATCCCGTTTAATCAAAGCGGCATCGGAGTCCGGGCAATCACAATGACTGCCAAAACAGCGCCCGCAAACGCTGCTGCGCCGATAACTGCCGCCGTTTTTTTGCTGAGGTTCTTCTTTACTGCCTTACAGATTAGCATGGCGCAAACCACGCAAACAGCCGCAACCGCAAGCGCAATAACCAGCGTCTCCCATAACCATGAAAGTTCGTATAATATTCTCATTCGCTCACCATACCTTTCTCTTGCAAACTGGAAGTTTTATTTCCGTTTCCACGTCATTATATACTTTTTCACCAGTATTTTCATCAACATTCTCACTCTGAATGTTGAAATCCTCTTTTTGATAAAAATTAACTGCTCGTATATTCTTTTGATATACGCTCAGGCTTAATTGGTTCTTGATGTTTTTTACATAACACATCAAAAGGTTGCCTATCCCCTTAGACTGCTCTTTACTGGAAACAAATATTCCCTCAATATACTTATCACTCAATCCTACAAAACCTTGGATTTCATTTTTTCCTCATACACGTATATCTCTGACTGTGAAAGCATTTCTTTCACTATACTAAAATTGTTCTGCCAGTATTGTTTGGAAATAAAATTATGCGCTCTTATATTAGTATCAAGCCAAATATCTGCAACTCTGTCTATATCTGCTCTCTGCATTCTTCTAATCACTTATAATCCTCCAGCAACCTTGAAGTTATCTTTCTTTTCGCTTGTCCTGCTCTAATGCAATAAATCCAGCGGTAACAGCAAGGGCAAGCATAATATCATGTTCGCCTAATGGGTCTGTTACTATGGAATAAATCAAAAACACCGCACAAACCAGCAATACTGCCAATATAATCCCACGAACAATTTTTTCTTTTTTTCCATTGCATAACGCTCCTTTACAACTTACGATTTTTTCTCAACCGCGAACGTTTTCGGAAACAGGTCGATGTGCTTGTCCCTACATATATAATGAACCGCACATATTATTCAATCGTCTCCACTCATCGCTCTGAGGGAACATGTCCGAAAATATGAGATTTCCCATCCACTCGACCTTATTTCTCAGGTGTTGCACAATCAAAGATAGTCTTCTGTGCGTCTCAGCTGGGTATATGGCTTCTTATTCCGCAAATCGGACGATTCTTTCAGATCCACTTCTGCGTAGAGCCCCCTTCTTCGTCACCGGCCTTACAGATCAGATTCCCATAAGCATCGGTTACCAAAGATTCACCGGCAAACTGCATGTCGTCCTCTGTGCCTACCCTGTTGCACATAGCGATGGCTACAGAATTCTGAAACGCCTGCACCCTGATTTCCCACTCAAACATCGTGAGTGGCTCTGCCTTTTCGTTAACGGTCGGCACAAGGATTAGGGTCTACACCCATCAGTGCTTCTGTCCTGATACTCTCCGGATAATGCCGATCAAAGCAAACCACGATTCCTATCCTGCCTATGTCCGTATCGAACACATGGAATCCGTCATTGGATGGCGTGTAGTAATCCTGCTCGTAGAAATGCTCCGCCTGTGCGACATGTACCATCTTCTGAATACCAATGATCTCGCCGTCACGCCCAATCAGAATACTGGCATCATAATCGTGCCCGCCTTCACGCAGATAAACATTTGGAACTGCCATGATATGATTTCCCCTGCAGGCTGCCTGAAATGCCTGTATAATCTCGCCGTCAAGTTCACAGGCATATCCGGAAACGTCCTGTCCGGGATATTGCGGGAAGAACTCTGTCAGCTGCACTTCTGGAAAAAGAATCAGGTCAGCACCATTTTCTGCTGCTTGCTCTTTGATTGCTGAGATCCCGGCATTCAGATTTTCATTCACGCTTCCTTTATTTTTTTATTTTGGAATAAAGCAATTCTTGCCATAGTTTATTATTCTCCTGTATATGCATCATCGACGCTGTTCTTAAAATTCTGCTTTGCCAGCCACTCGCACTCTTCATCATTCTCCGGAATATCGATAATGCCTTTTCCCCATGTATCTGCAAGGCTTACTCTGTAGTTTTCTTTTCGCAAGAAATCGCACAGCAGTGTACCTATTTCTTTGTTGTCCTCTACTATGATTATATCTGGCATTGTTCCGCCTTTCTCCTATAAAATATATTCTATCTGGCGTTCCTTTGTCTTAAGCCCTATCTTCTCATAAAATTTCTCTGCAGATGTGTTTCCACTCCATACATTGAGGGTGACCTCGTAGCAACCGAGACGCTTTTGCCTCACTCTTTACATGTTCAAAAAGCTGCTCTCCGATATGCTGTCCTCTGGTCTTTGCATCTACACACAGATCATCTATGAAAAGTGATGTAAACGGCACCATGTTGTTGGAAAACGGCTGCTGTCTTATCTGACAGAATGCGTATCCCATGCAGATATCATCATCTCCTGCCGCAACATATATCGGCTTTGTATCGTCCTTTATCATATCTGCAAGCTCTTCATTTGTATATTTTGTCGTTCCCGGGATAAAAATATCCGGTCTGATATCGGCATGGATCTGAAGCACCTGCTCTAACAATTCTATAAGTCTTGGTATGTCTTTTTCCTGTGCTCTTCTAATATTCATTTTTGAGAATCATCCTTCCTGTTGTGGTTTATATGTTGATCTACTATAAATCAATTCAATGTTATATCTGATTACATTTCAGAATAAATCCAGCATATTATCGAGATAAATGTGCTCTCTGACATGTATCTGATACGGTGGCTTCGTCATATAGTAAAGCAGAAATTCAAGTATCATGACACTTCCAAGCCCTCTGCCCTCTATTTTAAAATTGCTAAAGCCCATTGGCAGATAAGTGTTCTTTATATCATCTACTCCTATAAACACCGATTTGTTCAATTCATATCCGAATTATATCATAAAAAATAACATCGAACCCGCGTCCAAAAACCTGTCCCATGTACTTCTACTATCATAGTTAGTTCTTTAACATTCCCTCTGCCGCACGAAAAACTAACATCCTTACGGGGTCAGTAGCTTCATGATACGCCTGACGGTTCAAAGCTTTGCCGCCATCGTTTCTCACAGGATCGGTCTTAAGATTCCTGAAGTGTGAGTGCTTCAGGGCTGACATGCAGCATTTAGGCTGCAGCTAATTCGAAATTATCGTTAGCGTTTAATTTTAAGTTTGCGATTTGACGCATCTGCCTGCGGATAGCTTCTCCATCTTCGAGATCCCTGTCGAAACCAGTACAAGCCCGAATCACTGGAAATGTACATTCCCATGTACTGTTAATATACGACCGTCCTCAGTCGTATATTATAAAATATTACAATCCTGAAGAAATGTCAAGAAAAAATTAAAAATATTTTAGATATTTTTCAGATATATTCTGATGAGTTTGTTGGTGATATATGTTAAGATAGATTTAACATATATCAGCAGATCCGTTTACGGGATTGCGGAGAAAGGAGTCCGTGATCTTACAGGAAATAAAAAAGTAGCAGAAAAGAGGAATCAATATGCCGACGACCTATGCACACTACAGATTTGAAAAGAAGTGACGGAAGCACTTCCGCGGGGACTACAGAATACCATTGAATATCATAGAGACCTTTATGATATCGGACTGCATAATCGGATATTCTCTTCTATTATAAAGCATTGAAAAGCCACCCGGTTAATCAGCAGGGGCATACAGTACATGAGAATTTCGCGGATACATTCTTTGAACATGCAGTGAGTGTGATTGAAAAGGCAGAAGATCCGACTGCGGCAAGAGTGTACATTTATGGTGTGATTTGTCACTTTGCACTGGACAGTGAATGCCATCCTTATATAGAAAAAGATGATCCGGGAGAGTGGAATTTCACATTGTGAGCTGGAGATGGAATTTGACCGGATGCTGATGAGTGATGATTTTATCAATCCGGTACGTCATCTGAATACAAAGCATATCCATCCGACTATGCGGAATGCAAAGATCATAGCTCCGTTTTTTGAAGATGTGACACCTGAGGAGATGCAGAGATCACTGAAATCCATGATCTTTTATCATAAGTCTTTTTCTTGTACCGGAACCGGCAAAAAGAAAGGCACTTTTATGGCAATGAAGGCGATTGGAAAGTATGATGCCCTGCATGGAATCGTGATGAGTCTGGGCCGAATCCGGCATGCCGGGAATACTGTATGCTTTTGAAAAGGCTGTATGCAGGGGCAGTACCGCTTGCGGCAAGTCTGATCCTTCAATTTCAAAAAGACTGTTCAATGGGCAGCAGTTACCGGAAAGATTCCACAGGACTTTTTGGGGCGGGAACAGACTGGGAGAAACTGCGTTTATAGTAAAGGAGGCTTTTATGAGTTTTGTGATATTAGATGAGATCACCAAGACATATAAGATGGGAGAAGTAGAAATCCATGCGGTTGACCATATCAGCTTTTCGATAGAAAAGGAGAATTTGTAGTTATTGTAGGGACCAAGTGGAGCAGGAAAGACGACGGTGCTGAACATTTTGGGAGGAATGGATACAGCAACCAGTGGAAAATTGATCGTAGATGGACAGGATATTACGTCTTATGATTCGAAAAAAGTTGACAGGATACAGAAGGGACGATATTGGATTTGTATTCCAGTTTTATAATCTGGTCCCGAATCTGACTGCAGTGGAGAATGTAGAGCTGGCTCTTCAGATCTGTAAGGATCCACTGGATGCGGAGACGGTTCTGGAAGAAGTGGGACTTGGAAAAAGGCTGAAAAAATTTTCCGGCACAGCTTTCCGGAGGGGGGAACAGCAGAGGGTGTCAATCGCGAGGGCACTTGCCAAGAATCCCAAGCTTTTATTATGCGATGAGCCGACAGGAGCATTGGATTATAATACAGGAAAGGCGATTCTGAAACTTCTGCAGAACATGTGCAGGGAGAAAGGGATGACCGTGATCGTGATTACGCATAACCAGGCACTTGCACCGATGGCTGACCGTCTGATCCACATTAAGAACGGTCAGGTTTCAAAAAATGCAGGTGAATGATAATCCGGTGTCGATTGATGAGATTGAATGGTAAATCAAAGAAATTGATCGACGAGATCGAATGGCAGATGAGAGAAGTCGCATGATAGATGAATGAAATGAGAACAGAATGGTAAGGTGACCAGATGAAAAAAAAGCACTGAGAAAAGATTTTTATATGGAGATCCGTAAAAAGTATGGGGCGGTTTTTGTCCATCTTTTTATCGTTGCGATCGGCTGTGCCTTTTTGCGGGAATCCGTTCATCAGAACCGGATATGAGGTATTCGGGAGATGCTTATTTTGACAGGAAGAATCTGATGGATCTTCAGGTGATCAGTACAATGGGACTGACAGATGAGGATGTTGGAGACAATAGAGAAGCTGGATGGGATCGAAAAAGCGGAAGCAGGATATTCAGTGGACGCACTTTGTACAGAGGGAGACAATCAGATCGTCATGCATGTCATGTCGCTGCTTCCGTCCATGAATCAGGTGCAGGTGGAGAATGGAAGACTGCCTGAGAAGTCAGACGAATGTGTGGTGGATGCAGATTTTTCTCTCAAAAGCACCTTGAAGATCGGAGACCGGGTGACACTATCAAGCGGGACAGACAAAACCGGTTACGGATTCTCTGAAGGAGGATACTTTTACGATCGTAGGAAGTGTGAGCAGTCCATGTTATATTAGATTTCAGCGTGGAAGTACGACGATAGGAAGTGGAAATATCAGTGCCTTTTATGTGTACCGGAGGAAAGCTTCTGCATGGAAGTATATACGGAAATTTATGCACAGGTCAAAGGAGCGGAGAAACTGACTGCTTTTACAGATCAGTACGATCAGCGGATCGACTCTGTCATGAAAGAAGTAGAAGCCATCAAAGAGTGAGCGGGAGAAGGCACGGTATGATGAAATCGTGACAGAAGCTTCGGAAAAGCTGGCAGATGCAGAAAAAGAGATTACGGATGCAGAGGCTGAGCTGGAGCAGGGAAAGGCAGAAGCACAGGAGAAGCTTACAGCAGCAAGGGAAAAGCTGGAAAATGCACAGAAAGAGCTGGAACAGGCGAAAAAAGAACTGGCATCGTCTCAGGCGAAGATTGCCTCATCCAAAGAAGAACTGGAGCAGGCACAAAAGAATTAAATGAGTCTTCCGGGAGGAAGATTGCGGCAGGCGAAAAAGAACTGAATGAAAAGAGCATTGCACTGGCAACTTTAAAGGAACAGAAGGATACATTGCAGGGGCAGCTTGCAGCATTGGAGCAGCAGAAAGAGGAATTATCAGGTCAGAAGACAACGCTTGAAGCACAGAAAAGGACGCTTCAGGAAGGTCAGAAAAAATCTGCTTGATACGCAGGCGGTATGCAACAGCAGATTTCCGGTTGAAAGCGGAAAAAGAAGACCTGAATGCAGAAGGAATCCGTCTGTCAGAAGAAAAGGAGACTCTGCAAAAGAATATGAAGAATTAAAGAGTCAGTATGAAGCATCCGGTGATACGGAGATACTGAAGCAGGTTGAAACAAAAGAAAGCACAACTGGATGAAGTCAATGCCAAAATTGCAGAAAATAGTGCAAAAATAGAGCAGAATAAGACACTTTTGGAGACAGTGGAAAGTCAGATGGATCCGTTGGAAGAAAAGCTGGTTCAGATGAAGAATGGACTGGAGCAGACGGAGACGGCACTGGAAAAAGATTTCGGCAGGTCTTTCTGAGATAGAAGCAGGACAGGAGCAGATGCAGACCGGACTTACCCAGATGGAATCTTATATTTCTTCAGGAGAGTTTCAGCTTCAGGCGGCAAGAGAACAACTGGAATCGGAAAAAATCAGATTCTGTCAGGACAGCGTCAGATTGAAGATGCCAAAAAAAAGATTGCTGATGGAGAAGAACAGATCCAGGCCGGAATAAAGCAGATTCAGGATGGAGAAACCGGGCTGGCTGATGGATGGATAGAATATCAGGACGGGGAGCGTCAGGCAAATGCGGAAATTGCAGATGGAGAAGCACAGATCGCCGATGCAAAAGTCCAGTTGGCGGATGCAAAGAAAGAGATTGAACAGATAGAAAAGCCGACCTGGTATATCTATGACCGGTCGCATTTGCCGGAATATTCAGGCTATGGAGATAATGCGGACAGGATGAAAGCAATCGGGGGAAGTTTTTCCATTGATTTTCTTTCTGGTTGCAGCACTGATCAGTCTGACCACGATGACGCGTATGGTAGAAGAAGAGAGAACGCTCATAGGAACGTTGAAAGCGTTAGGATACAGCAAGAAGTCTATCGCAGCGAAGTATCTTGGATATGCAGTGCTTGCGACTCTGACCGGTGGTATTTTTGGTGTGATGATCGGAGAGAAAATCCTTCCCTATATTATTATAACAGCGTACAAGATCATGTACCGGCATTTGCCGGATGTAGAAATCCCGTATAATCTGTATTACGGAGTACTTGCATGTGTAGCGGCATTGCTCTGTACTGTAGCGGCAACGATTTTTTCCTGTATGAAGGAATTGAAAGAGCAGGCAGCAGAATTAATGAGACCGCCTACACCGAAGCAGGGAAAAAGAGTCTTCCTTGAATATATACCGTTTCTATGGAAACGATTAAATTTTACATGGAAATCGACAGTACGGAATTTAATGAGATATAAGAAACGGTTTTTCATGACGATTTTCGGAATTGGCGGATGCATGGGACTGATGCTGGTTGGATTTGGTCTGAAGGATTCTATTTCATCCATTGTACCACTACAATATGAAGACATTCAGTTATATGATGGAAATGTGATCCTGCAAAGTGATGTTACAATGCAGGAAAAGCAGGAAGTGTATGAAGCACTTGAAAAAAACAGTCAGGTTGTTGCAACGGCGGAAGATCTTTTGCAGAAGATCACGATAGAGCATGACGGAGTTTCAAAAGAGGTTTATCTGAATGTCCCGGAAAATGTAGAGAAGTTTTCGGATTTTGTAGTATTGCAGGACAGAACAACCAAAGAAAAAATATCAGCTTACAGACAAGGGCGCTGTACTGACAGAGAAGATGGCAAAGGAGCTTGGAGTGTCAGCAGGTGATACCGTTACGATTAAGGAAGAAAATGAAAAGGAACGAACGGTTAAGATCAGCCAGATCTGTGAAAATTATATGAGCCATTATCTGTATATGACACCGGCTGTCTATAAGGCAGCTTATGGAAAAAGAACCAGAGTATAATTCCATTTATTACCGGACAGAAGGGCGAACCACAAAGGAGGCCGAATCGGTTGGTGAGGCGGCGTTGAAACTGGACGGAGCTTTAAGTGTCAGCTATACGACAGAATTGAGACAGCAGGTGGATGATATGCTTCAGAGTCTGGATATCGTTATCGTGGTTCTGATTATTTCTGCGGGAATGCTGGCATTTGTGGTTTTGTATAATCTGAATAATATCAATATTACCGAGCGTAAAGAGAACTGGCAACGCTGAAAGTGTTGGGCTTTTTATGATAAGGAAGTGACAGAATATGTCTACCGGGAAAATATTCTGCTGACCCTGATTGGATCGGTTTTCGGGATGCTTCTTGGAAAGATCCTGCACCGGTTCATTATTGTAACGGTAGAAATTGATTCGGTTATGTTTGGAAGGAATATTAATACGATCAGTTTTGTATACGCATTTCTTCTGACGGTTGTATTTTCGTTATTCGTGAACGGGGTAATGTATTTTAAATTAAAGAAGATCAACATGGTAGAATCACTGAAAAGTGTAGAATAAAATACAGAATTGGTATCATTTTGAATAAGATGTCACCATGTAAAAGGAAAAGAAATTAGGAGGTTTACAAAGAAATGAAAAAAATATGATTATCTGATAGTAGGAGCAGGTTTATATGGAGCGGTCATGGCATATGAACTTGGAAAGAAAGGGAAAAAATGTCTGGTGATCGACAGAAGAGATCATATTGCAGGCAATATTTATTGTGAAGAGATCGAAGGAATCCATGTTCATAAATATGGAGCTCATATTTTTCATACATCAGATAAAAAGATATGGGAGTATATGAACCAGTTCACAGAGTTTAACAATTATATTAATTCTCCGGTGGCCGTATACAAAGACGAGCTTTACAATCTTCCGTTTAATATGAATACTTTCAGCAAAATGTGGGGAATCCGGACACCGGGGGAAGCGAAAGCAATCATTGAGAAGCAGAGAAAAGAAACCGGGATCACAGAACCGAAGAATCTGGAAGAGCAGGCATTGTTTCTTGGAGGCCGGGATATTTATGAAAAGCTGATCAAAGGATATACAGAAAAGCAATGGGGAAGAAAGTGTACGGAGCTTCCGGCATTTATCATCAGGCGTCTGCCGTTTCGGTTTATTTATGATATAATTATTTCAATGACCGTTATCAGGGCATTCCGATTGGCGGTTATACTGCAATCGTAGAAAAGATGCTGGAAGGGGCGGAAGTACGCACCGGAGTTGATTTCTTTGAGTTCAGAAAAGAAAATCCGGACATTGCTGAAAAGATTATTTTTACAGGAATGATTGATGAATATTTTGGATACAGGCTTGGAGCTTTGGAGTATCGTTCAGTGCGGTTTGAGACGGAAGTGCTTGACTGTGAAAACTATCAGGGAAATGCAGTAGTAAATTATACAGAGCGGGAAGTTCCATATACAAGGATCATTGAGCATAAGCATTTTGAGTTTGGCAGACAGGAAAAGACGGTGATCTCCCGGGAGTATTCATCAGAGTGGAGTGTTGGAATGGAACCATATTATCCGGTGAATGATGAGAAAAATACAGCTCTCTACCAGGCTTACAGAGAACTGGCAGAAAAAGAAGAGAATGTCATCTTCGGAGGAAGGCTTGAGATTATAAATATTATGATATGGATAAGGTTGTTGCAGCGGCACTGGAACGGCTGGAAGAACTTTAAAGTTTCTTAAAGAATAAAAAAATGACAGTTATTAAAAAGAATATAAAGAATGAACAGGATGCCCGGAAAGAACTTGATTTTTTCCGGGCGTTCGATTATTATAAAATAACCATTCAGGATTCTTTACTGAATGCAGGAAAATCAATTCAGAGGATCAGATCAGTTTCTGATAATTTTCAATGGACATGCTATCAAAGATTACGAGGTGGTGATGTGAGGACTCACCGGCAAAGTGATCGCAGAAGAATAGAATATGGAAAAGATGTATGAAGTCCTTCGCTTTCAGGAGTATAAGGATCAGTGTCGGCAAAGTGCAGACTGCCTGGAGGGATGCCTGCTGATTTATTATCTGCAGGAGCATGAATGTATAGGAAAAGGACAGCTTTTTTAGCTGGTTTCTGCAGCTTTGGAAAAGCCTGTATGATTATCAGCGGAGTAATGGGATGAATTATGGATGTCTGACACCATACAGTGTGCTTGTCGTGGGAGAAGCCGGGCTTTTTTTTGCTGGATCCTGTAGGAGAGGAGAACGGATTTATCATTAAGCGGATGCAGCAGCGTGCAGTGAGAAATCACTTTATAAAAAAAAAAAGACGGCAGACAGCAGGGCAGGGAACAAAAGAGTGCGGATCTGTATGGATACGGAAATTGATGCAGTTTCTTCTTGCCCTCAGTAAGGACAGAACCGGAACTGACAAGAAGAGAGGTGGCCAAATGTCAGAAAGTAATCGCAGGATGCACAGGAGAACGTCAGCGTCCCTATGAGAGGATCTGTCAGGTTCAAAAGATCTGCCGGAGATTTCCGGCAAATACGGCTTTTTGAAAAAGCAAAGGATCTGTTTCATGGACAAAAGAAAAAAGAGGTTCTTAAAATCAGTGTGGCAGTGCTTGCGGTGCTTGTATTGAAGAACAGTGAAAGAATGAGAACAGATACGGCAGAATTAAGAATGGATGCAGAAAAACTGGAGGCTGCAGATAGAGAGAAAGCAGACGCTGCAGAGGGGCAGATAATGCAGAGAAAATAGAGCAAGAGAGGATGAGAGTGCAGCAGAAGCGGCAGAGCGGAGGTTCAGAAGCTATCTTCTGTCGAATACAAGAAAAGGCAATGAACTGGTTATGTCAGAAGGAGAAGCGTTGGAACGATGTGCATTGTGGGCATTAGGGACGGCTTATGAGCGGGAAACGCGGGTTGAGAAAGCAATCGATGTATACGGAAGACTGGTTGAGATTGAAGAAAACCGGGAACAGATTGCAACAGCGGGCATCCGTAAGATGAAATTAGAAGCAGGGAAAGAACAGTATTCAATAGCACTCCTTACGGGAAAAAGAGTTTTAGAACGTACAGGAACCGAACCTGAGATTGAGAAACTAATGCAGGAGTATGAACTTCGTATTCAGGAGCAGGAAAGCGGAGTGCAGAACGGACAGAGTCGGGAAGAGCAGAAGAAAGAAGAACAGAAGCAGGAAGGGGAAATAAATGAGCAGAATGTGGATAAATAAAAAGAATAAAAAAGGAAAATGTGAATAAAGCAAGTTGTTGGATCCTTGCAGTAATCTTTGCAGTGGTTGTATTTGGAAGTGCAGGACTGGCGGCTGCAGATGAAGAGGAGAGCAAAGAGATTCCGGTTCTTAGGATAGACGGAAATGTGTACGATGAAAGTGGAGCGAACCGATGGTACACAGAAGAACCAAAAGTGGAAGTATGTCTGGATGGGGCTGCAAAAATATCGGATAAAGAAATACGGGATGAAGAAATGCAGGGTGAAAAAATACCAGATAAAGAAATGCAGGATGAAGAAATACCGGATCAAGAAATATACTGTAACATGCAGTATGAGATTACATATACGTCAGGAGAGAAAAAAGCAGAAACTGTGAATTTTACAGAGCAGGAAGAGGAAGGTAACTGGAGATATTCCTTTGAGCCTGCTGTATGGAAGGAGGGAAAGAACCAGCTTCGGTTGTGGCAGGAGTCGGAAACCGGGGAGACAGAGTGGGAGCAGAAAGCGGTGATCTGTATAGATAAGACAGTACCGGCAGCAGTGGTATTTTCCTATCCGGCGGGAAGTGAGGAGAGGGGATATTGTTATCAGACGGAGACAGAGATGCTGGTAAAAGCCAGGATGAAAGCTCCGGTGTTGAAAAAGATCATCGTACAGCAGGATGATGGTACAAAATTGGAAGTAGAAGGAGCAGAGGGAAGCGTGTATCTGCCATTGGGCTATCAGGGACGGCTGGAGGCTTATGCGGTAGATTATGCCGGACTGGAAAGTGTGAGAAGCAGCTCAGAACAGATCATTTGTGAAGATGAGAAACCACTGATCGCTGTTACGGGAGTGGGAAAATCCGGTGAATGGCAGAAAGATTTGCCGAAGATCAGGCTGTGGATCGGAGAAAGATCAGAAAAGTATACCTGCAGTGCCGGTTTGCGGCTGGCGGTATGTTATGTGAACGGTGAGGAAATCAACAGGAAGTATTATGAGAATCCGACAGAATCAGACAGTTTTACTGTAAAGCTTGAGAAAGAATCAGTGGATGGGAGTCCGGTAGAACTGATGGTTCATGCGGTCGATCGTGCCGGGAACAGTACGGTCAGAAAAGAAAAAACTTTATATAGACAGAAAATCGCCGACGGCAGAGATGAATGGTGTGACAGATGCAATGATCACAGGGGAGAAATGCAGCGGTGAGATTGTGCTGAAGGATGAAAATCTACTGGGAAAGTATGAGGTGTCTGTTACGAGAACAGATCAGGAGAAAAGAAGGAGCTGATTTTAAATCAGGCAAAGCAGGAACTTTCAGAAAAGGAAGTCAGCATACCATTTGTATTTGAAGAGGATGGTCATTATGAATGCCGGATTCAGGTTGAAGACCGGGCTGGCTGGAAGACGGAAAAAGAGTATCGGTTTGTTATTGACCGCTGCAGCCCGGTAATCCGATATGTGGATCAGCTCAATGGAACAGATCTTCCCTTTTTTCAGTGGAATTATGAAGTTGAAGAAGCCGTTTCGGATTTGACAGATTATCAGTATCAGATGCTTCTGGATGGACTGGAATATGCAAAAGGAAGGCTTGTAACCGAAGAGGGAGTACACCGGTTGAGAGTCAGGGCAGAGGACGCAGCAGGAAATGATTCGGTTGCAGAAGCAGTATTTACCATAGATCATACACCACCGGTGCTTTATATGGGAAGATTAAAAGATGGGGCGATCTATGAAGAAAAGGTGAAGATAGAAGTCTGGGTTGACGGAGAAAAAAGAGTATCTGACCGATCTCACTTTAAACGGAGAGAGACAGAAGCTGAGTACCGAAAGCAGGATGTTTCAGTGTGAAATTATGGAAAGCGGGAATTATATAATGGGAGTCCAGGCAGAGGATGCAGCAGGAAACCAGGTGAAAAAAGTGATACGGTTTGAAATAAGACCGGGAAAAAGTATCGTGCAGAAGATATGGAAGCCTGTTGAAGATCTTTTTCAGGACATGGAGAAGAAACTGAAAATAAAATGGATCAATGGATATGGGCAGAAATTTTTGGAGCAGCAGGGATTCTGATCCTGCTATGGTATGGATGGAGAATGAAAAGAACGGGAAAAAGAAGAAAATAAAAAAGCCCCATAAAGGGAGGATGCCAGGTAACCGGCGACCGGCCCTGGCAAGTATTATGAAAAAAGTTTATCTAAAATAAATCTTGTTGGCTTAATGAATTTGTATTTCTTTGATGGTTATAGTATATGAAAGAGAAATGAAGAAAAAAGTGATGAGAAAGTGAAAGAATTTTTAATGATAAATGAACAAATTGTGAACGCAGAAAAAGACTTTGTCAAATGAAGAATGATATGCTATTCTACAGATGAAAGAAGCTTTGAAAAAAAGAAAAAGCTAAGAATCAGGTTCATAAGGAGGACAAGATGACCAGGGAAGAATTTTTGCAGGGATTGAAAGAAGCACTGGATGGAAATATGGATGCCAGTGCGATACAGGAAAACCTCAATTATTATAATGAATATATAAATGAAGAAGTCAGAAAGGGAAAGACGGAACAGCAGGTAGTCGATACTCTGGGAGATTCATGGGCGATTGCACAGACTTTGCTGGAGGCAGATGAAAATGGAGCTGACGGTGGAGCGGCAGCAGGCAGCAGTTATGGTACTTATATGAAAGAGGAGGAAGGCAGAGTATTTGAGATTCCATGGTGGAAAAAAAGCACTTTTTATTCTTGCTGTTGTACTGGTGATTGTGGTGATCATTTCATTCGTTGCGGGAGTGATCGGATCCTTGCTCCGATTCTTATTCCACTGCTGATCGCAATGTTGATTATTCGACTGATCGGAGGAAGTGGATCGCAGCGATAAACGGAATAATTATAATGCATTATATCCTTGATACCAGGGTCAAAGGTCTGAAACCACGTGTGCTTGCACACTGGTGGTAGAATGACCTTGAGACCCGCCCCAATATGAGCATAAAAAAAAGTGGGGCGTAAGCACCACGATATGCGAATGTTGGGTAGGGATTGTGAGAGCACGTAGTGCGTAACAACCGTAGGTATATAGTCGGGGGCTTTTGCCCCCCGACATCTATCCTTATATAAAAAAAGACCGATGGGGGAGCCATCGGTCTTTTGAGGGGAGTATAAATAATTAATAAGGGGTTGTAGAAAGTAACCTCTCTACAAAAGATAGTATAATATATCAAAATGGAAAAAAGCAAGAAAAATATTTAAATAATGGTTTATATATTTGGAATATAAAAATTGTTCTGATTAATTTCCTCCAATGCGTATAAAGATCTGGTTTTCAGAGATAATAAGACTGTACCAAATAGATAGGAGGAATCATCATGGCAAAAAATTATACGAATGTGAACAAGAACAAAAATATGGAGGACAGCTCTTATTCATCCTATGCAGATGAGCAGAACAAGAATAAGAATAGTACCAACAAGAACAGTGCGAACAAGAACAGCACAAATAGTACGAACGGTACTTCATCTGCATCGCAGAATTGTGGAAAGAACAAAAATTCCTACGATAAAAAATTCTTCTAATAAGAATGGATATGATTCGACAGACAGATATTAATTTGATCGAAAAAGCCAAAAGGGCAATCAGAAGAGAAGTCACGGAAGAGACTTGAAAAGCAGAGAATGTGACCGCAGGGGCAGGGTAAATTCAACTTTACTCTGCCCCTGATTTATAGTAGAATAAAAAGAAGTGAATTAAAAAATGTATTTATAATGAGGTAGTAAATGAATGAATAAAATGGAATGGATTGCACCATGTCATTTTGGCCTGGAATCTGTACTGAAAAGAGAAATTCAGGATCTTGGATATGAGATTTCCAGGTGGAAGATGGAAGAGTGACATTTTATGGTGAGGGCAGATGCTGCATGCAGAGCGAATATTTTCCTGAGGACAGCGGAAAGAGTTCTTTTTTAAAAGTGGGAAGTTTCAAAGCAGTGACGTTTGATGAACTGTTTGAGAAGACGAAGGCATTGCCATGGGAGGCGTACATACCGAAAGATGGAAAGTTCTGGGTGGCGAAGGCGTCATCGGTTAAGAGTAAGCTTTTCAGTCCCTCTGATATACAGTCGATCATGAAAAAAGCAATGGTAGAAAGGCTGAAATCAAAATACCGGATTCAGTGGTTTCAGGAGGACGGAGCATCGTATCCGCTGAGAGTTTTTCTGATGAAAGATATTGTGACCATCGGGATTGATACATCAGGAGATTCTCTGCATAAGAGAGGATATCGTCCGGCAGCAGGAAAAGCTCCGATCTCAGAGACGCTGGCAGCGGCTCTGATCATGCTGACACCATGGAGAAAAGATCGGATCTTGGTAGATCCTTTCTGCGGAAGTGGTACCTTTCCAATCGAGGCTGCAATGATGGCTGCAAAGATTGCCCCGGGAATGAACCGTTCTTTTACCGCAGAGACATGGACTAATCTGATCGGAAAGAAATACTGGTATGAGCAAGCAATCGATGAGCAAGAAATGATCTGATCGAGGATGAGATAGAGACAGATATTCAGGGGGTATGACATAGATGGAAGTGTTGTGCGGATGGCAAGAGAAAATGCAGAGAATGCAGGAGTTGCCCATCTGATCCATTTTCAGGAGCGTGCAGTGAAAGATCTGAGACATCCAAAGAAGTATGGATTCATTATCACGAATCCCCCATATGGAGAGCGGTTGGAAGACCGGGAGACACTTCCACAGATCTATCGTGAATTTGGAGAGAGTTTTAAGGGACTGGACAACTGGTCAGCTTATATGATCACAAGTTTTGAAGATGCAGAGCGTTATTTCGGAAGAAAAGCAGATAAAAACCGAAAGATTTACAATGGAATGCTGAAGACATATTTTTTATCAGTTTCAGGGACCAAAGCCGCCGAGACAGAAAAGATAGAGGGAACAGAAGATGAAAAAAAAAAGAATTATATTTGCTACCGGAAATGAGGATAAAATGAAGGAGATCCGAATGATCCTTGCAGATCTGGGACTGGAAATTCTTTCGATGAAAGATACCGGTGTATTTGAAGAAATCGAAGAAGATGGAATGTCGTTTGAAGAAAATGCAGAGATCAAGGCGAGAGCAATTTCAAGAGTTATGACAAATGATATTGTCCCGGCAGATGATTCCGGACTGGAGATCGACTATCTGAACAAAGAGCCGGGAATCTATTCAGCAAGATTTGCAGGCGAAGATACTTTTATGATATAAAGAACCGCATTTTGCTGGACAGGCTGGAAGGTGTGCCGGATGAAGAGCGAAGAGCAAGATTCGTCTGTGCAGTGGCAGCCGTATTTCCGGATGGGACAGTAAAAGTAGTGAGGGAGACGATTGAGGGACAGATTGCACATGAGATCGTCGGAGAAAATGGATTCGGATATGATCCTATTTTTTACGTGCCGGAATATGGATGTACGACGGCTGAAATGACTCCTGAACTGAAAAATGAACTCAGCCACAGAGGCAAGGCACTTCGTGCGATGAAGAAGATACTGGAAGAAAAGTTCAGAGAGGGAGAACTATGAAGATTTTGATCGTCAGCGATACACATGCAAAGCATGGAAATTTGGATTATGTATTAGAGCAGGCAGGTTCGATCGATCTGTTTATCCACCTCGGTGATGTAGAGGGGGATGAAGAGTATTTGGATGCAGTGATAGAATGTGAAAAGCATATTGTGCGGGGGAATAATGACTTTTTTTCAGGCTTCCAAGGGAAGAAGAATTTGATATAGGAAAGTATCATGTCTTTATTACGCATGGACATTATTATTATGTGTCTATGGATGTCGATACGATCATAGAAGAGGCAAGATCGAGAAATGCCGATATTGTTATGTTTGGTCATACGCATAAACCGTATTTTTCTCAGAAGGACGGACTTACCGTTCTGAATCCGGGAAGCCTTTTTCTTATCCAAGGCAGGATGGCAGGAAACCAAGTTATATGGTGATGGAAATAGATGAAGAAGGAAAAGCCCATTATGAGCAAAAAATATCTTTAATGTATGAAAAAAATCAGAAAATTCGACGCTGATATATTGAGAAAAATAAAAAGTTTCTGAAAAAATAGCAAATAGTCTTTTGAAGAAATGCAAATTTTTTGAAAAAATAGTGTTGACATTCTTTGAATCCTATAATATAATTGTTCTTGCGTTACGGATGAAGTAAACGAAAAACGCAGGAACAACTTACATATCGGGGTGTGGCTCAGCTTGGCTAGAGCGCCTGGTTTGGGGACCAGGAGGTCGCAGGTTCGAATCCTGTCACCCCGATGCTGTGCGGGTGTAGTTCAATGGTAGAACACCAGCCTTCCAAGCTGGATACGTGGGTTCGATTCCCATCACCCGCTTTCTCACTGAAAAGTGAATGCCTCGGGAAAAGAGGAAAATGAGTCTGTAGCTCAGCTGGATAGAGCAACGGCCTTCTAAGCCGTGGGTCGGGGGTTCGAATCCCCCAGGCTCGTTTTGTGGTGGGTATGGTGCAGTTGGTTAGCGCGCCAGATTGTGGTTCTGGATATCACCGGTTCGAGTCCGGTTACCCACCCTTTCATAATTATTAATGGCATGGGTGTCAGACATACCCAAAGTCTTTTATTGGGCTATCGCCAAGCGGTAAGGCACAGGACTTTGACTCCTGCATACGAGGGTTCGAATCCCGCCAGCCCAGTTTATCCAGTTACTGGGAAGTTAAATAAAATACGGGCGTGTAGCTCAGGTGGTAGAGCACTTGACTTTTAAGCAAGTTGTCCGGGGTTCGAATCCCCGCACGCTCATCAGAACAAGCGATTGCTTGTTCTATTTTTTTCTTTCAAAGAAGAAAATAAAAGAGAATAAGCGGATGTGGCGGAATTGCCAGACGCCCCAGATTTAGGTTCTGGTGTCTACGACGTGCAGGTTCAAGTCCTGTCATCCGCATTTGTTTGTAAAAATACGAGGATTCCGGGGTTTTTGTCCAGGTAGAAATGCAAGTTCCCTAGCCCCCAAAGAAAAGCCTTGTCAGGAAACAGAGTTTTCTCTTAATTCTTTTTCTCTGTCAATGAACATAATCAGAAAAGCAACGAACAAAAGGAAGGAACATCCTAAGATCGCCTTTTCGTGAAGAATCCGCACAACGGCATTTCCGATGACTACCCGATAATGAAGCAGATGATAATGCCATAGTAGAGAAGACTGGAATCAAGGAATTTCCGTTCTTTTGTATGTAAATAATGGTGAAGGTTTTCCGTTCCGCTTCTCAAATTACCGATGCACATAGTTGTGGCAATTCCTTGTCCGTGAATTTTGCGGAAACTTTCAACCTGAATGCCACAGGCAAAAGAGGTAAGCGAGTTGGCAGGCAGATTGAGCGTCGTAGGAAAGAAACTGACTGCAATCAGGATCAGGGTTTCTGTAAGGACAGAAATCTGTCTCCAGTGAAGAGGTTCGGTTCTTTTGTACGGACCGTGTCTGCCAGTGCGATTCCCAGTGCAAAAGCAAGTACCGGGAAGAGGTAATTAAGCATGGTCTGATAGTTTCCCTCAGAAAGATTTACACCAAAAAGGAGCATATTTCCCGTCTGAGCATTGGCAAAGACTTTTCCACGTTCAATATAGGAATAAGCGTCCATAAAGCCGCCTGAGAGGGCGAGAATCGTTCCAAGACCGATGGATTCGGAAATCTGCATGGAATGTTTCATAAAGAAGTCACCTCATTTAATTGGATTTACGTGAGAAATTCGCAAGGCACGTTTCTCACAGTTTGCAAACTTATTATAGAAAGGATTGGAAAGAATGTCAAATCTGGTAAGAAGTAAAATGAAAATGTGGCGTGGATTCAAAACGATTGTTCAGGGTATCTTAAGATTGTTTTAAAATCAAGAAAGTACAGGTTGAAGTTTGAATGAAATTCTGATATCCTATATCGGTATGCCTGAAAAAGAAGCAGAGCGGCATACATTGTCAGATGGAGGTTTTATAATGATAGAAAAGAAAAATTAAATTAATGTCATCCGGTCAGATCTTAAGTTTCTGCAAGGCATGTCAGAAACTGGAGTCAGATGTGGATGTGACGGATATGTCTAATAGAAATTATCAGATTGATGGAAAGTCCCTGCTGGGGCTGATGTCCGTAAAGCTGGGACTTCCCATGAGAGTTGTCATATCAGGCTCAGATGAAGAACTGGCAGAGCAGTATCTGGGTAAATATGAGTTTGAATGATTATTCGATATTTTTGAGTGCTTACTCGTCCATAGGCACTTTTTTATTTTCCGGTACTCCAGTAAAGCTACGATCAGGTAAGTGCCAAATCCAAGAACGAACATTTTTACATAAATAACCGGATCCATATACAGCGGAATCCATCCGGTGATGCTGGTGATCATGATCGCACGGAACAGACCGGTCATGATAATGCTTTCAATCGGAAGGCTGATCAAAAGGAACAGTACGACAACAATGGAGGTAGAGAGAATGTAAAGCCGACTGATCTCCCAGTTGGTATATCCGAGAATTTTGGTCATGGAAATCGCCTGTGCATTTTTATCGATAATGATCTTGGAAAGCAGATAGATCAAGATAACAAACATCAGAATCGCAAAGCCATCCACAAGAGACATCATACTTCCCATTGATACGGTGAGCTGTCTGGAGATTTTGGACAGGCTGTCCAGATCAATGACAGAAGAAATATATTTCTGGTCAATATCTGTAATCTCCGTTTTGAGAGATAACCGCTGAAATAGTCGCTTCCAAGATCGAAGGTATCGTTTAACTGTTTCTGTGGCATGAAAATGGTAAGTCCGCCTTCGTAGTTATAAATGCCGTCTACTGTAAACTGATAAGTATCATCTTCATAAATTTCCTTTAATTTAATCGTATCGCCCTTTTTTCAGGTTGTATTTATCCGCATAGGCAGAGGAGATGTAGACACCATTGTAAAGATCATCTGAATCTGCTGCATCTGCGAAATCAATGGAAATGTAGCGGCTGTCATCTGTCAGGCCATAGAGCAGGATTTCTTCTTCTTTGTAGCCGGTATCATAAGTATTTAATGAATAGGCACTGAATTTTTCAGCGTCTTCATTATCGGTTTCACAGCACTTTGAAAATACATCATAGAAAGAAGACTTGAAAGCTTATTCTCTTCATTCATTGCCTCCAGTGGAATCTGCAAAATATACTGATAATTGCACAACAGGTTATCGGAGAGAGGACTTCCTGATAATGATCGAGTACTGCAGGGAAAAAGCAGTCCGAACATTAAAAGGAGATTTGCAAAAAGGATTCCGACAAATAACAGTACATAGTTGCTGATATTCTGAAAAATAACACGCATGCGGAAACGGCTGAAAAATGCCAGCTTCGGGCTTAAATAAAGAGCATGCTTCTGACGTCTTTTCTTCAAGTCTCTTCTTAAAAACTTAAGTGGAGAAAGAGAAAGCTTCTGTAGAGTATTGTAAAAGTTTACAAGGATCATCAAAATGATCGGAATCACGGTTGTCAGAAGGAAAGCTTCCGCATTCCAGATGGTAGTATAAGTCGGAAGACTGTAGCTTCCGTAATACATACCGGCACATACATCTTTCAGGACGGTATAACCTAAAATATTTCCGATCACGGCAAGACCGGATCAGGGTGACAATAATCGGCATGGACATATAATGGCGGATCAGTTCGGCACGGGTATAACCGGATGCAAGCAGTGTTCCGATGACATGGGATTCTTTCATGATGGTATTGCTGCTCGTAATTCCAAAGACGAATGCCATGATTACGATAATAATATAAAGAAAGACAATAATCATAGCACGATCACTGCCCATATCGTCACCGGTGAAATTGATCGCCTGGTTCAGATAGCGGGGAACGTAGTCCTGCAGAGAAACTTCCTTATTAATAGCCTTCATCAGGTCATCGGAAACCTTTTTTCTTCCTTATCATTGGCAGGTTCTTTTGCATATTTCCAGGAGTAGACATATTTAATGGAAGAACTTTCAAATTTGGAAAAAGCCTCAGGTGTTACGACAGCCACTCCGAATTTTACCGAGTCGAACATCGAATCATTATTATTCTGGAAAAGGCAACTGTAATCAGGAAGAGCAACCAGTCCGGTGATCGTCCATTCATGGGAATCGCTCTTTAAAGTGTCACCGACTGACAGATGGTTGTTATCTGCATACATACGGTCGATTGCAATCTCATTTTCGCCGGAAGGAAAATCTCCCTTCATCAGGCATACCAAGGTTGACATCGGTACGATTGGAAAAAATACGGAGCGTACTTCCATTGGTTATGGATTCTTCGGAATAAAAAAATTTTCATACAGGGTAATGTCATTTTCTTCGATTGCCTGAATCTGTGAAGTTGTTGCTTTTTTGGCAATCTGAAAATGTCCGTTCTCAATATTATACTTCTGAAATCCTTCATTATAAGTCCTGATCATACTTCCGTCGGCCACAAGGAAACCGGAAACAAATCCAATGGAAATGATCAGGAGCAGAAAAATTACAAGATACTTTCCAAATTCACTTTTCAGTTCCCTTGGAAGACGTTTGGTTAATGGATTTTTCATCGTTTCAGCCTCCTTTACCAGTCTAATGCTTCGGCAGAAACTTTATGCTCATTCAGATAATTTTTGCGGATCATACCGTCACGGATACGGACAACCCGGTCTGCCATGTCTTTGATGGCATCATTATGAGTAACCATGACAACGGTATTTCCGTATTTCTGATTCACGGTTTCAATCAGCTTCAGGATCTCTTTGGAAGTATTGTAGTCCAAAGCACCGGTTGGCTCATCGCAGAGCAGGATATCCGGGTTCTTTACAATCGCACGTCCAATGGCAGTACGCTGCTGCTGACCACCGGAAAGCTGATTGGGGAGTTTACGCTGATGATCTGCAAGACCAAGTGTATCAAGAAGTTCATCCACATCCAGGCATGGTCGCTTAAATAAGCTCCGACTTCGATATTTTCGCGGACAGTCAGGTTCGGGATCAGATTATACATCTGGAAAACGTAGCCCAGATGTTTGCGGCGGTAGAGTCCGAGCCGCTTCGGAGTCATTTTCTCCATGAGTTCTCCGTCGATCGTGATCTGTCCGCTGTCAGCATGATCGATTCCACCGATAATATTAAGCAGGGTGGACTTTCCAACCGGAATAATTCTAAAAGAACGCAGAACTCACCTTTTTCAATGGAAAGATCAATCCCTTTCAGGACTTCCACCCGGCTGTCGCCCTGTCCAAATGATTTTTAATATGATTTAGATTAAGAAACATAGTAACCTCCTTCGAACTCTGGTTAGAATAATCTAACTAAACTATACCATTTATTCTTTCTTATAAAGATGTCGGGGTCAAAAGCCCCCGACTTTGATGCCTACGGATTGCTCCGTGCTACGCACTCCCACAATCCTACCCAATATTCGCATATCGTGGGATTATCATCCCACTTTTATGCTCATATCAGGGCAGGCCCTAAGATCTTTCACCCACCTATGAGCAAGCTCATGTGGGCTTAGACCTTTGACCCCTGGCATCATGTAAATAAAGTTTCGTTCACAATAAGGACATATTTTTTTGCTACCATACGTGCATAGAATGGATTCAAAATAAATAGAACTCCTGAAAAAGAGGAGTTCAGAGAGAAATTGATCTCAGAGCAGAACAGAACCGGAGGGAAAAAAAGAATGGACAGAGCAAAAATATTAGTAGTAGATGATGAAAGCAGAATGAGAAAACTGGTGAGAGATTTCCTGGTCAGAGAAGGATACAATGTACTTGAAGCTGAAGACGGGGGTGGAGGCAATGGATATTTTCTATGAGGAAAAAAGATATTTCACTGCTGATCCTCGATGTTATGATGCCGAGGATGGACGGATGGCAGTGTGCCGTGAGATCAGGGGAGTCTTCAAAAGTGCCGATCATCATGTTAACTGCAAGGTCAGAGGAAAGAGATGAACTGCAGGATTTGATCTTGGAGTAGATGAGTATATATCGAAACCATTTAGTCCGAAGATTCTGGTAGCCAGAGTCAATGCAATCCTGAGAAGAACGCTTGGCAGTGATGCGGGAGATGTGATGGAAGCCGGTGGAATTACGATCGATAAAGCGGCTCATATTGTGGAAATAGATGGAAAACCGATCGAGCTGAGCTACAAAGGAATTTGAACTTCTCACTTATTTTGTGGAGAATCGGGGATTGCACTTTCAAGAGAAAAGATTCTTAATAATGTATGGAATTATGATTATTTTGGAGATGCAAGGACGATTGATACGCATGTAAAGAAATTAAGGAGCAAGTTGGGCGATAAAGGGGAGTATATCCGTACGATCTGGGGTATGGGATACAAATTTGATGCAGAATAGAACAGGTGATGCAGATGGAAAAGCAGATGAAAAAATCGTTAAGCAGACAGATGACAGCAGTCTTTGTCGGTCTGCTGGCATTTGTGCTGGCAGCAGTTTTTATTGTCAATGCGGTGTTCCTGGGACATTACTATACCACGCACAAAGAGAGTGATCTTCTGAATACGTATAATGCATTGAAAGAAGCACAGGAGTCTGATGAGCTGACGGATGAGAATAAGCAGTGGAAATTATCTTATGAACTGGAAAAAATGAATATTGATGTCTGCGTGATGAATGTAGACCGGGATAAGCAACCATCAATGAAATTTTTTCTAATGTAAAAAGAAAAGAGTCTTCTTTACGATCAGACTCTGCGGATCTTTTTTTCAAAGGATACAGGGAATGAGACTGTATTAAAATCGACAGATCAGTATGTGATGCGGAAGATGACGGATCGTCAGAATGGAACCGATTATCTTGAAATGTGGGGGGTATCTGGATGATGATTCTTTTGTGCTGATGCGTAGCCCACTGGAGAGTATCCGGGAAAGTGCTTCTCTGGCGAATCAGTTCCTGATCTATCTTGGTATCATAGGGATGGTAGTTGGAGGCCTGCTTGTATGGATTTTTTTCAAGAAAGATCACCAGGCCGGTGATGGAATTGGCAAGGCTGTCGGAAGATATGGCGAATCTGAATTTTGATATGAAGTATACCAGTGGTGGAAATAACGAGATCGGAATCCTGGGGAGAACTTTAATAAAATGTCCCTGCAACTGGAAAAGACGGTTTCGGAATTAAAGACAGCAAATAATCAGTTGCAGAAAGATATTGAACAGAAAAGAAAAACTGGAAGATATGAGAAACGAATTCCTAGGAAACGTATCTCATGAGTTAAAAACACCTATCGCTCTGATCCAGGGCTATGCCGAAGGATTAAAAGAAGGAGTCAATGAAGATGCGGAGAGTCGGGAATTCTACTGTGAAGTTATTATGGATGAGGCTTCCAAGATGAACAAGCTGGTCAAAAACCTGCTGACGCTGAATCAGCTGGAATTTGGAAATGATGAGGTAGAATTTGCACGGTTTGATATTGCGGCTCTTGTAAGAGGCGTGATCGCAAGCTGTGATATTCTGATCCAGCAGGCGGGTGCATCGGTAGATTTTGTGAGTGAAGAGAAAGTCTATGTATGGGGAGATGAGTTTAAGACAGAACAGGTAGTACGAAATTATCTGACAAATGCAATCCATCATGTGGATAATGAAAAGCGGATTGAAGTCAGAATCGTATCATCGGATGGAAAAGTAAGAGTTTCTGTCTTTAACAGCGGAAAGCCGATCCCGGAGGAGGATGCACCCGAAACTGTGGGAGAAATTCTATAAGGTGGATAAGGCGCATACAAGGGAATACGGCGGCAATGGAATCGGTCTGTCGATTGTAAAAGCGATCATGGAATCGTTCCATCAGGGATACGGAGTCAGAAATTTTGATAATGGAGTAGAATTCTGGTTTGAAC
>VOFI01003179.1_pt1 | contig 49947 bp, 82 predicted proteins | sample 5384131 | NCBI WGS metagenome assembly VOFI01 (sample SAMN12384728, study PRJNA508395) | human gut metagenome | isolation source: healthy gut H | host: Homo sapiens
GATACCATCAAACCGCATGGGCACTGTTGCATGAACGCCCGGATATATGTGAAAAGCATATATAGAATCAAATCACAAGCAAGTAGCTAAAGGCAAGCTTATTCAACAGTGAGGTCTTTGTGGTAAGGTGAAAGCAGACAGGTCTACATCAGTAAGGATTTCGCCTACAGTGAAGAAATTTATATGTAGGGTCCATGGAATATGAGTTTTGCCGACGGGCAAAACGAGAGGGATACCGACAAGATGTTCTGTGCTGACATTTGTAGCTGTAAAAGGTATCTTCAAGGTCTTGGGTGACCGGGGGCATATTTGAGGGTTCAATTGTATATCCCAAAAAGATTGGCGTCGCATTTATTTGAGGGCAAATGGAAAAGAATTTTATTGATGAATTTATTCCATCAAAAGATACAAGAGCTTATTTGTATAGCATTCATCATGAATTTACGGACTTGAGAAAGCTACGATTGTTGCAAAATCATATTATGATTTCTACGAGAAAAAAGTAGAGTGGTTAAATAGTTTTAAGGAAAAAAATATCTGATGACACATTGAAAGACAGAATATCAAAGGCGTTAGTTCAGATAAAAAGGATAAGAAGTATTACAGAAAGTGTAATACTGCATTAGGAGCATTGCCTTATAATGAATCACTTTTTGATTTTGTATTTATTCCGCATGATTTCAGACATGGTGACATTGTAAGAAGTCTCTATGGTGGCTGGAATACAACTGAGTTTTGTGAAAAGTAGGAATCATCCTCAGTTATTTTGATAAGGATTATGAGTTTTATAAAAAATCTAAGAGGGGATTATTCAGATGTTCAGGTTTGTGTAGATATTAAATTTGACGGAGTAGCTTATCAGGGTGAGTTTGAAACATGAACATATCAATCCAATATATATTGAGCGTATGACATTGAATGAAAAAGATGAAAGAATGGCGTATCTTTAACTATCTAACGAATCTTTACCGTAAAAAGAATATTAGGATGGATGCTGAAAATAAGCCTGAATATGCGGTGCGGTTCAGTTGACTTGTTAGAACAGAAATATTCTTGTGAATATGTTCCGGTTCTAGATGATGCTTCCGGTATTTGGTGTGTGCAGACAGGATACGGATTTGAATGTGGAGATATTAATTATATTGCATCGGAGTTCGCTGGAACAGGTTTAATCTATCATTTCATGGATAATGGTGAGATGGATCATGTTCATAGATTCGAAAGTGTGTTGGTTGAGATTTTGAAAGACCCGGAACACGTAGACATCGTGACAGATTATGGTGAATACTCAGACCAGGAAATTCAAAATGGTGAAAGGGATAAAACGAGCAGCGGCATTTGTACAAAGCACATCACAGACCTATGACCGTTGCTGAATTGTGCAAAAATAGAGTAGAGATAAAGAATAAAAAGGAGAAGATGATTATGGCAATTCAGTTCAAGGAAATTAGGCAATATTTGGCAAGAAACACTAGATTATCAATATGTTTTGAAGATGGATGTTATCACGATTATTTGATGATTTCGGATATTTCGGGCTGAAAAAATATAAGGATTTATATGTGTATGGAATAGGAATGGTCGATGTCGAATTTTCTAAGGATATATACACTTCTCCCCAGAATTTGGATGACACGAATAGTTCAATAAAAAATAAAGGAGTGCAGTTTTGAGCCTGCAATTGAGATTGTTCTTCATAAAAATACCACGTGATATAAAAAGAAAAAGCAGAGGGACTTTTGTTCAAAGATATCAAAACCGTACTTACAGACAGGTCGTAATTTTGCTGTTGTTAACAGAGGACTGGTTCAGTACAAGTTATATGAATGGAAAAGAGATATTCCTGATGAGTATGATGATAAATTTGTTTTCGGTATAGGCATGGAGGACAATTTTGACGAAAACGATAAGGATATTATAAAGGCTTTGGAAAAAGAGGTTATGATTTTGCATGAATAAGAGAATGGTGATTGTTTTGTCGGATAAGGGAGGACAGATATAGAAAAATGTGAGGGAGCAATATGCAGGAACATCATTTGGCTAACGAAAAGGCTGTTGTTCTTGATGTTTATGATTATCAGCAAAAGGTTTGGCGATGAACATGGTAACAAGGAGCGGATTACATTTTGAAGAACAGTTTCGTTGTCTTAAAAAGCGGATGATAAGCATCTTCATGACATTATAAATGAACTGAAGCAAGGCAATGATGTAATAGCTGAACAGACCTTCTTTAAAGCAAAGCGGCGGATAGCTTATATTGACGAAATACGCAACGAAATGGATGTGAAAATAGAAGTGTATGTGATGCATCCGAGTAATGAACGTTGGATGGAGAACAGCAAGAAACGAGAGGATATAGAAAACATAGAAGTATATGAAGAGCAAAAAGAAGCAGATAGAATTTCCGAATCCTCAAGGGAGGAATTTGACGCAATCTTTGAGGTGATTGATGATGAAATCATACTTCGGATGGATGATATAAAGCCAGAAATTGTGAAACAGGCAAGACAGGAACTGACGGAAGAAGATACACGGATTCATAGGGAAGATGAAAGAAAACATAACCACCGTCAGCTCATAGAGAGCATGAACACCAGACCATTTTGGCATTATTGTGAAGTATGCGTCAAAAATAATTATTCAGTAAGAAAAGAATTAGAATCATATGGAAATTTTATACGATGGGCGGATTTCATTGTAAAAAGTAGTTCTGAAATATAAGTATTTGTGAGGTGAACATGACAATGTTTCAATTTGAAAATCTTAACGAAAAATTATTTAACCGTGTAGTTTGTTTTGCATATTCTTATCCATCCGGGTTAGGCGGCCAGGTACCTTGCTTATGTATACAGAAGACGGAGAAGAATACTTAGCAGATCAACGAGGTTTGGTTGAGTATGACTGATTTAAACTTGATGAAATAGTTCCGTTTCGGGATGAATCACAATTTAAAGAATACTATTGGGAATCGGTGTGCATCTTTATATTCGAAATGATTTATATGATAAAGTGATTTCTGCCATGGAAAGCATAGAGAAACACTATCATATGATGCCTACGGTAAATAAGGTTATATAGTGCTTTTAGAAGTTCCAGAAGAAAAGGTGATTCGGATTGTGTATGCCGGAACAGAAAAAGATAATTGAGCGAGAGAAGAAGGGACGAGAGGAAAAAGAAAAGGCATATGAAAAAATAAGACTGACAGAGAATGATATGAAATGGAATGATTTATACATTCTGTTTGAAAGTGCTAAAGACCGATGTAAACCGGAAGGATGTTACACTACTTTATATAGGCGTAATGAAAATGGAAGTATCACAGGATCTATTTGGATTATATATTATACCAGCAGACGGACAGTTCTCTTTTGATGAAGAATGTCTGTTTAGTAAATGACAGCGAAAACGATCTTTGGACAACAGATATGAATGGTATTCAATATTGTGAAAAGAGAAATAAACCCAGAAATCTGTTTTATGGAAGGAGAAAACATACATAAACGATTATTTGGGATATCCTGATGCTTTGCAAAAGAAGATAAACATAGAGGAAGAGAAAACGGATATTCGGTCATGGCACTTTGAAAATATCATTGCAGACTGAAAATCATCTTAACGGATGGTTGAGTGTAGTAATACATTTGTGAACGATTTATTGATGTTTGGATAGGCAGCCTCGATGCAGAGGAAGAACGGTTGATGCCTCACCCGAAAGGTGATGATTTTACACAGCCGAAACCGATAACACATCAAGCCGCATGGGCGCTGTTGCATGAACGCCCGGATATATGTGAAAAGCATATATGGAATCAAATCACAAGTGAGTAGCTAAAGGCAAGATATCGCAACGGCGACCGGGCTTGTGGCTGGTGAAAGCTAGACAGGTCTACATCAGTAAGGATTCTGCCTGCAGTAGAGAAATCTATATGCAGGGTCCACAGAGTATAAGTCTTATCGACGGATAAGACAAGAGGGATACCTCGACAAGATATTCTGTGCTGACATTTGTAGCTGCAAAGGTATTTTTGAGGTCCTCGGGTGACCGAGGGTATATTTGAGAGTTCAATTTTAAAAAGACGTTTCTGTTTTTAATTTTAGTTGGATTGGTGGAAGAGGAAGGTGAAAAGAATTGGAGCGAAAATTTAGTTCAGATTTAGAAATACCTAAATATCTCAAACGGAAAGAAAATGATATATCTAAAGCTAATAAGAAGTCAAAACACAAGCATCAATATGAAGAATGTCTAATTAGATATAAATGGAATTGGGAAGAAAACAAAATTCATACATCACTTAACAGCTATTGTACTATCTGTGGGAAGATCAATGATAAAATGAAAAATTCTATTGTAATAGATTATATGCAAAAAGTAGACACACCAGTGGGGAAACGCTATAGACAGATTTCAGAAGATATATTATATGACACATATCATGGAAGATTACCAGTATTTTTTGTAGAAGATATATGTAAAGATAAATATGTGAATTTAGGATAAATGGTGATTATTTATGAATACAGGAAGAGAAATCGAAACAAAAAAGATTAAAATTATTACCAGGAGTCAATAAACGGGACTCCAAACCATTTTTGAAAATGCTACGAGAAGATGGTAATTTTCAAGAATTTTGCGGAGTAGAATTTTCGGAGAAAAACCTGTCTGAGTTTGCAGCGTATTTTGAAAGAACTGGGCATGAAGAATGTATCTATTCCATTTTCCAAAAAGATTCTATGGAGAAATTTATTGGTTATGTAGGCTTTCATCGTGAGCTGAATGGAGATTATGAAATAGAATTCTATATAGCTAAAAATTATAGGAGAAAAGGATATTGTGAAGAAGCTTGTAAAGCAGTAATAAAACAAATATTTGGAGAAGGACTATCGGTAGATCATAACCAGATCACGGTAGATAGATTGTATGCAACGACACTTGCAGAGAATACACCAGCAGTAGAATTGTTGAAAAAGATTGGATTTCACGGAGATAATCCAGAAGATGGACCGATTTTAGTAATGCAAGGATTTTTGGATGAAGATAAGGAAATTAATATATGTCCCGTTATTAAGATGATCTATGAAAAGAAATCAATGTGTACATAACATGAATAGCGTCAAAAGAGCTGTATTGCAAAGACTGCTCAAGATTGGGGCATGATACGGCCTGCATGACAGCAAGAGAAAATGATAAGGTATATAACAATGGTCAGCGATGTGGAGAATTTATTGATAAAAAAGAAGATGAATTCACAGAGATTTTACTGTTCTGGAAATCACAGGGGTGGTATGAGCGCACCAAAATAGATAGGATGCTAGATGACTTTGAAAAGTTTTATGCTGAGATTAAAGAAATATAAAATCTGTTTTTGGGACAATTCGTTGAATTTGATTTGAGATATATTAAAAATAATGGAGAAATAATTATGGGTACCAATGAAGTCTTTGCTATATCAAATAAGCCGGGAGAAGTAACGCTGAAAGGCTTTAATTATATAAAAAGACAGGCTTCCTAATAATTTTGAGGTCTGCTTGATTGTTGAAAAAGATGGTCATCTAAGCGCTGGTTGTTGGGATACAGGGTTATGGAGTACTGATCACGGGAAAATACCTGGAAGTTTCAGACAAAGTCGAGGAGAAGTTTTAGAATTTGATAGTGTGTTGGCATGGTTACCGATAGAGAAAACTGAGATAGATATAAAAGAATTATGGTGGAATCCGGAATATCGTCTCATATCTATTATTTATGACAGTATTATGGTATTTGCAAAGGACACAGATAACTATTTAACAATGGAGTATTACGGAGGAAATGAAGGAAAAATCATTTTTTACATGGATGTACAAACTGGCAATATTTTAGAAAACGATAAAAATAGAAAAGAAGAAATATATTATCTCCAATCAACGTTGAGAGCTGGTACAGCGATATGAGGGAAAAACTGTTAGAAGGCTATCAAAATGGGAAATTCACAATTTTGCCGGAATGGGATGAGCAGGGATAAAAAGAAAAAAGCAAAGCCTAAAAAGGCAAACGATTCCATCGAATGCAGAAGAAACGTTATATAAAAAACAGAAAAGGTTTTATCTTAAAAGCATAAGTAGAAAGAATTTGGCAGCTAATCGGATTTACTTCTTTGGGAGTTTGTTGTCGTGGTTCGAATCCCACCAGAACTTTAAAAGTTCTGTAGCTCAGTTGGTAGAGCACAGATTTAATCCGATAATATCGCCAAAAGGATGCCGACAGCTATTGTTACTTACTTCAAATTAGGTGTATTTGAGTGGCAAGATCAGTCGGCATTATTTTAAAGTATATAGTAGAAAGAGGTGCGGGCATGAAAGAAATATATAAAGAGTATTTGTTTGAAAAGCATATTCTTGTCAGTGATGGAGAGAAAGAAGAAAAGCATGTTTTTGAAACCTTGTTTGCAATGGCACATTTCTTTGGCGTAAAAATTACAAAGGGCAGGGAGCTTGTACATTGCGGAATGATAAAAGAACTATCAAAAAGATTTGGAGAAAATGTTCCGAAACCGTTTTATAGAGGATTCCCTCAGAGTGTCCGAAATCTTTCTACAGAGGAATTATTATTTGATCAGCTTTCACATTATTTTATTACGTACGGGCTTGGCAATTTTGAAGAGCCGGGGCATTCTATGTTTGAAAAAGATTTTGAACGTGCGGCTTTTCAGGAAGAGACAGAAGTACAGGAATTTGTGATACAAACGGAAGAAGAAGCAGAAGAAACGGTACGAGTGATTGTGAAGGATTTATTGTCAGGTTCGCGACCATTGAGTGAGAGGCAGTATACGCTTGTACTTACATTTATTCGTGACCATCTTGAAAATATTCCGGATATTGTATCAAAGAATACCTGTGTAAGACTTTTAATTGACACGAAAAATCTTTTTCACTGGCAGACAGTTTGAATCTGTCGGATGTTATGAAAATAGTAGATGAATTAAACTATCGGTATTATTACAATGATAATCCGAAAAAACTGAATTTTAAAAATCAGGATAGAAAATTCTTAACGGCACTACTGGACAGAATGTTTCGAGGTGACAGGTGCGATATTTGTACATGTTATGAAAAGAAGCAGCTATGGAATGGGTTCTTACATCATATTCATTATCAGTCGAAAAACGAAGAGGCGAAATATTTGTACATGCCATGAGAACGAAAGGCAATGAGTCTGTATACAGTGAGTTTGAAAAGCTGATGCAGGAAAACAGATATCAGCAAGCAGCAGAACTATTGCGGGAAAAGAAAGGAACATCTGCATTGCTTCGAAATATGGATTACATTATCAGCCGTATGGATCGAGAAGATGAGCAAACATTCCTTTCGGAATTCCCAGAGGATTGCAGTACATTGATTTTGCTGCAATTATTGTTTAGATATGAAGGAGTGCAGAGAAAGGACGGACGTATTTTCAAGTTTACACAGCATAATCTCATGAAGGTTCATTATGAAACATCAGAGGAGAGTGAGAAATGTCAAAGCGGGCTTACGGAAGAGCAGGTAAAAGAAATTGGGAAAATGATTCGTTCAAAACTTTCTGAGAAACTTAGAAATCGACTTGGAAAGGTATATATTGAACCTTCCATGAAAAATTATACACTTCCATTAGCAGAAAATACTTCGCAAGGAGGATTGGGTGTTCTTTCTAAAGGAAGCAGGATTCCAATAGACGAGGGAAAAAAGCTAAGGGCATTTACCTATTGGGAGAAGGTGAACGATATTGATCTTTCGGTATTTGCACTTACAGAAGATGGTAATCGGAGAGAATTTTCCTGGAGAACGATGTCGAGACACCAGTCAGGAGCAATTACCTATTCTGGTGATGAAACAAGCGGTTATCTGGGAGGTTCTGAATACTTTGATATCAATCTTCCAGAATTCAAGGCACGGTATTCTGAATATCGATATTTGATTTTTTGCAATAACGTTTATTCTGGGAAAAACTTTAATGAATGCTTTTGTAAAGCGGGGTATATGCTGAGAGATTGGGATGATAGTGGACAAGTATATGAACCTAAGACAGTAAAATCGGCATATCTTGTGAATTGTGAGAGTGCCTTTGCATATCTGTTTGGAATCGATCTTTTCACGAATGAATTTGTCTGGCTTAATGTAGCAAAAAAAAATAGTAAATCTGGCTGGAGATACAAATCTCTCATTCTTGACAGATTATTTTCATCTTACAGAGGTTATGAATATGTATGATTTCTTTTTCTATGATGGCAGAAAAAATTGTTGAAGATCCTATGGAAGCAGATGTGGTGGTAACAGATCACGAAGTAAAATGTATTGAAGAAGCCCAGATAATAAGAGAATATGATTTCGAAAAAATCCGAATGTTAATGGAAGATGCAAAATAACTGCGGAGGATGAGTATGAAATTTGAAGATAGAGTACAGTTAAAATTATCAGATTTGACAGAAGAATTATTTGAGAAAATTGTTGCCTATGGGTTTTATGCGCCATCTGGAATGGGTGGACCAGGGTGCGTGATTATGATTGCTGAAGATGGCAGATCTTATCAATTTTACGGACCTGAGTTAAATAATCTTAACTATCATAGAGAATGGGCTTCTTTATTTCCAGTGTTAAATCAGTGTGATACAAGACAATGGAAGTTAGCAGAAAATGTGTCATGTACAAAGTTATTTGTGCGAAATGATATTTATGATTTGTTCATGGAAAATCTTCCAACTCCGGAGAAGATGATTTATTATCGATGGGAAGACTCTTGCATAAAAGCTACGTTACTTTTACATGCCAGGACAGAGGATGAAATAGAAAAAATCAATTGGAGATATGAACTGCGTACACCTCTTTTTGAAAAAAGATGATTTGGTGGAGTTTTATTTCGATAATGGAAAGAAAAAGACAAAATGCAAAGGCGTTATTGTAGGAACAGATATTTACAGGATACATGGGAAAATTGAAACAATTGAATATGACATTTTGGTGGAGGATTATGAAACATATAGAAAAAAGTGTTTATATAAGCATATTGATGAGAAGCATATAAAAAGACACACCGGGAAAATTATTGATTATTTCTGGATTTTCAGGAGTTGGAAAAGGGACTGTTATACAACAATTATTAACAGAATATCCTGAAAAGTATGTCGTATCTGTATCAGCTACAACAAGAAAGCCAAGGAAGGGTGAAGTGGATGGAAAATCTTATTATTTTAAGAAGCGAGAAGAATTTGAAGATTTGATAAACAAGAATGAATTTCTTGAATTTGCTGAGTATGCCGGAGAATATTATGGAACACTTAAAAAGGATGTTTACAAGAATTGTTTTAAGGGAAAAAATGTAATAATTGAGATTGATTCGCAGGGAGCGAGACAGATTAGAGAAAAACAAAAATTCAGTCGGTACTTTTTTGATTCCACCATCATTTGAAGAATTATTACATCGATTAAAAAATAGAGGTACTGAGAGCAAAGAATCCATTCACAGAAGGTTAAAGCAGGCATTGGATGAAATAGAACATATTGAAGAATATGGAGTTCTCCTTGTAAATGATAGTGTAGAAGGTACGGCTTTTGTGATCGATGCTCTTTTCCATCCGAGTTTAAAAAATGCCAGTGGAATGAATGAACGAGAGCTGAAGATAGCAAGAGAGATTCGGAAGGGATTATAAAATATTTGTCTGACGAGGAAGGCAAATAATTAAAAGAGGATAGCTTCAGGGAAGTAAAACGTGAAGAATTTGAGAGTTGATAAAGAGATATATTTGCGACTTTTCCAGGTTCGGTAGAACGGGAATTGTGTATGGAGGAAGTAAGATGTTTGAGATAGTCCCATCTCAATGGATGAAAAAATGTTTTGAAGAAATTGATTTTGCATTTACAGATTTTCAGAAGGCTACCTTAATCTGGAATGCACCAGGCAGACTCAGGCAGGAAATTTTTGATGCCTTGGAGGAGTTGGCGGAAGATACGAGAGATGAAACTCTAGGAAGACAAATTAACGAACGGCTGAATTATGAAAAAAGATATTTGAAACATTTATCCATAATCAGTCCGGAAAATATGTCTATGTTGTCGAAAATCTGGAATATGAAAATGGTGGATTTTTCTCTGATTATAATAGAGCTTTAAAATATGCAAAAAAATATATGCAGATATAGAATTGAAATGTCGGATAAGTAAGCAGATGATTGTAGATACAGATGCAGACGAAATTGTACGCAATCCGTTGCGAGGAAATCCAAATCTGGGTTTTGAGACGGAAGAATACTGCGCATATGACGGTACTGCGGTAGCATCTGTTACTTTAAATATGAGTGGAGAAATAGAACAATTCAATTCTTACGAGCTTCCAGAAGATGAAAAAATTGTAGATAGCTATCAAGTGGAACGATTCGAATATCATTTTATAAAAATGCCTTGTCCATTACAAGCTGGTACGACGGTAAAAGATATAAGGAATGGTTCCTATTATGTTCTGGCAGGGGAGAAGCGGATTGGAATCGGTATCTGAATCGTATAGAAGAGAAAAATTGGTATGTTGATTTTTCAGATATACAGATGATTTGTTATAAACTAACAGAATCAGGAATCTGGTCACATGAACATATTAATCCATTGTATCTTGAAGTGGAATTTCCAACATATATAGAAGATGATCCAAAAAAAGACAGGCTTTGAGATATGCAACGGAAGCGTTGGGAGACTATTTGAGTCATAAAAGTAACGGAAAAGAATTTTGCCCAGACTTGGTTCTGAAATATGCCAGAAAATATGCTGAAGTATGTCGGAAAAAAACTTATCAGAAAATATGCTGGAAGAAGCTAAAAAGCCAGAAGATATTATGTTGTAGACGTCGGGATAAAAAAAGAAAATTTATCGAATATGGAGACGGTATATTATGAGTCGAAGCTATAAACATACACCAGTTTATAAAGGGGATAAAGATCGATTTGCTAAAAAGCTGGCAAATAGAAGAATTCGTCGAAGATCAAAATTGAACCCTAATGATGGTCAGAGTGGAAAATCAAACCATTATCGGAAAGAAAATGAATCGTGGGATATATGCGATTACCGCTATTGGGGAGAGCCTATCTGGAGAGAAGAATCTTGTCTTAATCTTAGAGATTATCCGGAACTGTGGCAAAAATGTTATAGGAGAAAATAAGAAAATGCATTATGTCATTAGTGATATTCATAATGATTATCAAAAGTTTTTTTTTACGGAGGAAAAGAGTATGAGATATTATGGTTTTGAATTGGGTACAAATACAGAAAAAGATTAAGGAAAATGCAAAAATCGAACTCAGACACTATGGTTATGACAATGTACTCGAATCTATCAACTCGTATATGTATCAGAAAATGAAGAATGACAGGACGTTTTTAGTGTATCGGGAAGAGGACAATCTGATTTCTGCAATCTTTTCTTTCGATGAACAGAAGCTAAGTTTTCAAAATGTATATGAAGGTATTCTTGAAATGTTGCGAGATACATTTGGAATAAAGCAGGTAAAAAGTAGAGCCATTTGAGATAACGATGCATCAGTTCATGGAATGTTTTCTTGAATGTAAAAAAAGAAGAAGATGTTTTGATTATTCTAATCGGATCATAGAATCGTCAAATTTATGGATCTATTATTATTCTTGTATGAATGATACAAGACCATTTCCTTATGATTTTAAGGAGCGTATTATTTCTGAACAGGAGTGTGAGATTTGCAGTATCTACCATCAGGATTTTGTGGAGGAACTGAGAAATATAAAGGCGCATGCAAATCTATCTGAATACAGTGGAAATTTGGTTCATTATGTGATATCCAGTCGTAGCGTTGAAGCAGCAGGTGAAATGACAGAAGTACTTGTTCAGAACTTACGCAAAGCGAATCGAATCAACAGCAGAAGAATGGAAATCGTCAGTGAAATAGAACCTAATCTGTTTAGGAAAAATAACCATCTTGAAGAAATTATCGAAAACAGTTATGGCGGAGTGATTGTCTTAGATTTATCTGAAAAGTTTGGGTGTGATCCGGTTGATTATGTAATGGCAAGTCAATATCTGGAGAAACTTATAAAGAAGTATCGGAACCAATGCCTGTTTGTATTTACATATGATATGGATCATCCGGGATTTGCCTATTATCTCTTGCCACAGTTAAAAGATATATGATGACGATTATGTTAAGAGAAGGAACAGGGGATAGAAAAGCAGCGGTCGATTATATGCAGCGGTTGATTGAAAAATCCGAATATTCAAAATATGCAGGACAGGCACAGGAGTTCATGGCATTGTTCCCAGGACATAAGTTTTCGCAGACAGATGTATTGAGGGCTTACGAGCAGTTTGAAGCATGGTGCCTAAATAAAAATATATTGAAAGCATATGATTACAATTTTTCGGAAGATTTCTTGTTGGACAGAGATGAAAATGAAGTATCCGCTTATGAAAAGTTAAATAACATGATTGGCCTGAAAATTGTAAAAGAGCAGATTGATAAGATTATTACGGCAGATATTGTTGAGAAAGAACGAAAAAACGAAAAGGAAATGATTATCATACCAGTTCGATGCATATGATTTTTTGGCGGGAATCCTGGAAGTGCAAAAACTACAGTTGCAAAACTGTTTGCAGGAATTACAAAAGAAAAAGGCATTTTAAAAAGTGGTGCATTTGTTGAGCGTGGAGGAATGGATCTGGATGGAATAGGATGCGTAAGTGCCATACGAGAAGCTTTTTATAGCAGCTAAAGGCGGTGTTTTATTCATAGATGAAGCATACGCTATGAAGAGTGACACAGCTATTACAGTGCTGCTTCAGGAAATGGAAAATCAAAGAGAAAATGTGATTGTCATTCTTGCAGGATACAATGAAAGAATGAAAGCATTTATGAAGAGAAATGAAGGATTGAAAAGCAGAATACCATATTGGATTGATTTTCCAGATTACACAACAGAGGAACTTACAGATATTTTTAAGCTGATGATCCGTGAGAAGGACTTCTGTGTAACAGATGACGCTATAAAAGAGGCACATTACATATTTGAAAAAGTAAGAAATGTTGATGATTTTGGGAATGGAAGATATGTCCGTAATCTGATGGAACGTGCGGTTAGACAACAGTCAGTAAGGCTGCTTTCAACAAGAAAAGCGCGAGTGATTCAAAAGGAAGAACTTTTTCAGATTACGAAGACAGATATCCAGATGCTGGGAGAGGGAGAAAAGAAGGAAAGAGAATCAGGAACAGCCAGAAAAAGAATTAGACGAAATGGTGGGATTAGCTTCTGTTAAAACAGTAATCCATAAAGCGATTGCCAAACATAAGATAAACAAGCTTTGTATGGAGAAAGGTCTTCAAAGGGATAAAGCTTCTTTACACATGGTCTTTACAGGAAATCCGGGAACCGCAAAGACTACGATAACCAGATTGTTTGCAGAGCTTCTGAACGATGAGAAAATATTATCAACCAGCGTGTTTGTAGAGGCAGGGCGTGCAGATCTTGTGGGTGAACACGTAGGAGCTACGGCACCGTTAGTTAAGAAAAAATTTAAAGAAGCACAAGGAGGAGTCCTTTTTATTGATGAGGCTTATTCACTGTGTGACGGCTATGACAATGGATTTGGCGATGAGGCAATCAATACGATCGTTCAGGAGATGGAAAATCATAGGGATAATGTGATTGTAATCTTTGCCGTTTATCCGGAACCAATGAAGGCGTTTCTTGACAGAAATCCGGGTATGCGTTCCAGAATTGCATTTAGCGTAGAATTTGATGATTACACTGTTGAGGAACTTTGTGAGATTACAAAATTGATGCTTTCAAGAAAACAAATGACAATCACAGAGGCAGGAATGAAAAAAGTTAAAAAAGAATTTCGAGAGCGTAAAAGATAGCAGAGACTATGGAAATGGAAGATTTGCGAGAAAAATGTTGGAAGAAGCAGAGATGAATCTGGCAGAAAGAATATGTCAGATGGACGAAACAGAAATTACAACAGAAGTGCTGACTACCATAGAGGAAAGCGATATTCCAGATGTTCCATTGGAAGAAAGAAGACAGATAAAGAAGATTGGATTTGCATGTTAAGTGATACCGGAAACGGTAAAATTTGGAGTGTGTTAGGGGCTTCTTAGGAATGAAAGGGGATGATTGACATAGCTACTTATGTTGTTTCAGATATTCATGGAGAGTACGAATTGTTTATCAGATTGCTGGAGGAAATCTGCTTGAAAGAGACGGATACATTATATGTTCTCGGAGATATTCTGGACAGAGGTTCGCATCCGATTCAGATTATTCTGAAGCTTATGGAAATGCCAAATGTGGTATGTCTGACAGGAAATCATGAGCTTATGGCGTTAGAGTGTCTGGAATTCTTAATGCAGGAAATTACAGAGATTTCTATCGAAAAAGTCGATGAAAAAATGTTGGAGAATCTTATGACTGGCAGTACAATGGCAGCAAGTCAACCATTGATGAATTTCGGACATTGAGCCGGGAAATACAATATGAAGTGATTGATTTTATAAAAGATTTTACAATCTATGAAGAACTGACGGCTAATGGAAAAGAATATTTACTGGTTCATGGCGGATTGGGAAATTATTATCCGGGAAAAGACATAGAAGAATATTCCATAAAAGAATTAATCTGGGACAGGGCTGAGTATGATATCAATATTTTGAAGATACATACGTGGTAACAGGACATACACCGACACAGGGGATTATGGAAAATCCAAGACCGGGGTATGTATATAAAAAGAATCATCATATTGCGATTGATTGTGGTTGTAATCGAAGAAATGGACGTTTGGCCGCAGTTTGTCTGGATACAGGTCGGGAATATTATGTTGAAAAATCTTGAAAATAAGGTGGGAAAACGAAATGATTGATTTAGAATATGCGAAGAAAGCTTTTGAAAACTATTTGAATGATTATGACCAAAAAAATGAAAAGATAAAGTTGAAGATTGTGCATACTTATGGAGTGATGGAATGCAGTAAAAAATTACAGAAGATATGAAACTGTCCGCAGAAGATTGTGAGCTCGCTCAGATTATTGGATTGTTACATGATATCGGAAGATTTGAACAATTGAAATGTTACAACAGTTTTGAACCGGGAACGATGGATCATGCAGCATTCGGTGTGAGAATTTTATTTGAGGAGAGACTGATTCGGCGTTTTGTCGAAGAAAATAAGTGGGATGAAATTATAAAAACAGCAATAGGACATCATAGTGATTACTGCTTAAAAGAAATTACGAATGAGCGAGAGTTGATGCATGCTCAAATCATACGTGATGCAGATAAACTTGACAATTGCAGAGTAAAACTCGAAACAGCAATTGAAACTCTTCTGGGAGTTACTGCAGAACAGGTAGGAATGTCAGAAATTACGCCAGAAGTTATGCGGCAATTCAAAAATCATAAATCAGTTTTATTAGAGACAAGAAAGACAAAGATGGATTATTGGATATCTTATCTTGCATATTTTTATGATATAAATTTTAAAGCGACATATGAAAGTATAAGAGATAACCATTATGTGGATAAAATTATAGGAAGGATTCCGTATACAAATCCAAATACTGGAAAACAGATGGAACAAATAAGAAACGAAATGAATCTATATATTCAAAACGCTATAAATGAGAATGGAAATTACAGATAAATATAATTGAGATTTTGAAGGCGGTTTACAATTTTCAGCATAGTGAACAGAAGATGAATAATATATGTAAGGTGGTAGGAAATGGGTTACTACATAACAGGAGATTGTCATGCACATTTTGATAAGTTAATCTGGTTGGCGAGATTTAATAAAAAACTTGGAAAAGAGGATGTAAGTATATTATTGGGAGATGTCGGATTGAATTATTTTGGAGCTGACAAGGATCGTGAGAATAAAAAAATACTTGCGGATTTTCCAAATTATTTCCTGTGTATTCATGGAAATCATGAGGAAAGACCTTATCATATACAAACTTACAGTACACAAATCTGGCGTGGAGGAGAGGTATATTATGAACCGGAATTTCCGAATATAGTATTTGCAAAAGATGGAGAAATTTATGATTTTGATGGAAAAAAGGCGATTGCAATCGGTGGGGCATACAGTCGCGATAAAGAATACCGACTTTTAACAGGCCTTCCATGGTTCAGGACGAACAACCAGATGACAAAGTAAAAAGTCAAGTAGAAAATAGATTGAATGAAGTAGATTGGAAAGTGGATTATGTGTTTTCTCATACATGTCCGTTAGTATATAGACCGAATCGGCGGAATGAAGAATGTCAAGAGAAGATAGATCTGTCGACAGAGGAATGGATGGATAAAATTGCAAAGAAATTAGATTATTCGCAATGGTATTTCGGACATTACCATGACAATATTCAATATATAGATGCTCAACTACTGTATGAAGAAATCAAAGAATTAGGAGAACCAGATTCTGTTCAGAAAGTAGGAAGACCAAGGTACAGAGTAGGAGAAACGGTGTATTTTACCTATGGAAAAAGAGAACGCAAGGGAAGGCTACGGAACGGTTGAATGGGTTGATGATTATGGAACATTGGGACAAGAGAAAGAAGTTTCTTATGATATTGTGGGAATTCCATGTGAATTACCGGGAGAGAAAACGTTGTTTAAGCAATCGAAAATACAGAGTATTGATGAGATGGAAATTGTTAGAATTGAGAGGGAGGAAGGATAGGTGCATTTTTATATTACAGGTGATACACATCGGAGCTTTGATCGTATTGAAGATTTTTGCTATGGATATGAAACTACAACAGAGGATGTGATGATTATCTTAGGGGATGTAGGGATTAATTATTGGCTTGATCTGTCTGACAAAGAATTAAAGGGACGGTTATCAGGAATGGATATTACATTTTTCTGTGTTCATGGGAATCACGAAGCACGACCATGTGAGGCAGCAGAATATGAAGAAAAGATATGGAATGAAGGAATTGTATATGTGGAAGAACAGTATCCCAATATTTTATTTGCTAAGGATGGAGAAATTTATAATTTCAATGGGAAAAAAGTGATGCCGATCGGTGGAGCATATAGTATTGATAAATATTATAGGATACGCAATGGTCTGCCATGGTTTGAGACGGAACAGCCAGACGAAGCGATAAAGAAATATGTAGAACAGAAACTGGACAAAGTGAACTGGCAGTTAGATATTGTCCTTTCTCATACAGTTCCGATAGAATGTGAGCCGGTATGGGCATTTATTCCAGGACTGGATCAGTCAACTGTAGATAAGTCAACGGAAAAATGGCTTCAATATATTTATGACAATCTGGAATTTACAGAGTGGTATGCAGGACATTATCATGTGGAATGTGAAGAAGGTGGAGTCCGGATTATGTTTGAAGAGTATGATGAGATTATGTAGGGCGAAATAATGGAAAATTATGTATATTTGATAGGAATAATATACCCCTATGGAGAACTTAGTATTATGGGGATTTATACAGATGAGAAACTAGTGATAGAGGCTTATGATAAACTTATAAACGAAGATGGAAGGTGTACGGCTCTGGAATATCCGGAAGAACCTGAAATATATAAAATCCCACTGAATAAATTTCTTGGAGAAAAAGTGCCATGGGCTGAGATGATTGATGGAAAATTGTGCTTTTATGCAGAAGATAATATAGAGAATCTTACGATCGATCAGATTAGATCACATGTGAAAAGTACAAGCTTTTAAGCAATAACTATGATATGGAGAGCGATGCGTAATGAATTATTATATCAGTGATTTACATTTGTTTCATGAAAATTCGATTAAGTTTGATGAAAGACCATTTGACAGTCTAGATGAAATGCATGAGACGATCAAGAAACGATGGAATAGTAAAATAACAAATGGAGACAGGGTATTTATTCTTGGAGACATAAGTTATAGAGGTAAAAATGAAGATTTGATTGCTTATATTTCTACATTGAAAGGACAAAAAATACTTGTGAAAGGAAATCATGATGATGTGTCGGATTATAGATATCATCAGCTTTTTGCAGAAGTTTGTGATTATAAAGAAGTTCATGATTCAGCTAATGGAAAGAATTATAATCTTGTTTTAAGCCATTATCCAATTTTCAGTTGGAAAAGGATGGGGAAAGGATTCATTTTACTATATGGTCATACGCATGACAGTAATGAGGATGCTTATTATCAAAGCTGTTTAATGAAAATGGTGGAAAGTGATTGTCAACATGTGTATAAAACGGAAGTTAGAGCAATAAATGTAGGATGCATGAAACCCTGGATGAATTATGAACCGCGAACATTGACAGAATTATTGTCCTATCCACAATGAATTAGATGATAGAAGGGAGATGGTTTTATGGCTACATATGTTATTTCGGATATTCATGGACAGTACAACATGTTTATAGAATTACTCGATAAGATTGATCTAAAAGATACGGATACTTTATACATTTTGGGAGACGTGCTTGATAGGGGCCCGCATCCTATTAAGACACTAAGAAAGCTTATGGAAATGCCAAATGCAATATGCCTGGTCGGTAACCATGAATTTATGGCGATGAAATGTCTGGAATTTTTGATGAAAGAAATTACAGATAAGTCCATAGAAGAGTTAGACAATGAAATGCTGGATAATCTGGAGACATGGCAATATAACGGAAGTAGATCAACGGTTGATGAGTTCACTCAGATGGATTCCGAGTCTAAAAAAGGATGTGATTGATTTTATAAAGGAATTCCTGATATATGAAGAGGTGTCAGTCAATGATAAAAACTATCTTCTGGTTCATGGAGGTTTGGGGAATTATTCTCTAGAAAAGGATATAGACGATTATTCACTTCATGAATTGATATGGCCGAGAGCAGATTATAATATACAGTATTTTTCAGATAAATATGTTATAACAGGACATACGCCGACACAAGCAATTAGAAATAATCCAAATCCAGGATATATTTATCGGCGAAACAATCATATAGCAATTGATTGTGGTGCTACTTATCCGGGTGGAAGACTTGCTGCTATATGTCTGGACACAGGCGAAGAATATTATTCTGAACCTAATAAAATGGGAAGTGATGCTATTGGCTTATGATGAAAAAATTATGTAATATTTTGGGAGGAAAACAGAATGAACAGGGTGGACTGTATTAAATTAATAAGGTCATTTATTGATGAAAAATTAGATGGGAATATTGAAAATTTTTTGAATTATGATTTAGATCAACTCGAAAATGATGAAAAAAAATATGGGGGTTTTGATCCTGATAATTCTAAGATAGCTAACGCAATCTATGTGGTACTATGGGGAGATAAAATTCCAGATTTGAATTACGATGCACTGGGAACAAGCTACAGGGGAGACATACTTAATTCTTTCAACACATTGATGGGACGAAGTACAGAGGATCAAACGAATTTTGTTGGAATCCAAAAGTATACCGACAATCCACAAATTATTGAGATGGCAAAGGAATATCATAAAAAATATCACACAATTGGTAATATGACTATTTGGCCAAATAATTCAGTGGAATACTCGGAAATCTGGAAAGAGTATGAAGATGATGATACAAGAAATGACTTTAAAGGAAAATCTTTTTACATTTAATACAATAAGAAGTCAGAGTCCCTGGTATGATTACTTTGATGCATTCACGGAAATTATAAAAGAACAGTTAACAGCACCGAAGATTTATTTAAATGGCTCAGCTTATTCCGTAGTATGCGAGCTGATGTATGGAAAAACATTGGAAACACAGTTCTTTGAAGATTTTTTTTTATTTGGGTGGAATGGAGAAGTTTGAGAATTTTATTCATACATTTTATTATGAAAATTATGTAGATATGGAAAATATGGAAATACAGCAAATATTTTCACCACATGCGTATCATTGGAGAAATTCTTATAAGAAAGAAGAATATGAAAAATACGTCAGTTCTTATATTACAAAGGCAACAGAAATCATTGAATATCGTGGCTCAAAAATGATTGAAGAGTTGAAAAAAGCGTTACAGATACAGGAACCAGAAAAAGAATCCCCTGCAACAGAAAAGAAAAAAAGTAAAGCAGTGTCTTATTTAAAGGAACTTTTGTCCTGTGATTTTTTACCGAAGATTTTATTGGGAATTGTATTTATGGTTTTATGTATTTATTCTGCAGGAAGCTTTATACGCTTTTTGATTATTGGTGGATATAACATTCCGGATGAAGTGAGGGCACTACGATCACCATATCATGGAAAAGAATGGTTATTTAATAGTTTTTATATAGTAATGCTTCTTGCCCCTTTTTTTATGTGCAGGGTATATAAAAAAAGAAAATACCGGCTTCAAAAAAATTATAATGAGTTTACTGGTCGTTATTCAAGAGATTATGATTATCTTTCCGATTATTTTATTTGTGCTGTGGAAGATTTTAATATGTTGCAGTAAATTTGTACCAATCCTTTTAAAGGAAGCTTATGGAATCTTGGAACTTGTAAATGCGGCAGGAGTATTATATTTAGGAATTCATACAGCGGTCGTGGTAATTTCGATTATTGTATTGGCGATAGAAGAGGATTATAGAGATTTTTCAAAATATTGGGGAATTTTATGGCTTCTGTTTATATTTGTATTTCCGTTAATACTCAAGGTTTTGTCAGTTAAGCCGTTAGCAATTCTAATTGGAATTGTTGCTGTTGGATTTATTATAGTAGTCTTGATATTGAATGGATATGATGCGGTAAAATATCGTTGCCCGGCATGTAAAAAATTTAATGGGTTAAGTTATGTTAGTTCAAAATTGCTTCGAGAAGACGATATTTCTATTCAAGTCCAAAATCAAATAAAAATGCAGAGGGAAAGGTTATTGGAACACAAGATCAATATATTCTGGAAAACGGAAAATGTATGAAGAGACATATAAGTGTGCAAATTGCGGTTATGTCAATAAAAAATTAGTGACTAAAGATGTGAAATTGCTCTGATTAATCACTAAAAACAACTTACAGAATCTATACTGATACAGCTCTAACAGTGTCATTTAAACAGACGGGAAGGATTTAAAATGAAAGGGAAAATAATAGGAATTGTGATTGTGGTGATGCTTGCTATAACGGGAGTAGCCGGATACTTCACATATCAGAAAGCAGAAGCAGAAGAAAAAGCAGACACAGAAAAAATGAATAAAATCAAGGAAAGCGAGAATCAGTTTTCCAAAACCGAAGAGCATACAGAAGAGAAAAAAGTGGCTGAAGAAGAAAATGCCAGACAACCTGCAGAAGATATCGTTATAGATGAGGAAAATAGAAAAGATGAGGCTGCTAAAACGCATTATGAAAATAAGTATTTTTCTATTGATGTTCCAGAAGACTGGATTGGGTACTGGGATGTAATAGAGGAAGAGAATTCATTATATGTTGACCAGATATTGTATAGGCTAAGTTATAAACCACCAGTAGAAAATTATGGAGGTGGTGCTGAGATATACATATTGGATATGAGTGATACAAGCGTTCCACTGTCTGTTTATAGAGCAAGTATTCCAGATTATGCAGAAGAGGTAGGGGTTGTATCTTTTGCTGATTATGATGTTTTTGTAATGGAAGTAGGTGGCGGATTCTTCTGGGATGGCGGTGCAAAAATTACACTAAAGTAATTTGATGAATTGTTACATTAGTGATTTATTTTTGTTAACGTGGAAATGTGGAAAGTTATTGGCACTACGGCTAATTTGCCGTACGGCTTATTTATTCAAAAAAAACAAACGATTTTGCCGTACGGCATATTTATAAGACGGATTATTCCAATCCAAACTTCATCTTTACAGCATCGACCAGGTAATCTGCCGTCCCTTCCGTCCCGAGCATGCTGCTATCTATCATGATCTCCTTAAATCTCTGATCATTTGGCAGGAATCCCGCGTAATGCATATGATAATGATCTCTTGCCTCATCAACCGCTCTTATCATTTTTCTGGCATCCGTTTCGTCCATCTTCAGATCATTCACGCAGTTTTTCACGCGTTCTTCGTATGGAGCATAAATATAGATTCGGAGAAGATTTGTTTCATCTGCCAATATAAAATCGGAGCAACGTCCTACGATGATGCAGGATTCTCTTTCTGCAAGGAATTTTATGATATTTTCCTGTGCCTCGAAAAGTTTATCCTGTAAATCATCAGCCTGTGTTCCGAGTGGATACATCATCCGTCGGAAACTGTTGGAATGTACTTTTTTCTTTGCGCTTTCCTCTATTTCATCAATTTTTGATACAGGGAGATTTAGTTTCTTGGCCGCTTCCTCTACGATATCCCTGTCATAAAATTCCACACCGAGCTTTTCACTCATGCGCATGGCAATTGGTCGTCCAAGACTGCCAAATTGTCTGGCTATTGTAACGATATATTTTTTTTTGCTCATATTTTCTCCTTCCGGGCAGACTGCATTATGTTTATATGCTTTTATATACTGATAAATCTGTATGCTATATTTCTGCCAATTACATATTGATGTTTCTTGATTATATAACGAATCCTAAGATCAAAAATCCTACGATTGAAATTCCTGCCCCGATCAGTACATACGGAAGCTGTGATCCTGCATGCTCGAGGTTATCTATTCCGGCTCCATTTGATGCAAGAACTGTTGTATCGCAGTAGAAGCATGCATGGTTTCCGAATGCACATCCGGAGAGGATGGCTGCCATTACAAGTACGATATTTGCTCCAACACTCGCTCCAAGTGGAAGAAGTACCGGTGCAACAAGTGTACATACGCCCCATGCATTTGCAATCATGAATGCGAGAAGTCCCACAATGATAAATGTGATCATAGGGAAAACACTTCCTGCCATGAAAGGTTTGCAAAGATCCACAAAGAATTCTGTCATCTGCATCTCACTTGCAATCTTTTGGAATGTAAGTGCGGAGATAAGCAAGATTATGATTGGTAACATATCTGAAAACCCTTTTACAAATGTATCCCAGAATTCTGAGAATGTCATGATTTTTCCTGCAATATATAATACCATAGAAACAAGGATTGCAATAATCGCAGCTACTACCAGATCACCGGTTGCCACTGCTATTCCAACGAGCACAGCAAGTGGAATAATGAAAAAACCATACGCTTCGTCCTTCGTCCTCGCCATATTCAGAAGCAATATTGTATTTTCTACTGACGTCGCTATATGTTTTCCCTGTTTTGGCAACTCGCTCGTATGCCTTTTTCATGCCACCAAGCTTTGGAAACCAGCCCATGCAGAAAAAAGAAATACTATTATGAGAGCCACGATTGGGTAAACACAATATGGAACAGCCATCAGGTATGTCTTCATAAGGCTTCCACCTGCAAGATCCTTTACACAATCCTGCTGTAAGAAAATAGCTCCAAAATATGCTGCCCATGATGAAAAAGGAATCAATACACAAACAGGAGCACCTGTACTGTCAAGCAGATATGCAAGTGACTCTCTTGGTACTTTCTTTTTTTATCATAAGAGCCTTTCATTGCTGTTCCGATTGATAACACATTAAGATAGTCATCAACGAAGATCAGTATTCCGAGAATGAATGTAGCAAACAATGTTTTTCTTTCCGTATTACAGATCTTTGTGACAATCTTTGTAAAACCAAAGCTTCCTCTTGATGCTGTGAGTGCTACAAGACTTCCAAAAAAAGTCCACATATCAATATAACATAGGCCTCATCACTTATTACTCCTTCAAGTGTGCTTACCCATTTTGTCAGGAAGTCTTGTTTCCACAAAACAATTGCTCCCACCATCGATCCTGCGATTAGAAATGCTTCGCATTTTTTTTGTTGTGATCGCACCTATTACGATTGCCAGTACGATCAGCGTTGCAATTAGTCCATAACTCATAATTCTATCTTCCTCTCTTTCCAGATGTGATGGTTACTTCAACTGCTTATGTGATTTCACAGTTCACCGTCATATCTTACTTTTCTATGTAAACTACAAAAAGGGTCGGAAGATTGTATCTCTTCCGGCCCCTTTGCCTTTCGTTGAAATTATATTATATTTATCCCCCTTGCACGTCAATGCATAATGATATTTTTGCGATATTTTCGTTTCTTGCAAACAAATGGATCACTATATGCTTGTTTTCATAAACTAAATAGCTACTTGCTCCTGTTACTTTCAGTATCACTTACTGATAATTCACTCAAGAAAATAATAGATCATCAGTGCATTGTATAGCTCCTGACTCTGGAATCTGTTCGCAAAAAACTCTTTCCTGTAAGCTGTTCTACTCTCTGTAATCTGTATTTCACAGTGTTTTTATGTGAAAATAGTTTATCAGCTGTCCTTTGCAGATTGCAGTCACACTCGAAATATGCCCACATCGTCTCCATCAACTGTGTATGAGCTTTCTTCTCATACTGTATGATAGGATCAAGCACTTCATCCGCAAATTGCTGCATTGGTGCAGTATTTTCATACGACATCAGCATGCGGTAAAATCCAATCTCATCATAGAATACGATTTTATTTCTTCCTGTTAATATGCTCCAATACGGAGTTTGTCTTAGATGTCTCATGAAAGCTCTTTTTGCAATTTGGATATGCTTTCACATTTTTCACCTATGTTGAGAGTGTATTCAATTCCGTTCAGGTCATTTTGCAAAAACTCACTAAACTGTTCAAAAATTTTTATTATCTTCCTACGATCATCTGTACAGTCTTTCATAAACCCTATGATTCTGTCACCATAGCAGGAAATGATTGCAGGATAATCACATTCAGCAAAATATTCTTTTAGAGTCTGTGCATAGTTTCTTATCTTGTCATTTGTAATTCCCTGATTTAATTCATTGCATGTCTCTTCCGAACTTTTTTACATAGATGTAACATGAAAACCTGTTCTAACATTCCCGGATCATTTCCCATTTGCCTGCATTTCTGCTCGATACTGGATGTATTGATACAGTTTCCAAAAATAATCTCTGCAAGTAGACTGTCCTCTATATCTTTTCTGTCATCCAGATATGATATAGCGTGTCCCAGTTCCTCAAAAAAAGTCTAAAAGCGGCACATTCAAGGCATGGTGAAAAGCGGAAAATCATTATTTTCTGCTAAATCTATTACCTTTTCGTTAATCTGTGTTACATAATTCTCGCCCATCAATAAAAAGGGCACACGACATGTTAAGTTCAATTGCCTTTTTTTATTGTTTGATACAGATCAAAATTTTTTCGCTGTGTTACCGGAGCACTTACTATTAAAAAGTTCGTTCCCACGTACCCATTTCTCAAAATTAATATTCTCTGCCTTATAAGACCAGCGTATGCCCTTTTCCATGCCACCCGATCCGGCTATTACATTTGCCTGTGACATTGTCGTAAGTGATAGAAGATCCTTGCACTGAAACATTGTTTTCTCACCTTTTATTTCAACAGGTCAATAGCTCCTGTTACCTTTGCAGGAATTTTTTTGAACAAAAATTCACCGTGTCTGACAGAAGCAGTGATTCCTACTCTCTCACATATTGCTTCAAATTCTGATTTTGCATCAAGCACGATAAAGTTTGCAGGCTTATTTTCCTCAATTCCGTAGTGATCTGTAATATTCATGGCCACAGCTCCGTTCGTTGTCACAAGATCAAGAACATTCGTAATCTCTTCAGGTGACATCATCTGTGCCAGATGGATTCCGTGATCGAGTATCATCATCATATTTCCATTTCCAAGAGGATACCAAGGATCAGACATGGAATCCTGTGCAAAACAGACATTGATTCCGTTGTCATAAAGTTCCTTTACTCTTGTGATTCCTCGTCTCTTCGGGTAGGTATCCTGACGTCCTTCAAGATATACATTCTCAGTAGGACAGGAGATGAAATTGATGCCTGATTTTTTTGAAAAGCTTCATCATTCGGAATGCATAACTATTATCTGCTGAACCAAAGGAACATGTGTGGCTGGCTGTAGTTCTTGTGCCTATACCTTCCATAAGTGCCAATGCATTCAACAACTCCAAAAAGCGGCTCTGCGTATCGTCTGTCTCATCACAATGTACATCGATAAGCTTATTATATTTGACAGCCAGTTCGATTGTCTTGTGGATTGATTTTTCACCGAACTCTCGGGCCAGTTCAAAATGAGGTATCGCGCCAACACAGTCAGCCCCCATCTTAAGTCCTTCCTCTACCAGTTTGTCACCGCCCTTGTATGCGTACATTCCTTCCTGAGGAAATGCAACAATCTGCAGATCAAGGATATCTTTTACTTCATCTTTTACTTCAAGTGCAGCTTTAAGACCCGTAAATGTTGGATCTGTCACATCAATATGTGTTCGGATAGCCTGAACACCATGCAGCATCTCTTTTTTTCTTATTCCACTGTAAATACGTTCCTTCATCTGTGCAACAGTCATATTTCCTTTTGATTCACTCCAACGCTGGATCCCTTCAAAAGAGTTCCCGATCCGTTTTCCTCACCAAGGCTTGCTGTAAATACATAATCAAGATGCAAATGCGGATCTACATACGGTGGAACCACCAGTTGTCCATTTAAATCCACTTCCTCACACCCTACAGTTTCTTCCTGTGGTATATCTGCTGCGATTTTTTTGAAAATTCCATCTTCAACTAATATAGAAACAAGTTCTTTTTTGACCTTTTAGCCTTACATTCACAGTAATGATTTGAAATAATGTCATTACTGTTAGGTTGCTATTTGTTCTTTACGCACAAATCATAGCATCCGGTCAGAATACAGTCAATAAAATGCAAAATCAACGCTTTTATTTTATTCTTGCGTACAAAAAAAGTCAATTCACTTTGTGAGTTACACACAAAATAAACCGGACAGATGTAAAAGCATTATCTCCTGAAAAAACGACATCATAAATATTTTTGCGAGTTTCCTGTAAGGAGTACACTGACTCAAAATCTCTTGCAAGTATATCGCTGTAGCGATATACTTAATACATAAGGAGGAGCTGGTATGAAAAAAATATTATATCATGGATCAGAATTCTTAATTGAAAAACCAGAGTTCGGGAAGGGTGCCAGACACACTGATTACGGAAGAGGTTTTTATTGTACAGAAAATATAGAATTAGCAAGAGAGTGGGCATGTGCAAAGCAAAAAAAATGGATATGTGAATATTTATGAATTGGACATGGAAGGATTAAAAGTATTGAATCTGAATGATTCAAAATACCACATATTGAATTGGCTTGCTATTCTTGCAGATAATAGAACGTACTGGCAGAGGAGAAGTATTGCAGAAGAGGCAAAAAATACATAAAAGAGCATTTCCTGATAGATATTACTCCATATGATATTGTTGTAGGATATCGTGCAGATGATTCATACTTTTCGTTTGCCCAGGATTTTGTTTCGGGAGTAATTTCGTTGGAAAAATTATCTGAGGCGATGCGGTTAGGTAAATTGGGCGAGCAGATTGTATTAAAAAGTCCGAAAGCTTTTGAGACGATTTATTTTCAGAATTATGAAAATGTAGATGCGGAAATATATTATATCAAGAAAGCGGAGCGCGAGCGTGAAGCAAGACGAGAATATAGAAGACGTAAAAAGAAAGTGCAGATATTCATGAATTATTCATGCTGGACATCATGAGGGAGGGTATGGAAAATGATGATACACGCGTATTCTGAAGATTATCTTACGTCAGCCCAACGAATATTGGGAGATATGTTGGATTTCGCGGTGAACACATATGATATGGATATTGATAAATTTTTTGAAATGTTTCTGGTTTCAAATGTGTCACGGCAATTTGAAATTGGAAATCCTACTTATGTAGCCGGAAAAACAGGGTGTGAGTTAGTCAAAGAAGTGATTCGGGATTCTGGGTTAGTAACGGAAGAGTACCCAGATGAGATGTATTTGGATAAATCACCAGAATATTGGAGTGGCTGGGCATTGGCCTATTATCAGTGGTATCGAGGAAGAACATTTTCACGCATCTACAGGGCGGTATCAATGACGGAAATTCGAAATATGTATGAAGTATACCACGAGATGGATTTGGCACATTTCGTGGAGCGGTTGGATGAATTATGGAACCAACATTATCCGGAGACAAATCTGAAACGAATTCGTGATTTGGCGGGACTATCACAGCGAGAACTGGCAGAACTGTCAGGAGTATCTGTGCGGCAGATACAACTCTTTGAGCAAAGACAGAGAGATATCAATCAGACCAGAGCAATTGATGTGTTGCGATTGAGCAGGGCGCTTGGATGCAAGAATGAAGATTTGCTGGAACTATGAGGATCAGGCTAAAGCAAAAAGAATCGTCTAAAGACAGCGAGATATGGGAAAGACCTGTATCTCGCTGTTAAAATAGATGCTCCTGAGTTGGTGTTTTAAGAAATTGTCTTAAGGACTCTTTTTAGAATTGAAGTCAGAACAGGGGCAGTTATTGCAGTAAAGATCATTCCAGGAGCTGCGCTTACTACTAAAGGCTGCCAGGCAACACCCAAGATTGTTGCCAATACCAGTCTGGCTGCAAACGTTCCGGCAGGACCAGCAATAATGAGGGCCAGTGGGTCCTTTTTTAATACTGTTAAGATAAGACCGGCTACAATACGGTACGCCATTGCGATAATGACATTGTATATAGTCTGAAGACCTAATATCATCCCAATAATGCTGGCAATGATGCCGATGGTAAGATAATGTAGAAATCCTCTGATTCTTCCGATGCTTATGGCTAATGGGGCTGATAATTGAAATTCAGTTCCTGGAATGGGTGATGGGATTTTAAATAAGCCCGAGATGAACAGCAGAACAACCCACATGCCGTCCATAGTCAGATTTTTGACGCTAAAAAAATGATTGGATAAATTTCTTTCTTTTGATTCTTCTGTAGTATTCATAGTTTTCCCATTCTTTTGTTTAAAATATTTCTGCCATTTCCCATTGAGAGAGATTAAAAGCAAAGTTATTGTATACAATAAGCAACTAATTGTCAACCGTTAAATAAAAAAAGGTTGACAATTAGTTGCGAGTAAGTATATACTTTGCCTAAAGTATGCAAGAAAAAAAAGGAGAATGCAATGGGAAAAGGGATATTTGTAACCGGTACAGGTACGGATGTTGGTAAAACATACGTTACAGGATTGATTATAAAAAAAAGATAAAAGAGAACAGGATGACTCAGGCTATTTTAAAGCTGCTATGAGTGGAAATGAAAGAGAGGAAGACGGAACGCTGATTCCTGGTGACGCTTTGTGGGTTAAGAATGTATCAGGAATCTCCCAGTCAGTAGAGGAAATGTGCCCGTATGTCTATGAGCATGCTTATTCTCCGCATCTGGCTTCACGTCTGGAAGGAAATCATGTTGAGATGGCAGTTGTTTTGGATAATTATAGAAAAGTAAAAGAGAAATACGACTATATAACAGTTGAGGGAAGTGGCGGTATTTTATGTCCGATCTGTTTTGATGAGGCACGTATTGGGTTGACAGATATAATAGATGAGATGGAACTTGACTGCATTCTGGTTGCAGATGCAGGACTTGGAACAATCAATAGTGTTGTACTAACTTATGAATATATGAAAAACAGAAATATGAATATAAAAGGAATGATTTTTAATCATTATATAGCGGATAATATCATGCATGAAGATAATATACGCATGTGCGAATATATGACGGGACTTCCGACTTTGGCGAAAGTTTCCATGGGAGACGTGGACTTGAATATTGATATAGCAGAATTAATTTCATTATACAGATAACAATATAACGGAATGAGGAAAGCAAAAATAAGAATAATTTTAGGAGATAAACTTATGATCTGGTATCCATATGTACAGATGAAGAAAATGAAGACACCATATAAAATTGTAGATGCAGAAGGAGTTTATTTGTATACGCAGGATAATAAAATGATAGATTCCGTATCTTCCTGGTGGTGTATGATACATGGCTATAAAAATAAAGAAATTAACGAAGCAATGAAGAATCAGATTGATCAATTCAGTCATGTCATGCTGGGTGGGCTTACTCATGAACCAGTCTTGAAATTATCAGAAAAACTAAAAGATTTTCTCCCGGGAGATCTTGATTACTGTTTTTTTTCAGATTCGGGTTCGGTTGCTGTAGAGGTTGCCTTGAAATGGCATTGCAATTTAATATTAATCGTGGCAGCGGAAGAAAAAAACTCCTTTCGCTTACCGGCTCGTATCATGGAGATACATTTATGTGTATGAAGGCCGGAGATGATGAGGATTATCATTTTATATTATCAGAAGATGATAAGAAGGATGTAATTCACATTCCAACGGAAATGGATGCATTGGAAAAAGTATTTCGGACACACGGAAATGAATTTTATGCATTTATTGTAGAGCCACTTCTTCAGGGAGCCGGCGGGATGAAAATGTATAGTATTGATTTCCTGAGAAGGGCAAGAGAACTTTGCAATGAATATGATGTTGTTTTTATATTTGATGAAGTTGCAACTGGTTTCGGACGTACTGGAAATCGTTTTGTGTCTGATCTTGTACTTCCGGATATTATCGTGCTTGGAAAAGCATTGACTGCCGGGTATATAGGACATGCAGTGACAGTAGCAAATCATAAAAATATATAATGGATTCTATTCATTAAAATCTATAGAAATATTTGAGCGTGAAAACTATATGGAAAAAATCAAGCATATAGAGGATATGGTTAGAAATCTGGTCTCCGGGTTCACTCATCCGCTTATCAAAGAAATCAGATATATGGGTGGTTGTCTTTGTTTCAGGTACATGACCCATCATGTCTTATCGGATTTCAGGAGTATGCATATCAACGAGGAGTATTTTCAAGACCATTTCTCGATATTATGTATGCCATGTTTCCGTATATCATACAGGATAATGAGATCAGGCAGATTGTTGATGTCATGAAAGACTGGTTCACTGAACAGAAAGGAATTTAATCTATGAGTGCGGAGGAATTGTACAGTATTAAGATGCGTGCAAGCAAAAAGGGAAACGGTACGGATGTACACATATCCGGAGCAGAGAAAATCGTTGAGGCACCGGATGTTGATATATTGCCAATGCGCTGATAGAGAGAGAGGAATGCATCATTCCAAGGGTGAAGCAGATGCGTTAAACTTGAAGATAAATAAAGTCTGCAAGGAGAACATTATTTATCTTGATGCACTTTCAGTAGAGACAATTGAGGTCGAAACATGGGAAAAAAAGGGCAGGAAGAGATAAAAAATATTTAAAAGAAACTGGAATAGACAATCCGCAAGATGTCATGCAATTCTTAGATGAAACTTATGCCATGAGAGGAGCTATGCTTCTTGATGTTGACAGGCTCATTCGTTTAGAACCGGATAAAAAACGTGGGATTCGTGCTACCAATATGGATCAGGAGAGAATGAAAGGGGACAGAATCGGAAACGAGAAGAATCATTATGAAGAAGCAATTGTACTTGCGACAAAAGTGGCAAATTGTCCTGGTATTATTGGTGAGATATGTATTTCAGATGATCCCGAGTACGTGACCGGTTATGTGAGCTCAAAAGAAATCGGTTATAGAAGAATCACGAAGATGAAGAGAATGGGGAGCGAAAAAAAGGAGGAAGAATATTTCTGTTTCGAGGAACAGATGCAGAAGAACAAAAAGCAATTGATTTTCTTCAGAATCAGCATGTGATCGTCAGAAATATACCCAAAAAGATTTGCAAAAAATCAGATATGAAAAGACCACAGAAGTGGGATAAAATTGATAAAGCACTGGTATCTTTAAAAGAAAACCATCTTTTTTCGCACAATGAAGACAATAGAATCAGCACAGAGTTCACATGTAACTATAGATGGAAAAGATTATGTATTAATGGCATCCAATAACTACCTGGATATTGCCAGTCATCCTTCCATAAAATCAGCAGTCGTAGAATCGACAGCTATGTATGGATTTGGCTCCGGTGGCTCCAGACTTACAACCGGAAATACAGTGATACATAATGCACTGGAGAATAAGATTGCTTCCTACAAGGAAACAGAAGCAGCGATCGTGTTTAACACAGGATATGTTGCAAATGTAGCAACAATATCCGCAATGGTGAAAAAAAGGAGATACTGTTTTTAGTGATGAATTAAATCATGCAAGTATTATTGATGGATGCCGTCTTTCAAAAGCCAAAATTGTAACATATGCTCATAATGATATGGATGATCTGCGAAAAAAAAATACAAGAGAATCCATGTGAGACAGGCATTGTTGTCAGTGATGCAGTTTTTTCTATGGATGGAGATATATTAAAGCTTCCGGAATTTCTTGATATCTGTGAAGAGAATCAATTGTTTTCCATGGTAGATGAAGCACATTCCACAGGAGTGATCGGCAAAACCGGTCATGGAATCCGGGAATACTGGCAGGAAAAAAGACAGGTAGATATTTTAATGGGAACATTTAGTAAGTCGATAGGTGGCGAAGGTGGTTATGTGGCCGGAGAGACAAGACTGATAAACTATCTGAGAAATGTGGCAAGAGGATTCATATTTTCTACTTCACTTTCGCCAGTAACCATGGCTGCGAATCTGGCTGGAATCGAAGTTCTTGAAAAGGAAATCTCAAGAGTAACAAAATTGCAGTACAATGTAAAATATTTTTGTACACAACTTGGGAAATATGGTATCAATGTAAAATCTGAAACTGCCATAATTCCTGTTATTATTGGTGATGAGGAAAATGCACTGACAGTTTCCAACTATCTTCATGAGAATGGATATTTTATATCAGCGATACGTTATCCAACTGTTGCAAAAGGAGCAGCAAGGCTTAGAGTCGCGCTTATGTCCAGCCATACAGAAGCAGAACTGAAAAAGTGTGCAGAATTAATAGGCAAAGCCTTATTGATGAAGTAAAAATATGTTAACACTTTAGGAGTGAATAATCATCCAAAGACAGCGAGATATGGAAAAAGACCTGTATCTCGCTGTCTTTTTATTAAGGAAATTCTTAGTTTTTATCTGCAACAGTTTTTCTATTTGTAGACTCTAGTGTATATAACCTATAATAAAGATAATGTGAAACTATTCATAGACTTCATGAACCAATACAGGTGATTCATAAAAATGGTTATAAGAATCTTCAAATGAAAAAAAAGATGATTCGAGAGGAGGGAACGAATGAAGGATAAAAGAAAATTCAAGGGAAATACAATTCAAAGAGGAATTGGTTCGCAAGGCGAAGAATGGAGATACGAAAGCATTTTCCCTGTTATATGCCGGCATTTGCAAGGAAATGTATAAATTCGCATTATATATGATGAAGCATACAGAAGATGCAGAAGACGCGGTAAGTGAGACCGTTATATCTGCATTTGAAAATATTGCGAAGCTCAAGAATGAGAGTAGTTTTAAAAGCTGGATTTTTACAATTTTAGGAAATCAATGTAGAAAAATGTTGGGAAAGCGTGGAAATCATGTGTCAGAGGAAGAGACGCCAGAAGCTGGGCACGAACTGGACTATGAGCAGCATTTTGATGTGAAGGAAGCATTTGCAAGACTTGAGGAAGAAGAGCGTATGATACTTTCGTATTCTGTGTTCGCTGGATATGGAAGTGAAGAAATCGCGCAGATGCTTGAGATGAATGCTGCAACGGTTCGATCAAAGAAAAGCAGGGCACTTGGGAAGATGCGTAAGATGTTGGAAGCAGGATGATCGTACAGGATGATCTTATAAGAGATGGGTTTGAAAAAGAATAGAAGAAGGAGGCGGAAAAGATGGAAGAAAATAGAGAAAAGAACAACAAGAAGATTGAGGATGAAAAGCGTTTAGAGCAGGATTTGAGACAGATGGCAGATGATGTGATCCTTCCGGACTCACTGGAACCGGAGGCAATTCAGAAAATGCTTCAGGCAAGACAGGAAGAAAAGCAGCAGGGATCAAAAACGAAAAAGAACAAAAAGAACTGGAAACGTATCGTTCCGATCGCAGCAGCGGCATGTGTCTGTGTGATAGTTGGAGCGACAGTTGGAATCAAGCAGATCAACAAAGGAAACAACAAAACATTAGATGCAGCGACTATCGCATCAGCAGCAGATCAGACAGAGACAACCCAGACACTTACAACAGCGAAAGATTATAAAGAAATTGAAAAATGTATCAAAGAATATAATAAGCAGATGGCACGGGATAACAACAGTATGGCTATCGGACTGTATGAAAGTGCGTCTTCGGCAGACGCAGCAACAGCAGAAAGCAGTAATGTTAGTGATACCGGGGCTTATTCGGACACGAATGTCCGTGAGAATGGCGTGGGGAAGCCGATATTGTCAAAACCGATGGAAAAAATATTTATACATTGTGTCGGAGTGTTGTGACGATTACAGCTATTGATAATGGGTCCATGGAAAAGCTGGCCTCGATCGAACAGGATGCAGAACGCTATGTAGAAGACATTTATGTACAGGATGATAAATTAGTTCTGTTTGGAACATTAGGAAGACAGGTAGGAAATTCAGAGGATTCAGAAGCTTATGATGGATATTATGAGAACAATACTTATGTCCAGGTATATGACATCAGTGATCCATCAATCCGAAAGAGATTGGTAACATGGAACAGAGCGGAGGATATAATACATCCCGGATTGTGGATGGATATGTCTATGTGCTTAGTCAGTTCCATCCTTATGAAGACAATGTTACAGCAAGAGATCTGTGGTATATTCCGGAAGTGCAGGGAAAATCTATCGAAGCAGAAAATATTTATATGCCACAGGAAGCAGAAGGAAATGAATATACGATCATTACAGCATTTTCATTAGATGATCCGTCAGAAAAAACAGACAGTAAGGCAGTCTTTGGTTATTCAGATGTGTGCTATGTGAGCGAAAATAATATTTATATTACAAGTAATTATTATGAAGATTCAGATGTGAGTAGAACGCTGATCCGCAAGATTTCTTATACAGACGGAAAGCTTGCTGGTGTTGCGCAGACGAAGATCAAGGGAATGCTGAACGATTCTTTCAGCATTGACGAGTATGAAGGAAACCTTAGATTAGTTACAACAATTGATGAAATTTATTCGAATGATGATATTATGCCATTGAATGAGACTGCAGATGAGACAGCTGATAAGAACGAAACAACGGATAAATCAGATGCAAGTAAGGTGACTGAGAAGGCTGTGGCAGAAAATGTAAAGGATGCGGTACCTGGTACAAATTCACTTTATGTACTGAATGACAAACTGGAGATCATTGGCTCCATTCACAATCTGGCAAAAGATGAAACAATCTATTCCGCGAGATTTATGGGAGATACAGGATATTTCGTTACTTATCGGCAGGTGGATCCATTGTTCTCGGTAGACCTTTCAGACCCAAAGAATCCGAAGATTCTTGGAGAGCTTAAGATTCCTGGATTTTCCGAATATCTGCATCCATATGGAGACGGAAAACTGCTTGGCATAGGGATGGATGTAAGTGAAGATGGATTTACAACAGAAGGTGTGAAACTTTCGATGTTTAATGTTACAGATCCATCCAATGTAACAGAGGAAAATAAGTATACGATTGAAGAAAGCTATTGCACAGATGTAGGATACAATTATAAAGGTGTATTTGTAGATGTTCAGAAGAATCTGTTCGGGTTTGTTACCTATCATGATGGAGTGACTTATCAGTTGTATACGTATGATGAGGCAGAAGGATTCAAAGAAGTCATGAGCAGACAGCTGAGCGGATATGAAGGTAGCAGAGGACTGTATATTGGTGACGTATTCTATCTTGTAAGCGGAAATATGATAGAATCTTATTCCATGAATGGATTTGAGAAGATGGATGATATTGTTCTGTAAACAATTTGTAACTGTTCAGAGCTAACCTCCAAAATACTACGCATTTTATACCTTTTTTGAAATTTTGCTTGGCTCTGAACAGTTACAATATTTTGGATTGACAGTTTGTAAGACGAAAATTATACTAATAGGAGATGAAATTTGTTTGAAATTGTAGTTTTGTAATAAGAGAAAAGGGGTTAGAAATCATGAGTTCAGAAATAAAGGAATTTGCTTTATTATATTATCGGCATTTTCATTTGCGTTAATGGGTGCCTGTGTCAGGCTTGCGGGAGATGTGCCGTCCATACAGAAAAGCTTTTTCCGAAATTTGGTTGCATTTTTTGTTGCACTTATAATGATTGTGCGAAGTGGTGACGGATTTGAAATCAAGAAGGGAAACTTAGGTTATATGGTTTTGGGTGCAACATTTGGCACGCTGGGAATCCTTTGTATTTTTTATGCAGTAGATCATCTGGTACTTTCAGATGCATCTATGCTGAACAAAATGTCTCCGTTTTTGTTATTTTATTTTCGTTTCTTCTGTTGAAAGAGAAATTAAAACCGGCGCAGGCAATTGCAATTTTTGTTGCATTTATCGGAAGCCTGTTTATCATTAAGCCAACCTTTACAAATATGGAACTCTTTCCGTCAGTGATCGGTCTATGCGGAGGGATCGGTGCCGGTATTGCGTATGCAATGGTAAGGATTCTTGGTCAGAGAGGTCAGAAAGGAAGCTCTGTTGTTCTGTTTTTCTCAGGGTTTTCCTGCATCGTGACACTTCCGTATCTGCTGTTTAACTATCATCCGATGACAGGAACGCAGATGCTGGCACTGCTTGGTGCCGGACTTGCAGCAGCAGGAGGACAATTTGGAATTACCGCAGCATATTATCATGCACCTGCGAAAGAGATATCGATCTATGATTATTCACAGATTATTTTCTCTACGATTCTCGGATACTTTCTTTTCGGACAGGTTCCGGACAAGTACAGTGTGCTTGGATATGTGATCATTCTCGCAATGGCAGCATGGATGTTCTTCTATAATAAAAGACCGGAAGAAAAAGAATAGAAACTGTTTGAAGCCAAATATATTTCAGATGAAAAGGATTATAAAATCATGGATTTTGCAAGACTTGAGAAAAATATTATAGATGTAATAAAGGAAGAACAGGCGAAGCTGGGCTACCGTAAGGAGAAGATTCGTCTGTATTACCCGCTGAGTTCTCTGAATCATTTCTTTCAGTTAGATGTGGATGAGACAGGAATGCAGGAAAAATTGAGCCGGTTTTCTGAGTATGAAGAAGGGAAGCTTGGAAGTGTTGAAGTGACAAATAAAGGGGAGCGGTTCTGTTTTCATATTCCGGAGGAAGGTGCAGAATATGTACACAATAATATGAAAGAGAATGAATTCATCAAAGACCTGATCGGGTTGATCTCTCATCATGGCTGCAAGATGGAAGATATCTTTGAACTGTTCCGTCAGCATTCGGATCAGATTACGATCGAAGAGATGCACAGTGATGAATTTGATTATATGATCTGCTTTGAAAATGATCCGGAGGATACTTACCGGTATTGCTTTAAAGATGAAGGATGCCATATCATTTACCATAGATTCCTGCCGGAAGATTATGAAGAATTTGGATTTGGAAAATAACTGTCAGGTCAGACAAAAAGGAGAAAAAGTGAAGCTTACAATACTTGGAACAGGAAATGCAACCGTTACGGAGTGCTATAACACATGCTTTGTGATCAGTGATGGCGACCGTCATTTTATGGTAGACGGTGGTGGCGGAAATACGATTCTTCATCAGTTAAAAGCAGCAGGACTTAACTGGATGGATATGAGAGATATTTTTGTGACACACAAGCATATCGACCATCTTCTTGGAATTATCTGGATGATGCGTATGATTCTTCAGAATATGAATAGAGGAAAATACGAAGGAGAAGCTACAATTTACGGACACGAAGAAGTGATCCGTATTCTGAAAGAGATGGCAGGTGAAGTTCTTTCGGCGAAGGAGATGAAATATATAGATGATCGTCTGCACATGGTCGTAGTAGAAGATGGAGAAGAACGTGAGATTATTGGAAAGAAAGTAACATTTTTCGATATTCATTCTACAAAGGCAAAACAGTTTGGATTTTGTATGCAGTTAGAAGAGGATGAGAAACTGACCTGTTGCGGAGATGAGCCGTACAATGAACTGGAGCAGAAATATGCTGAGAACAGTACATGGCTCTTGCATGAGGCATTCTGTCTCTACGGACAGGCGGATGAATTCAAGCCATATGAGAAGCATCACTCCACAGTAAAAGATGCATGTGAGATGGCAGCAGACCTGAATGTGGAGAATCTGATTCTGTATCATACAGAAGATAAGAATATTGAACACAGACAGGAGTTGTATCTGGAAGAAGGCAAAGTTTATTATGATGGGAATCTGTTTGTGCCGGATGATCTGGATGTGATAGAACTATAAGAAATTTAATCCCACAGCAAGTTTGTTATATGCTATACTTTGTTTATAATCAGGTTGAATTGATAAATTCAGGGAGAGGTGAAGGAGAATGCTTGAGTTAGTAACAGGAGGCAGCGGAAGCGGAAAATCAGCTTATGCGGAAAGCCGGATCTGTGAATGGAACAGGCAGGATCCGAAGCCTCTCTTTTATATTGCAACCATGTATCCTTATGGGGGAAGAGACAGAAAAGAAGATTGAGAGACATCGGATGCTTCGTAAAGGAAAAGGGTTTGAGACATTAGAGTGGTATACAGGACTTAAGCTACATTTGGAAGAGGGATCATTACAAGGCTCAGATGTGCTTCTCGAATGTATGTCGAATCTCGTGGCAAATGAAATGTATATGGAATCCGGTGCAGGATGTCATGCAGATCAAGCCATTCTGGAAGGGATCCGAGAATTGAATCAACAGTGTTCGAATTTGGTGATCGTGACAAATGAAGTGTTTTCCGAATCAGTTCCGGATTCGCCGGAGATGAAAGAATACAAAAGGATTCTTGGCAGGATCAACTGTGAAATTGCAGCGATGGCAGATCAGGTGACAGAAGTCATTTATGGAATTGCACAGCAGAAAAAGAAACCGGATACGATGATCAATAGAACAGGAAAACCGGGCGTGGACAGTAACAAATCAGGAGAGTCTGTGATGTGTCAGAAAGAAAATAGAGTTCACATAATTATAGGTGGTGCATTTCAAGGCAAAACGGAATATGCAACGAAAATTTATCCAGAACTTGGGCTGACAGATGGGATTAATTGTTCGCTGGATGAAATCAGAAATTGTGTGGCAATCAATAAATTCCATTCATTTAGAAGGCGCTGGCTTTTGGAAGGAAGAACAAAGGAAGCATTACTGACGATACTTGAGAACAATAGAAGCCTTCAATTATTAATTAGTGACGAGATAGGATACGGTCTTGTACCTATCGATGATTTTGAAAGAGAATACAGGGAATTTCACGGGCGTGTCATGACGGAACTTGCAGAACAGGCAGATTGTGTAGAACGTGTTGTGTGTGGGATTCTGCAGAGAATAAAGTGAAAGGAAATTAGGGATGCTTTCAGAGATAGAACAGGTACTTCCTTCTGAAATAGAGAAGAGAAGTTTTGAGATTATAACAGAAGAATTAAAAGAGATGGGAAAGATTCTCTGTCCGGAGACAGAACTGATCGTGAAACGCTGTATTCACACAAGCGCTGATTTTGAGTATGCGGACAGTCTTGTTTTTACAGAAGGTGTTGTGGAGAAAGCAAAGGATGCTATCCGCAGAGGTGTGCCGATTATCACAGATACACAGATGGGAAAAGCAGGAATTAATAAGAAACGTCTGGCAGAGCATGGCAGTGAAGTGCTTTTTGTTTTATGTCGGATGAAGATGTGGCAGAGATGGCGAAAAAGAATGGCACAACAAGAGCGGTGGCAAGTATGGATAAGGCAGCAGCACTTGGAAGAGAGGCTATCTTTGCAGTTGGAAATGCACCGACAGCAGCTTTGGTACGGCTTTATGAGTTGATTAAAGAAGGAAAGATTAATCCGGAATTAATCATTGCAGTTCCGGTAGGGTTTGTAAATGTCGTGCAGTCAAAGGAACTGATCTTAAGTCTGGAAGATACACCGTCGATCGTGGCACGGGGAAGAAAAGGTGGAAGCAATATTGCCGCATGTATTTGCAATGCTTTATTATATCAGATGTAAAACAGATGCAAAAAAACTTTGTTAGAACTTGTTAGAAAGATAGAATAGTGGTATTATAAGACTGTTTGATTAGAAAAAAGAATAGAGAGGGAACAAAACGTGACCTACAAAGAAGCAAGGGTATATTTGGACGAGATGTCGAAATACGGAAGTGTACTTGGCTTAGATACGATTCGAGGTCTGTTGCGTGAGCTTGGGAATCCACAGGATGACTTAAAGTTTATACACATTGCAGGAACGAATGGCAAGGGATCTGTGCTTGCATACACTTCAACAATATTAAGTGACGCTGGCTACAGAACCGGGCGATATGTCTCACCGACAGTAATCTCTTATCTGGAGCGGATTCAGATTGACGGAACATGGATTCCGGAAGATGAATTTGCAGAATTGACAGAGAATGTAAAAGAAGCTATTGCCCGGATGGAGGCGGCCGGAGAGGAATCTCCGACAGTCTTTGAAGCAGAAACGGCAATAGCTTTTCTGTATTTTAAGAAGAAAAAATGTGATCTAGTCGTACTGGAGTCCGGTCTTGGAGGAATTCTGGATGCGACGAACATCATCGGAGCACCGGTGTGTGCAGCATTTGCAACGATCAGTGTGGATCATCTTGGTGTGATCGGAGATTCGTTGGAAGAGATTGCGCAGAACAAGGCTGGAATCATTAAGCTCTGGATGTGCAGTAGTATCTGCGAAGCAGAAAGAGAATGTCCGGGAGATTCTGAAAAAAACTGCAGAAGAAAAAGGCTGTCCTTTCACAGAAGCACAGCCGGAACAGATGATGATTTTTGAAGATTCCTACCACGGAATTACATTTTCTTATAAAGAATATGAAAAGATGCATAGTCCGCTTGCAGGCGAGTGCCAGAGAGAGAATCTTGCAACAACGCTCGAAGTTATCCGCTGTCTGAACAGACTGGGGTATCGAATTACAGAAGCGCAGGTGCGAGAGGGGCTTTCAAAGACGAGATGGACAGGACGGTTTACCTGCCTGTCAGAGTCCCCGTTATTTTTTCGTAGACGGAGCGCATAATGAAGACGCAGCATTAAAGCTGAAAGTGACGGTAGAACGTTATTTTTCGGATTATAAGAAAATCTTTATCATGGGAGTCTTTAAAGATAAAGAATATGAGAAAATCACATCTATTCTTTGCCCGTTGGCAGAAAGTATATATACTGTTAGTCTTCCAAATAAGGAGAGGACGCTTCCGGCAGAAAAGCTGGCAGAAGTAGTGAAGAAACATTGTCAGAAAGTGAAAGCTGAACAGACCATCGAAACAGCTGTTGAGGATGCAAGTAAAGAGGCAATGACCCAAGGCAAGGATATTGCGCAGAAAACTGTGATTCTTGCATGCGGATCCCTGTCTTATCTTGGAGAGGTTCAGCGGATCGTGCTGAATAACCGGCAGTGAGATATAGGAGAGAAATATAAAATGATAGATCATGAAAAAGTAGAACAGGCAGTTCGGCTTTTATTGGAAGGAATAGGTGAAGATGTGAACCGCGAAGGGCTTATTGACACTCCGGACCGGATCGCCAGAATGTATGAAGAATATATGGTGGAATGGAAGAAGATGCGGGAGTTCATCTTATGAAGACATTTACGGTAGAAAGCAGTGAGATGGTAATAGAGAAAGATATTACATTCTATTCGACATGTGAGCATCACCTCCTGCCATTTTATGGGAAAGCCCATATTGCCTATATTCCGGATGGTAAGGTGGTAGGACTGAGTAAGCTGGCGCGTACGGTAGAAGTATTTGCAAAGAAGACTGCAGCTCAGGAGCAGCTGACAGGACAGATTGCTGATGCTTTGATGGAGCATATGCAGCCGAAAGGGGCTATCGTTATGATCGAAGCAGAGCATATGTGTATGACAATGCGCGGAATCAAGAAGCCGGGAAGCCAGACAGTCACGTTGGCACGGAGAGGTGTGTTTGAGACAGACCCGACATTAGAAGAAAGATTCTTCCGTATGCTTGGAAGATAAAAGAATACGTAAAGGAAAAGAAGTGAACAGACTTGAAACAGGAAAATATGTATCGGTTAAATGAAGTGGTCCATCACTGGATCTATCAGGATTATTATGGAAGAATCAAGCGGTTAGAGAAGGAGCGTATCTTTTGCTGTCATCAGATGCCACATTTTCTGGATGTAGCAAGGATCGCATATATTAAAAATCTGGAAGAGAACCTTGGGTTTGAGAAAGATGTGATCTATACGGCAGCAGTACTTCATGACATTGGAAAATCATTTCAATATAAATGGACAATTCCACATGAAGTAGCAGGTGAAAAAAGATTGCAAAAGAGATTTTAACAACATTACCTGAAGATGCACAGTTTACAGAAGAGGAACAGCAGCAGATTCTTCTGGCTATCCGTGGTCATCGCAGAAAACATGAGGGAATGGAACCAATTGAAGAATTGTTTTATGACAGTGACAAACGCTCGCGTATGTGTCATTCCTGCCCGGCACAGAAACAGTGTAACTGGACGGAAGAAGAGAAGAATATGGAGATAGAGATATGAGAATTGGCGGAAAAGAATTTGACCTGAAGAAAAAATACCTATATCATGGGAATTCTGAATGTAACACCGGATTCCTTTTCTGACGGAGGAAGATACGACGGATTGGATCGTGCAATCGACCATGCGCAGCAGATGGTTCGGGAAGGTGTGGACATCATTGATGTCGGTGGAGAATCAACTCGTCGGGGACATGTACAGATTACAGAAGAGGAAGAAATTGCGCGTGTTGTTCCGGTAATCCGAAAACTCAAAGAAGAATTTGATATTCCGGTATCGATTGATACTTATAAAAGTGCAGTTGCAGCAGCGGCAATTGAAGCAGGCGCGGATCTTGTGAATGATATCTGGGGATTAAAATACGATTCTAAGATGGCAGGATTGATAGCAAAAACAGGAGTAGCGTGTTGTCTGATGCATAATCGTGAGAATACAGATTATCAGAATTTCCTTGCAGACTTTATGGATGACATGAAAGAATGTGTGAAGATTGCGAAGGACGCGGGGATTGCAGATGATAGGATCATTCTTGATCCGGTGTTGGATTTGGCAAGACATACGAGATGAATCTCGAAATTATTGATAAACTTGAAATCATGAAAGAACTTGGGTATCCGGTACTTCTTGGAACTTCAAGAAAATCAGTGATCGGTCTGACACTGGATCTTCCGGTAGAAGAACGTGAAGAGGGAACGATGGTTACAACAGTTTACGGAGTGCAGAAGGGTTGTGCATTTGTCCGTGTTCATGATGTGGAGAAGAATAAGAGAGCAATCCGTATGACAAGAGCATTAATGAGAGAACATGAGGTATAGAGGACAGATGCAGAAGAAGTTCGATGAAATCAGAATTGAAGATCTGGAAGTGTTTGCAAATCATGGTGTGTTTCCGGAGGAAAATACGTTAGGACAGAAGTTTGTTGTCTCAGCAGTGCTTTTTACAGATACCAGGATGGCGGGAAAAACAGATGATCTGACAGCGTCCATCCACTACGGAGAAGTTAGTGCATTTATTACTGAATTTTTACAGAAAAATACCTATCAGTTATTAGAACGTGCAGCGGAAGAACTGGCTGAAGCGTTGCTTCTTGAGTGGGACAGAATAGAAAAAAAATATCTATAGAGATCAAGAAACCATGGGCGCCTGTAAGACTTCCGTTAAAAAACAGTCAGCGTGAAGATAGAGCGTGGCTGGCACACAGCATACATTGCGTTAGGATCTAACATTGGGGACAGTAAGATGTATCTGGATAATGCAGTAAAGGCATTGAATGAACTTCCGACAAGTAAAGTTGAGGTCGTATCTGAATATCTTGTGACACCTCCCTACGGAGTGACAGATCAGCCGGATTTCCTGAATGGCTGTCTGAAACTTCGCACGCTGCTTTATCCATATGAGCTTTTAACTGAATTGAACAGAATTGAGAAAGAAGCAGGAAGAGAGCGAATCATTCACTGGGGTCCGAGAACATTAGATCTGGATATTATTTTTTTATGACGATCTTGTTCTTGAAGAGGCGGATCAGAGAAAATTCGTGCTGGAACCGTTGGGAGAGATCGCTCCGTATAAGCGCCATCCGATAAGTGGAAAAAAGCGTTTGCGAGATGCTTGTTGAACTGAATGAAAATGATAATTAGAGGCTGTTAGAAACTATGAGAAACACGCTCTGCGAGTTTCTCAAGTTATCGCGACAGTCGCCAAGGTCTCGTGCAAGCACGGACTTTGGCTCGTTGTTCGCGTAAAATAAGAGCTGGACAGAAGTGTGTTGAAAACTTCTGTCCAGCTTTTGTAGTCAGAAAATAATTAAATCAATTTGTTTACAGCAGCTGCTCAAAGGTGTCATAAAATGTTGGGTAAGACACATCTACGCATTTACTGTCAAGAATCTTTTGTAGTACCTTCTGCAACAAGTGCCAATATGAATGCCATTGCAATTCTGTGGTCTAATAAAGTATGAATAGAAGCACCATGAAGAGGTCTTCCGCCATTGATGATCATTCCGTCTTCAGTAGGTGTTACATCACAGCCCATTGCTTTCAGATTATCTGTTACAGTCTCAATACGATCAGTTTCTCTTGACTTTCAGTTCGGCAGCATCTTTGATTATAGTAGTACCTTCCGCCATGCTGCCATAACTGCAATAACCGGAATCTCATCGATCAAAGTTGGAATGATGTCTCCTTCGATTGTAGTTCCATGCAGTCTACGTGTGCGGACAAGAACATCTGCAATTCTTTTCCCCACCTTCTGTACGTTCGTTAAGGAGGGTGATATCACCACCCATATCTTCACATACTCTCAAGATTCCTGCGCGTGTCGGGTTGATTCCTACATTTTCTACAAGAATTTCAGAATCAGGGACGATTAGTCCGGCAGCAATGAAATAAGCAGCGGAAGAGATGTCTCCCGGAACTGTGATTTCCTGTCCGTAAAGTTCTTCACAAGGACGGATGATAGCGGTTGCTTTGGAAGAACCAATCTCAAAAGTAGAGCGGATATCTGCACCGAATTCTTTCAGCATTAATTCCGTATGGTTTCTGGAAAGACTCGGTTCTGTGACAGAGGTCTCTCCATCTGCGTAAAGACCGGCGAGCAGCAGGCAGGATTTCACCTGCGCACTGGCAACCGGCGAATCATAATGGATTCCATGAAGCTGCGCAGGGGTAATATAAAGCGGGGCACATCCATTGCGGAGAATACTGGAAATATGTGCGCCCATCTGTGTCAATGGTTCAATGATTCTTTTCATTGGGCGGGAGTTCAGTGATTCATCTCCGGACAATTTAGAGTCAAACGGCTGTCCGGCGAGAATACCGGAAATCAGTCTCGTTGTTGTTCCGCTGTTTCCTACATCAAGGATCTTCTCCGAGCACTCAGTCCATGCAATCCCTTTCCGTGTACGATAACGGAAGAATAATCGCTCTCAACTTCAATCTCAATGCCAAGCTCTCTGAAACAACGGATAGTCGCGAGACAGTCGGCACCAGAGAGAAAGTTGTGGATCTGCGTCGTTCCGTTTGCAATCGAGCCGAACATAATGCAGCGGTGGGAGATGGATTTGTCTCCCGGTATTGTAACTTTTCCTTTTAATCCTGTAATATTACATAATTCCATAATCTTATTCCTCATTTCTGCTATCAGACTTCATAGATGACATAGCGGTATTTCTGCAAAAGTACAGCAGCTCTGTTTGCAGAATCTTCATCATAAAATTCAATACGAAGAACTCCTTCCTCAAATTCACGATTGTGGATGATTCCGATATTCTTGATACTGATATTATTACTTGCAAGAATTGTGGCAATCGTAGCAATTCCACCTGTTTCATCGATGATATCACAATAAAGTGCAAACTGCTTTTTGATCGGTCCTGCAGATCCGTTCGGCATGGAGTTCCTGTAATCTTTGGAATTCTCAAACAGAGCGTACAGGGCAGGTTCATTTCCTTCATCCACAAGATCCTTTGCATGTGAAAGAGCTTCAATATATTCACCTAAGATCTGGGAGATGTTCTCACTGTTTTTCAGACAGATCTGCTGCCACATGACCGGGGAGGAAGAAGCAATTCTCGTAATATCTTTAAATCCCCCTGCGGCCAACGCTTTCATCACCGTATCATGTACAAAATTCACAAGTGTGGATGCAATAATATGCGGCAGGTGGCTGATCGTTCCGGTAATATGATCGTGCTCGTGGTAATCCAGAATAACAGGAAGAGCTTTTAAAGATGAAACAAAGTCTTTGTAAGCATCCACTTTTCTTCCGCTACTTTAGCAGAAGGAGTCAGGATATAGTATGCATTTTCAATCAAATGAGCTTTGGAATTCATAAATCCGCTCTTCTCAGAACCAGCCATCGGATGTCCGCCAATGAAATTTGCTTCCATTCCCAGACGAATCACCTCTTCATGGATGGAAGTCTTCACGCTTCCGACATCTGTGAGAATACAGTTTTCATCCGGGAGATCTTTCAGCTGGGAAAGATAGGCTGCGTTGTAAGTGACCGGTGCGCAGAGGAAAATGTAGTTACATCCCCTGAAATTGTCATCAATGGATGAACAGGAAGTATGAATAGTGCCTTCCTGGATTGCCAGTGCAAGGGATTCTTTATTTTTATCGAATGCGATGATGTCGTAATCCGGATAATACTGGCGGATTGCCTTTGCAATAGAGCCGCCGATAAGTCCAAGTCCGATAAATCCAATTTTTTTAGCATTCATAGTTGTAAAATCCTTTCTGTTGTTGTGCAAAACATATCTTACTGTTCAGAAATCTTAAATCAGTAAGAAACATATATTCGTATTTTAACACTTTGCTCTGTAAAAGTAAATTAGTAATATTGTCAATCACTCCGCCGTTGCTGGTCGCACATTGTGTGAACAGCAACACAATATTGCTTCTATATATAAGCGGAGTGTTTTCAAAGAATAGATTTGTGATAGAAAGTTAAAATTGTATAAAATGTAAAAATAGTTGTAATTAATCAGAATATTTAGTACAATATACCCATGGTATGTATATCGACGACAAAAACGATGTGCATAATAGCTACATAACAAGGAGGCAGCAGTATGAAGGTTTACAGAACAGACGAAATCAGAAATGTGGTATTACTTGGTCATGGTGGAAGCGGAAAAAGACAAGTCTTGCAGAGGCGATGCTCTACGTATCAGGTGCAACGAATCGTATGGGAAAGATTTCCGAGTCCAATACGACGAGCGATTTTGATAAAGAAGAGCAGAAGCGAGGATTTTCAATCAGCACAAGTCTGGTACCGATCGAGTGGGAGAAAGCGAAGATCAATATTCTTGACACACCGGGATATTTTGATTTTGTCGGAGAAGTAGAAGAGGCAGTCAGTGCAGCAGATGCGGCAGTTATCGTAGTATCCGGTAAAGCAGGTGTAGAGGTTGGAACAGAAAAAGCGTGGGAGCTTTGTGACAAGTACAACCTGCCGCGTATGGTCTATGTGACAGAGATGGATATGGACGACGCAAGTTTCCGCCAGGTTGTGGAAGATCTGACTGTCAGATATGGAAAGAAAATCGCACCACATTTCCAGCCGATCCGTGAGAACGAGAAACTTGTAGGATACATTAATATTATTAAGAATGCCGGCAGACGTTATACAGGAATCGGACAGAGAGAAGAGTGCGAGATTCCGGATTATTGTCTTCCGAACCTGAAGATTTTGAGAGATTCTCTGATGGAGGCAGTTGCGGAGACGAGCGAAGAGTTTATGGAGCGCTATTTTAATGGTGAGGAATTCTCTGTAGAAGAGATCCGTGCAGCCATGAGAACAGAAGTAATGGATGGAGATATCGTACCGGTTGCGATGGGATCCAATGTCCAGGCACAGGGAGTAGCCAACCTGCTTTCAGATATTGTTCGTTTCTTCCCGAGTCCGGATAAGAGAACCTGTGCAGGAATCAACCGCAGAACAAACGAGATCTTTGAAGCGAATTATGATTTCGCAAAAGCAAAATCAGCGTATGTATTTAAGACAATGGTGGATCCATTTATTGGAAAATACTCTTTTCGTAAAGGTATGCTCCGGAGTACTTAAAGGAGATGATGTACTTTATAATGCAGACACAGACGCAGAAGAGAAACCAGGTAAACTTTATACCATGTGCGGAAGTAAGCCGAGCGAAGTGACAGAGCTTTTTGCAGGCGATATCGGAGCAATCGGTAAACTGACAAATACAAGAACAGGAGATACTCTTTCCGTAAAGGGAACACCGGTATCTTATGCAAAGACAGATTATTCTGTACCATATACATATATGAAGTATCGCGTAAAGAATAAAGGCGATGAAGATAAGGTATCACAGGCTCTTGCAAGAATGACAGCAGAAGATGTTACATTGAAAGCTGTGAATGACAGTGAGAACAGACAGTCTCTTCTTTATGGAATGGGTGAGCAGCACCTTGAGATCGTGGCAAGTAAACTGGCGGCAAGATATAAAGTAGAGATCACACTGGAGACACCAAAAGTTGCATTCCGTGAGACAATCCGTAAGAATTCTGACGTTGATTCCAAGTATAAGAAACAGAGCGGCGGACATGGACAGTACGGACATGTTAAGATGAAATTCGAACCATCAGGAGATCTCGAAACTCCATTTGTATTCGAAGAATGTGTTGTTGGAGGAGCAGTTCCGAAGAACTATTTCCCGGCGGTAGAGAAAGGTTTGCAGGAATCTGTAGTGAAAAGGACCTCTTGCCGGATATCCGGTAGTTGGTGTGAAAGCTACTTTATACGATGGTTCCTACCATCCGGTAGACTCTTCAGAAATGGCGTTTAAAACAGCTACGATCCAGGCATTCAAGAAAGGATTTCTGGAGGCATCTCCGGTACTTCTTGAACCAATCGCATCCCTGAAAGTTACAGTTCCGGATGATTACACAGGAGATATCATGGGAGACCTGAACAAACGCAGAGGACGTGTGCTTGGCATGATACCGGTAGCTGGAGGAAAGCAGGTTATTGAAGCAGATATTCCAATGACAGGACTGTTTGGCTATTGCACAACACTTCGCTCCATGACAGGTGGAAGAGGATCTTACGAATATACATTTGCAAGATATGAGCAGGCTCCATCTGATGTACAGGAGAAAGAAATTGCTGCAAGAGCAGAAGAAGCATAATTAAAGATTCAGGCAATATAAAGAGTGTGTTATCCGGCTGATAAAAAGGAGTGGATAGCACGCTCTTATTGCTTGTTTTAGAAAAAACGGTAACATTGTATTTCACAAAAAATCACAAGTTTGCGAATATGGTTGTACTTTCAAAACAAAGGTGCTATAATTCATCTGCCTGTCTGCATTAGACAGGTATGTTGTTGTTTATGAAATCCTGTGAACAGTGACATAAAGTGACTGTGTAGAGCAGTTATAAGATTATTATAATAATATGAGGGATAAGAAAATGAGGATTATTATTATCGGTGACGGAAAGGTTGGTTACAAGCTTGCCAAGCAACTTTCCGCCGAGAAATATGACATTGTAATGATTGACAGTAATGAGAATAAGTTGAGATTTGCTATGGATCGTCTGGATATTGGCCGACCTGGTGATTGCTTGTACATCAGCAGATGAATGCAATATGTTAAGCTGTCTGATCGCCAGAAAATTAGGTGCAAGACATACGATTGCCCGTGTGCGTAATCCGATTTATTATCGTCAGATCGGACTTCTGAAAGAAGATCTGCATCTTAGTATGGCTGTAAACCCGGAACTTATCGTGGCAGATGAGATTAGCAGACTTCTGCTCTTCCCGGATGCGAGTCAGGTGGAGACTTTTGTGAAGGGACGTGTAGAATTGATTGAATTACCGGTTGCGAAGGGAAGCAGCGGCAGGGTTAAGCCTTGCGGAAATGTATAACCGGTTCCAGATCCGTCTGCTTGTCT